>CETY01037028.1_pt1 | contig 24863 bp, 20 predicted proteins | sample 361551 | NCBI WGS metagenome assembly CETY01 (sample SAMEA2623135, study PRJEB7988) | marine metagenome | biome: marine biome (ENVO:00000447); feature: deep chlorophyll maximum layer (ENVO:xxxxxxxx); material: "saline water (ENVO:00002010), including plankton (ENVO:xxxxxxxx)" | depth 45 m | reverse complement strand
GTATTGGTATGAATTTTGATTATTTAAAATTTGAGATGCATTTTGATGCTGTGGATACTGATAATTTCGTAAATTATGTTGAAAATGCGAAATTTTAATTATGAATAAATATATATAAATTTATAAATAAAAATTTAGTAAATTATATATAAAGTTTATATGAGCATAGTGAATGCAATTGTAAGTGAAGATTGTGAATTGTTATTGAAATATAACTGTATAACTGGTTATGCTGGTAAACATAATAGAATTTTTGTAAAAATGTATAATACAAATAAAAATATATTTGCTGACGATTCATTGTCTTTTATGGATGTGATTACAAATAGTAAAGGTCAATACATTTTAGCTTTGGATTCTTATAAGTGTAGTGGATTAAAAGGTAAATATATAAGTATTGAGTCAATTGAAAATGGTTCAAGAAAAATATTAAGAGAAATATTTGAATATAATAACAGAATAGAAATAGTAAACGTGACAGTTCTAAGTACAATCCGTTGTATTATGATAGAAAGATTAAATAGATTAGAAAATGTAGAAAATATAAAAGCTATAATAGAAAAAGTAGATAAAATATTGAATAAATTATTTTTTAAAGATGATTTATGTGAACATACGATAAATGAAATAAATATATTATGCGAAATGATTATACTTGACAATATTTGTAAAGATATGAATACAATATTATGTTGTTTTGCGGAAACAATATTAGAAAATGTTGATAAATGTGATTTTGGAAATAAATTAATAATTGAGAAAATTTTTGAGAGATGCTGTAATGTATGTAATTATGATAAATTAAAGAAAAAAATTCGTGAAAAATCGAGAAAAGCATGTATAATAATATTATTGAATCGTAAATTAAAATTTAGTTTATTTGAGGTAACAAAAAGTTTATTTAATGATTATTGTTTTAATTTTACAGAAAAAGATATTCATGAAAAAATAAGTCAGCACAATTGAATTTCTTTATTGGTAATTTGTGACATGCGTGTATTGTGTGAAATAACAAGTAATGTTCTATCTTTTGAAATCATATTAATCATTTTTAATATTAGTGAAACATTATTTTCGTCAACTGCTGCTATAGGTTCATCCATTAAAACAATTTTAGCTTTTCTGAAATATGTGCGTAATAGTATAATAAGTTGTCTTTGTCCTCCGCTCATAAATGATGAATCAACACCTACTTGTGTGTGTATACCGTTTGGTAATTTATCAAATATATTAGTATTTAATGATTTAAGTATTTTTTTAACATCTTGAACAGATGCATTATTAGAGTATTTAATATTATTATAAATAGTATCATTAAAAAGTTTAGAATGTTGATCAACAAGGCTGATATTGTCTCGTATAGTTTCTGTATTTGTAGATCCAAATACAGAAATGGTACCTTTATTAGGTTGTAAACTTCCTAATATGAGTTTAAATAGTGTTGTTTTACCACAACCCGAGTCTCCTTTAATATATACTTTGTCTCCTTTATTGAATACGAAATTGATATCTTTGAATATCCAAGGTGACTGTTGATTATATTTGAAATATAGTTTATCAACTTTAATGGCTGGTTTATTTTTTTGAATGGGATCACTATTATCATTATTTTGATGCATATTAGAAATAATAATATCCATATATTCAGTCATAGCTAAAGTTTCACCAACATGAGTAAATATTCCTACAAGATTTGCTTGTGTTGCTTGTATAATTCTAATGAAGTAATATAATTCTGCAACATATAATGCGATAGCTTTGTGTTTAGGCATTTTAGTTTTGATTACAAGAATATTAAAAAATACAAATGATGAAATAATAAGTATTTCTTCATAGAATCTTAATTTCCATACTTGTCTAAGGCTAAATTTATGTATATTTGTATTGATAAGATTAAGTTTATCATATTTTTCAATTTCCGAATTTTCTTGATGTGTAGCATATATTGATGAAATATTAGATATTTTGTCTTTAACATTTTCTGATAATTTCATGTAGTCGTGTTGCGCTTCATAACTTGTATCTAAACATTCTTTGCTATTTTTATACAAAATGAATAGAAAAACAATAAAGGTAACTAATTGTAAAGCGCCTATATTAGTATCTAAATAGAAGAAATATGCGGTAAGTATGAGTAATGCTAAGAAATGTGGTAAATAATGTCTAACAATATCAATAACAACAGATCTAATAGTATATGGTAAATATGAGAAGCAGCTTAATAATTTACCGATTTCTACAGGTTTGTCACTTTGATGTGAATTCATAACATATTGATAAATATGTCTTCTAACATGTCTAACAAATGCTGGTACAATTGTGTCTTCTAACCATCTTCTAGCGAGATCAGTAAAAACGACAAGAATAAACGTGAGTATAACATTAATAATATAATCTTGATTAACATTGAAATTGTTTTTATTTTTTGCGGATATAGAGTTCATTAAATCAGATGTAAATTTAGGAATAAGAACAAATGCTGCAATAATTCCAACAATAACAACTAAAAGATATGTAGAAATAAGTGCTTTATTATCTTTAGAATATGAAACTAATACTTCTTTGATCATACTTATTATAATTTTTTATTTAATGGATGATGAATTAAAATAAAAAGAATATAATTTATAATGAAAGGTGAAAGTAGTATAAAAATTGATAATATAAATAATCCAAGCATATACATGATAAATTCGGAATTGGATGTAGGAAAAAATAAATTAGAGAAAAGTTTGGTTGAATTAAGAAAGAGAGTAAGTAATATAGAGAAGTCTGTGATGTCTATACCTAGTACTGCATCTTCTGCTTTATCTGATGCGAAGAAAGCGAAAAAGAGTATATTAAGTCGTTCAAAAAAAAATAATAAAATATTGAAAAAATACAAAAGAAAAACAAATAAAGTATGCAAAATAGTGAAGCCTAAAAATAGTCGTAAAAAAAAGGAATCTAAAGACAAAAAGCAATTAAAAATTAATAGTAATGTTGGTGGATATAACAAGTATTGGATTGAATAGTATAAATATTGATATAGAGGGTGAAATATATGAATATTTAAAATATTGTGATTTAACTAATATTTTAATAAAAAGCAAGTCTTCGCACGAGTCTAAAAAAATATTGTTAAAAAAGAGATACGATGCAAAAATTTATGATGAAATCGAAATATTATTAGATTTGATAACCGATTTAATGTGCAAACCTTCAAAATTCAGTAACAATATGCAATTAATAAGAATATATATTTCGTTTTTGAGAGAAAAAGAAGAAAAAATATATATAAATAAAAATTTAAAGTATCATATAAACAAAGTAGTAAAATATTTGTGCAATATGAATAGTAATGGTTATTCGTATTTAATACAAAAGTCGACGATTAGTAATTTATTATTGAATGAATTAAAAAATCTAATAAATTCAGATTTATTAGATAAATTGAAAAAACACACAATAAAAGGAATTGATACATATGATTAATGTGTGCATTGCAAGTATATACATTAAATTAATAATAATTAAATGAATGCACTTGCGCCTGGCGCTGTTGTATGTTGTGGAAGTAACATATCATAATCTTCATCTGATTCATCATCATTATCATCATCATCATCTGTTCTAAGTTTTAATGATTTCCACCCCCTTCGGCCGCTTCTTTTAAAAGGCGGGCCAAATTTTTTAGTAATATAATCTTCTAGGTCTCTTCTTTTAGGTGCTCTAGAGTCACTAATAGTAGCTTTATACCATATTTGGAATTGTGCATATAATTCATCTAACCACAATACGGAGCTTGGTGGTAAAGGTAGACGATCTTTAGTATTAGTTTGTATATATTCTTCAACAAAATCACAATAAATATCATTAGCTTTTCTGTATTGCTCAATTGCTTTTTTAACTGGTTCTGGTTCAATATATGGGCAATCTCTATATTTTTTGAAATATTCTGTAAGTAGCCACATAAATGGTTTTTTCCATTTTTCTAGTTTTTGATTTAAATTGACATCTAATTTAAATTCGTTTGGTTTTTCTGGATTTGGGTCTTCTTTGAATTCGGATTCAAATTTAACGACTTTCATTCTTCTCCATGCGCCGCCGTCATGTGGCGGTACTTCTGGTAGTGTATTACAAGTCATTAATAAAGTGAATTGTGGTTGATAAATAATAGGTGGACAATTGAGAGCTCTTGCTTCTATTTTATCTCCTCCTGTTAATTCTTTCATGATTCCTGTTTGTATAGTTTCTTTTTGATTTGGTTCTTGTAGTACAACAAAGCGTTTATTTCTAAGTTTAGCTAATTCAGGTGATGCTGCATTTGAACTGGGTCTTTGTTTACATATGCATGCGACCGAAAGGTGTGAACAATAATCGCCGAAGCAATTTTCAAATAATTCAATTAATTTTGATTTACCGTTACCTCCACTGCCCAGCCATATATGAAAATGTTCGTATCTTCTTCCACCGGACAAACATCCTGCTAATACAGTAAGAACATAATCTCTTGTATCTTTATCTGGAATAATTTGGCTTATAAATTCTTGAAGTTCAACAACAATTTTGTCTCTATAACTATATTTTTCAAATTCGATATTTGTAGATAAGGATACATAATCCTCACATCTAGCATCTCTAAAAATATCATTTTCAAGGTCATAAACTCCATTTTTAAAACTGATCAATTCAGTTTTAGTATCAAGTATATCTTCAAAATTATTGTCTTCATGTTTTCTTGATCTATTCCAATATAGCTGTTCACATGCTTCTAGAGCAAGTTTGTTACGAAAGCCTGCATCTTTAAATTTACTGGCAACTTTACTAATTTCATTAGCGGTATATTCGTATTTTTCTTTACTGGGATGTGTATTTGAAAGTTTTTCAGCTCTAAATCGAATATTTTTACTTACATTCATAAAATCATTAAATAATTCATCAACAACTTTAATTTTGAATCCAATATCAGCGTCATCCTTTTCCCATCTATTATTTCTGAATTCATACCATATTTTTTTTTCATATCCTCCACACACAAAAATATGTCCATATTTGTGTTTAAAAGCAGAAACAATATGAAAAACTAAATCAATAAGTGCTACAGCAGTAAGACGTTTACCTTTTGGTCCCATATTTTTGTTTCCAACTCTACAAACAGTGGTGCTAATATAATATTCTAAATCATTTCTAGTGATTTCAATATATGCTTTTTCATTATCTTTTTTAGCCCACATATGAAGACTGCCAATGCTCATATCTTTTTTCTCCATTTTATCCCATTCTGTTTTACAGTCTTCTTCTGCAGTGGAAGAATATTGTTCGCATCTTTGACTAAAAGTAATCCAACAATTTAATAAAGAATCACTAATATTATGTAAACACCATCCAACTTGCATCCATAAGTTACGTTCTTTTGCTCTTTCAACTGATAATATTTCAACAAGTGATTGTACAGTATTTAAATCTGTATATCCGTTAGTGATACGTTGATGATATTGTCTTGGTCTTATTAAATCATTATTTGATTGTGAATGGTATTGACTTATCCAGCTATCAATAATATCTTGCATTCCATCTTTGATAGGAGATACATCTGCAGTAATGTATCTTCTAATGGATAAGAAATTAACAAGTTCAACTGTGTCAGTATTAAATTCTGATGTAGTAATACGTGTTGGTAAAGTATTTCCAACTTCTTCAATTTCTGAATATCCCCAAATACCTGTTAATTTGTATGGAAACCCATCTGTTTTACTAGCGCCATACATCATCCAACCATTTTTTTCAAGAACAGTTTCATCAATAATATCTTCTATATCGTTAATGCAGTCATGAAAGATATGTTTACATTCCATAAGTAATTCTGCTCTAAAGTAATGTTGTAATGCTGGTTCAGTAACAATGTGTGGAAACATAATATGGATGCCGTCTTTTTTCCAATCTTTTTTAGTTGTTGGTTCTTTTTTTTCACATACATATGCATCAAATGTGTGTGATAAAGAAGTGTCTATATATTGTGATAAAATTCTCGTAACACATTCTATGAAATTCTTAATTTTATCTAAAGTATAAGCCCTTTCTGTCGATTCTTTAGGTATTTTGAAGTCAAGGTCATAAAGTAAGCAGCATAGATCTTTGTGTTTTTCCACTAAATCACATTTCGAACCGGAGACAAATACATGTTCAAAATATCTTTTATGAAATTCATTTTTATGTTCATCTGGTATATAAAACGCACCTCTGAATGTATCCAATCCTAAATGAGAATATCTTTCGCCTTTTTGAACTCTAAATTGAGATAACCATGATAAAAAAGAATCCATTAATTTTAAGAATGTAATAATATTATTATATTAATTTCACTCTTAATTAAATTTCAGATGAATTAGATTTATGTCTGATAATTTTTCATTTGATTTGAAAATATATGAATTAAATGCATAATGTCCAAGCATTTTTTCTGGTGTTTTTTTTCTGAAATGTTTTGCAATATGAATATATAATTCAAATCCTTCAATGTCCAATAAACTGTATCCATTGTCATCATATGTCCAATTATTAATAAGACATCCTATATCATATTTATTTAAATCGTCTTTAGTTGGCCATAATGAATCATCTAAATCTTCAATAAAAGAGCATGCTAATCGTGCTAAATCGAAAGCTGGATGTGGTTGAATACCACAGTTTGGATAATATTGCCCACCTGCATCTCCATTTTCATCAAAAACGTCGCCGATATATAGTTGATTATTAATTTTGAAAGTACTCCTTCCGAAGTCAATAATATTCATAATATATCCATAAGTGGGTATTTTATATATATTGTCTGACAGCTGGTAATATATATATTTATCATTGGTTTTTTTGCCCATAACATTTTGAACATGTAGATCATTATGAACAAAATAAATGTGTTTGTTAGCACAATATAATCCTGCTAATATTTGAAATATCCAAGCTTTCAATTTATTAATAACAAGAATTTGTCTAATATATCTTACGAAAGAGAATCGCGTAGGTATTCTAACTCTATTAATAGAATCTTTTAGAAGATTATCTAATGTAATATCAAATTTTTCCATAAAAACAATTTGAACTGGAACTTCTGGATAAATAATGATATGTTTAGTGTCATCATCTTCTTCAATACAAGAAACGATTCCATCTGGTGCGTCTATTGCATATTCATCCAAATCACACACTTCTAAATTATATGTGTTATTATTATTAATTTGTCGTGGACAAATGTGTTTAATTTTAATTTTATTTTTTTGAATACATGAAATCAACCAATTATCATCGTTAATAATTGAATATTCTTCAGTTATATCTTCTTGATAATCTTTAATAACTCCACTATAAATACCATATATAGAACCATAATGTGGAGTTAATCCCAATTCTTTAAGTTTAGAAAGATAAACACTACAAAGTGTATCAATATAAGCACTATTATCAAATGAATGTATTTTGTCAATTGTATTTCTCCATTTTCTATAATTACCTGGAACTAAATGAGAAGCATTTGATGATTTATAATTAAAAAAAGTTCTTGGTTCAATAATAGGTGTGCTTTTGATATGAAATTCAATTTGATTGAGAATACCGGAACAATCTATAATTCCAGTATAATCGTTTTGTTTTTCTGAAAGTACATCTATCAATCTATTATTTAAGATAATTGTATTCCATTTACTAAATTTAATAGAATCATTAACTGATGATGGAAAATATGATTGTATGTGTTCTAATTCAATATGTGAACAACATAGAAATTTTTCAACATTTTTGTATCTTTTTTTCTCAACTTGAAGTTGTAACACCATATCGATAAATCTTTATTATTTTGTGTAAACTTTCCGCATATTTTTGAATGAATAATGATAATTAAACATTTTGTGTAGCACATTATTGAATAAAATCTTTGTTATTAATACATCGATTCCCTACATATTTCAATATGTTTTGATTACATATATTTCATAAAAATGTAAATATTTAATTAATAAATTTATATTAGAAATCTAATTAATATGGTATAAATTTTGTGATCTGATCAAATTGTGTTCTAATAATATTTTAGGTGGAATATTATTTGTAATAATAATAAAATTACGACTACCTTTAGAATGTATCATAGAAATTAGCAATTCTATATAAAATCTGATAATTGTATTATTAACGGGTTGTGCTTGTACAGGAACAATAACATTTTTTTGATTATTATATCCTTTCCATGTTAATTCACTGTTAACCCAAAAACAATCATTATATTTTTCTTGTAATAGGGCAATAATTTTATTATATGAACCATAATACCAAAAAATATAACTATTTGTATCTGATAAAACATGATCAATATGGGTATTAATAAATTTCGTGAAAAGTCCTACAATCAAAACGAGTGTAATAGTAAAAGTACCATTTTTATCAAAATAATCCTCTTGTTTATTATCTAATAGTTTATGTAAAACAATAATTTGTTGTGAAATATCATTTGAATATGGTTTATTAAGAAATCGAGTCGCACTACTAAGTAAATGTGATGTTGTGAATGCACATAGTTCTTTAATAATATTTTGTATATTTGATTTGAGATGATTAATATGTTCATTCTGATCTTTTGAGTTTTGTATATTTGCAATTTCTTGTTGAAATTGTTTTTCTAAATTAATAATGTTTAATTTATTAGACCAATTGTATGAAAGATGTGATAATAATATAGAAATATCTGATATATTTGGTACTTTTTTGAAAAAAGATTGATTGCTCATATTAATTAATTAATAGTGTTTATTGTTTAAATTTGTATGTGTTGGCGCATTTTAGATTGTATACATACATATTAAAAACAAAAACATAATATAATATGTATTCTAAAAATGTTAATAAAAAAAAATTGAAATATGGTAAACCATATGACATAATTATAGTAGGTGGTGGAATAGCTGGATTATATTGTGCTCATAAATTATCAAAGACTAATAGAGTTGCTTTATTTGATGAGCGAAGTTATATAGGAGGTAGAATTTATACTCATCCAAAAGGTTATGAAGTAGGTGCCGCTAGACTTAATAACAATCATAAATTGTTATTGGAATTAATCAAATATTATAAATTAACTAAGATAGTTCTTCCTAAAGAAGTAGATTATATAGAATGTTTTGAAAATAGAAAAAATAAAATAACTTTGAATTCTAACATTGAATTCCAAAAAACATTAAATAAAGTAATTGAAAGAACAAAAACAACAAAAAATCTCAATAAAATAACATTTTATGAACATTTAGTAAATATTCTAAAGTCAAAAGAAAAAGCAGATCATATAGTAAATATTTTTGGTTATTATTCAGAAATAAAGGAAATGAATGCTTTAGATGCTTATAATACTTTCAAAAATGATTTTGGAGATATTCAATATTATGTATTAATGGAAGGATTAAGTAATTTATGTGAAAATATGAAAAAAACAATTCAAAAAAACGGTTCAAAAGTATTTTTGAAAAGTTATGTAAATTCTGTAGAAAAGAATAAAAATCTATTTAAAATTAGTATAAAACACAAAAAAAGAAAAATAATTGGAAAGAAAGTAATATTTGCCACCAAGCCACATCAATTGAAACAGTTTGAAATAATAGAACCAATTCACAAATATATAAATTCAGTATATGAAGCACCTTTAATTAGAATGTATGCAATTTACAAGAATATATGGTTTAAAAATATAAACAGAACAACAACTAATAATTTGTTAAGACAAATAATACCAATTAATAAGGAAAAAGGATTAATAATGATTTCTTATACTGATGGAGAAGATACGAAACCATTTATGAAAAACAAATACGAATTAAAATCTGATAATGTATTGAAAAAAATAATCTCAAAAAATATTAAGAAAGTATTTCCAGATAAGAATATAGAAGATCCGGAATACTTCAAAGCCCATTTATGGAATGTTGGTTGTCATCACTGGTTACCCGGATATGATTCATCATATATTCAGAAAGAAATTATGAATCCATTAGAAAATATTTATATATGTGGTGAAGGATTTTCTGATAAACAAGCTTGGATTGAAGGTGCATTAAATAGTGCTTTAAAAGTAATAAAAAATATTAATAAATAATATGGAGTTATCGATAAGATCAATGTTACTAAATACCAAGAAAGAAAATGTAAATGGAAAATATATTTGTTTATGGTTGAAAAGAGATTTTAGATATGAAGATAATTGGGCTTTTGTTGAAGCAATAAAATATTCAAAAAAGTATTCTTTACCTATAAAAGTATTTGTATATTTGCCAAAAGATTTGCATAATAATAACAATCCATCTGAATATTGCATTTTATATCCTTCTAAAAGACATTATGATTTTTTAATAAAATCATTGAAAGTATTTGAAACAATTATAAATAAACACGGTATTCCTTTGGAATACAGAAGTGACAAAAGTCCAATTTTAGCGTTAAAAAATGATTTTAATGATTCTCTATTAGTAATTACCGATTTTAAACCTACAATTCCAGCAATAAAATGTGACAAAAATGTATGTTCAAAAATAAATGTGAAAATGATACAAATTGATTCTCACAATATTGTTCCATTATGGGTCGCTTCACCAAATGCGGAATATATGGCAAGAACAATTAGAAATAAATTATGGTCAAAAGCAGATACATATTTGACAAATTATCCTGCTTATATGTCTTTTAAACAAAAACCAATTAAATCAAGTAATTCAATTCCTGATTTAAAAAGTTTATCTATTTTAGAAGACAAAATAGAATTTATTACAAATACTAAACCGGGATATGTTTTTGGAATGAAACGATTTAATGATTTTATAAAAAATAATTTAAAAAACTACAATCATAGAAATAATCCTAATATTGAAAATGCTCAGTCTAATATGTCTATTTATATTAACTATGGAGCAGTTAGTCCACAAAGACTAGTATATTTGTTACATAATATGAAAAACTCGAAACTAAAAAATAATATAGAAGAATACATTGAAGAGGTTTGGGTTCGAAGAGAATTGGCTGAAAATTATTGTTATTATAAAGATTATTTATCAATAAATTCTGCTTGGGATTGGGCGAAAAAGCTTATGAATGAAGAAAAGAATAAAAAACAAGTATATAGTTTGAAACAAATGGAATGTGGAAATACAAATGATGCAGCTTGGAATGCATGTGAATATCAATTAATTAGTACTGGGAGAATGCATGGCTATATGCGCATGTATTGGGCAAAAAAGATAAGTGACTGGACTAGTAATAGACAAATTGCTTTAAATATAGCAAATTATTTAAATGATAAATATGAAATGGATGGGTCCAGTTCTGGGGGTTATACAGGTACAGCGTGGTCTATAATTGGTGTTCATGATAGAAATTTTTATGGTAAATTTAGACCAATGACTTTAGCAGGTCTTAAGAGAAACAAAATAGATATTAACACATACATTAACAAATATTCAAAACCGTCTAGTTTTTTCTGTTAAACAATATATTTATTTTCTATTAATAGTTAATGGTATTAGTAAAATATAAAAATGAAGAAAGAAATTTACCAGACAGGTATTTAGAAGGACTAAAAGGAAAAGAGAGAAATGCTCAAATAAAATCAATTTTTGAAGGCAAGACTCGTCCGAAAACATCATTTGTCAGTAAAAAATCAAATTGGACAGAAACATTTAATTCTGTTTATGGTAGTGAAATTGAAAAAATGCCTAATGGTAGAACCTTAAAAAATATATCAAAAGTATCAAAAATACCTTTAAAAGCTTTAGAGAAGGTATTTAAAAAAGGAATGGCTGCTTATTATAACGGTGGTTCTCGTCCAAACCAAACGCCCGAATCATGGGCTTATGCTCGTGTATATAGTTATATTATGGGTGGTAATACAAGAAAAATAGACAGTGAAATAACAAGAAAGCATAATGTAAAATTTGTACATTTTATTAAAAACAATAAAACTCTTAAACAAAATAAAAAAATGGGTATAAATTCTAAAACACGAAAATCATTGAGTTTGTAGTTTATTGAAAAGATTTATCCATTGTTTTCTTATATTATGAATATTAAAAATAGTATTAGCATATTCTATTTGAGAATCAAGACATACTTTATTGTACATTTCAACACTTCGAATTAGCATATTCGCGAAAAGTGTACAATGATCGAATTTATTATTTACATATGGATACATCATTGTATGTCCGTTTGTGGTTTCTGGTAATGCACCCAAAGAACTGTGCACACAAATACATCCAGCACACATAGCTTCTATAATACATAAACACGATGTTTCCGGATGTGTTGATGGAAATGCGAATATATGGGCATGTGATAAAGCTTCAATAATTTCATCGTTACTAACATATCCATGATAAGTCATATTGGGATGTTTAATAATTTTTTCAAAAATATTATTAAAATAAGTATCTAAATCGGGTCTATCATATATATCAAAACTACTATAAACATCTAAATGGACATTAATGTTTTTATTTGAAAAAAATAGTACTAGTTTTTCAAAAACAGTTACTAGAATATCTAATCCTCTATTTGGAGTGGAAAAATATATTAATTTGCAAATATTTGAACTACGACTTTTTGGTTTAATTGGATAAATACCATTATTTATAACAAAACAATTGTCTGGATTAATATTTTTTTGTTTTATAAAAATGTTTTTTTGATATTGTGATACAAATACAAAAGTAGAATTAATATCTATATTGTTGTATTTTGGGTCGTTAGGAAGATCATGACACCAATAAATTTTTTTGCGCATATCTTGGTTGTCAAAACATGATTCTGTTAAAATATTAAATTTTGAAAAACCATCTAAATCTTTAATTCTATTCAACATTAGTTGTATTCCTCCTTTTGCATTTAACAATAGTAGTTTTTTTGGTGGGATTATTATATTATTTTTATTTTCAGAATCAGGCATTGACTCCATTTTATTATATACTGATTCAAACATATTCGCCCAAGCATTTGATGCATCTTTACTATGAAAAATTTTGTATGAATTTTTCTTAATATTTTCTCGTAATTCTTTTTGCAATTTGGGATTTGTTGCTATATTAACAGCAATATCAACATAGTCATCTATATTTTTAGCAATTAAATCTGTTATACCCATATGCTTATAATATGCTTGTGTCCATCTTGAACCTAAATATTTGTGAGGAAGTGTTACAATAGGAGTTCCAATTTCAAATGCTTCTCGACTAGTTGTATCTCCTCCGAAAAAGTAACTATCTAATGATACATCACAATGATTATAAACAGCCATCATTATATGATGTGGCATTTTATCAACAAAGCATACGTGATTGGATAATCCGTGATTTTGTAAACGTGTTTCTAATATTTCATTCATGGCATATAATTGTCCATCATTTCTAATTAATATAAATGAAGCAAGAGGATCTTTATCTTTAATTTTTTTTAGAATTAAATCAAATTGATAGTTGTACTTGAATACTGCTTGTGCACAAAAATACCAGTGACTGTTTAAATTGATATTTGGCATAATTTCTTTCAATTTGACTTTATCAATATTTGCCCAATCAATTCCAGTTAACATAGACATATTATCTTTATTTCTAGGTACAAATAATTCCCACATAATATTTTTTGGAAGCAAAAGTAATTCTTCTGTATAATGATTTTGTGCGTCATCAATTTCTGCAGCTTCCCAAGAAACAAAATAATTCATAATATTTCTTGGAATTCCTGATGTAACTGGATGACCATGAGTGCACATTTGTATTTTAGCCAATTTGGAAAGTGCAATGCAATTCAAAGTGGAATAAATATGTAAATCCAAAAATAATAAAATATCTAATTTTAGATTAACAATTTTCTTTTGTGCTTTTAAAATTGAATTCATATTTGGTTCTAAAGGAGGTATGAAAATATATTGATGATTGTCGTTTTGGTTTGACAGATTATCAGAATTCAATATATATATGACTTCAAACCTATTCTTTGGTAGTCCAAGCAATGTAGGATAAAAACTATCACTAATACTCGATTTATGTATACTTATTGGATTCGGATCAGAATCCAATGCTCCTGACACGATTCCAATGCGAATAATATTAGAACCATTTTTTTTAGGATCAGGATAATAATCAATTCCAGATATTTGCGGAAAAGCTTTCATTTGTAGTAAAGAATATTTTTCAAGAATAGTTTTAGGATTAACATCAATATATCCATAATGAAATGTGCTATCTAAAGTTAAAAGGTTTGATATATGAATATTATTCAATTTAAGAAGATTGTCAATATTTGCAATTAGCTTATTTGCAACTTGTGTTTCTTCTTCTTTATTTTTTCTAAAAATAGGAATCAACATATCTTTAAATGTTTTCCACGTGTGATCCTGTTCGTTATGTGAAATATTATTCAACAATGACATTGCTTTATCATATCTATAAGTTTTGCCGTAATAATATGCGAGTGCTGTTAAAGAATAATATTCTTGTTGTTTATCAATATTATTATTTTCGATCAATTTTTCAATATCTAATGCTATATTCAATATAGAAATATCATCAAATTTTTTAGAAATAAGTTTATCTGTTAATAACTTTAACTCTTTCATAAAATAATATAATAAATAGGTTTTAAGTTAATGATAAGTTATTCATAAATCTAAAACAAATAGTCAGGATGCTTCGCATCAACAGCGAAATTAGTAGTATTTAGAATAAATAGTCAGGATGCTTCGCATCAACAGCGAAATTAGTAGTATCTAAAACAAATAGTCAGGATGCTTCGCATCAACAGCCAACATTCTAAGTACAACTTAAAAAACATAGATTTTTATCGAGATCTAAGTCTAGCTTTACGTCTTGATCTTTTTAGTCTTCTCATTCTTTTTAACTTCGTTTTCCAACGTAATCTTGAAGTTGATTTTTTATAACGACAACTTCCACCTTTTATTCTTAAATTCAAATGTATATTACATTCATTTTCTAATCCGTTGTCCTCAAGAGTACCATTATTAAGAATTCTATTATTGCATATCAAATATTGTGAATCAGTTGGAATATATGTGTTATTTTCTATTACATGTTTTAATTGAGGAATTGTAAGAGCTTTGTCAACATCATATAATTCACTTTTATCGTTAAAATTTATAAATAATTGCATATATATATTTTGTATATTAGACTTAAACAAATTTTATGATATCAATATAATGACTATCGTTTATATGGACGAATGTGCTAGAGGAGTATTTTTTGGTTCTGTATACGCCGGTGCAGTTATATGGCCTGATAATGTTCCAATTGAACCACCGGTTTCAATTAAAAGTTGGGATTCTAAACGTATTTCTGCAAAAAAAAGAGAAGTTTTATTCGAATACATTAAAGATAATTGTGCTGATTGGGCTGTCGGTATAGCCAATTCTAAAGAAATTGATGAGAATAATATTTTAAATGCAACAATGATTGCTTTTCATAGAGCTTTGGACAGTTTAAAATGCTCATTTGATGAAATTTATGTTGATGGAAGTTATTTTCAAGCATATTTAGGAAAAGATGATTTTATTCCACATACTTGTGTTATTAAAGGTGATTCTATACATGATGAAATAGGGATGGCATCTATTATTGCTAAAGTGTCACATGACAAATATATAAAAGATTTATGTCAAATTAATCCAGATTTAGATAAAAAATACAATTTACTCAATAATATGGGATATGGTACAAAAAAACATATAGAGGGAATACTTAAACACGGATTCACAGAACATCATAGAAGGAGTTTTAAAATTAAACAAATACCAAATTCTTATTATCAAGAATAATCATTTTCATATAACATGTCAAGTGAATCAAGATCAGATTCTTCATCCGTTTCTTCTTCGAATTCGCTTATTTCAACAACAACATTTTCTTGAAATATTTTCAAAAGTTCGACTTTGAAATCACTAAAACCACTATGGTGTTTCATAATCAATGGCTTTTCTAGTATCAAAGATTCTTCAATGAAATTATCACATAATTTGTTAATATCATCAATTACATTAATTAATACAGAGTCTTCTCTATTTAACATATAATTCTCTTCATCACTTAATGTATTTACTATTTCTTCTTTTTTTAGAATTACTTCCTTTTCAATAAAATTACCTGGTGTTTTATTTAAAGCATTTCGGAAATCCATTTTCACATACTTATATTTATATACATACTGTTAAGTAAGTTATTTATCCAGACTATCTTTGTTTTTAAATGGATGTTTTTATTTTATAATTTAAGATATACAATCATGAACGCAATATTTAGAATTGCTTTATCATTATTAGTTTTAGTTAAACAAAATAATTGTTTACAATTAGGTTATCAAAATTCGATTAACAACATTCTTGAAAATCAAAAAAATTCAAATACTATCAAATTATCTACAGAATTAACTAATGATGCTGATGAAAGCAGATCATCTAGAATGCCCGCATTTGAAGATAGTCTGCAAATTAAATTCTACGGACCTGTATCTGATCAATCATGCTTAGAATTATCACAAGTTCTTAACTACATGGATATTAAAGCAAAACAAATGAAAGTTGCCCATGAAGATTATGAACCAAAGATACATTTACACATACAATCCGGCGGCGGATCTCTAATGCCATCTTTTTATATTTGTGATCTCATTAAAAATTTAAAAACACCAGTATACACTTATGTAGACGGATATTGTGCTTCTGCAGCAAGTTTAATTTCTGTTTGTGGAGACAAAAGATTCATGACAAAACATTCATCAATATTAATTCATCAATTATCTAGTGCAGCTGCAGGAAAATATAACGAATTGAAAACAGAAGTAGACAATTTATCTGTTTTTATGAAATCTGTTAAAAATATATATTTAGAAAATACCAATATTGATCCTGAAACTTTGGAACAACTGCTTTCAACTGATATATGGTTGGATTCTGAAACATGTTCCGCATATGGTCTTGTTGATAACATTATTCACTAATATTTGAAATTTATTCTAATAAAAATAGTGTTTTCAGTTATTTAGAATTTTTATTATTATAATATTTACTTTTCGTATAAAAATGATTATATTATATTATTAATGTATTAACAACATTACAGGATTATAAATTATAAAATGAGATATTTAGATGCAAATTCACCAAAAATTGAACAACCAAAATGTATAAAAAAGAAATTGTTCGAGCATCAAATGAGTTCAGTATATGCTATGGCAGAATTAGAAAGAACAAACAGTTTTATGATATCTGTTCAAAATAATGATGCAAATGTACGGAGGTTATATAGACCAGATGCAGCAAATTCATCATTTTGGCCAAACGATACTCCAGTTGATATTTTGATTAATACTAATATGGGTATTTATTCTGATAAAGTTGGGGCGGGCAAGACACTTTCTATTCTTTCATTGATAGCTTATAATAACAACTTGAAGAAAAAAGAAAAGGCTTTTATCAAATCAACGGAATCATCATATTATTATTCACCTTTTGGAACAACTGCAAATATTATATTACATGATAAGTATAATTTCGTTGATACGAATCTAATTCTGGTTTCGCATAGTCTTATTAATCAATGGAAAAAACATCTGGAACTCTTTGAAAATCTCGATTATGTTGTTATTAATAAAAAAGCACACATGGAGTTGATTGTAAAAGGAAAAGATTTTTGTTTACCGAAGGTCAAAGTGATTTTATTATCAATTAATATGTTTAAGAAATACAATTGTTTTGATAGACGAATCGTATTTAATAGACTAATTATTGATGAACCACAAAGTATTGCATTTAGTAATAGTTTACCAAGCGCTAAATTCCTTTGGCTGATTTGTGCAACACCAAGAGATATATTATATCCAAATCGTGTATATTTGAAAGAAATCATAGCACCATTAACATATAGAAATGGGAATCTAATGACACATTTAATAATCAAAAATAAAGATGAATTTGTTGATTTATCACTTCAATTACCATCTTATATTGAAAAATCTTTCAAATGTAAAGCGCCGCATTTGTATAGACAATTGCGAGACAATTTAACAAAAGAAGCATTGACAGCGTTGCGAGCAAATGATATATCTGGAGCAATCGCAACATTAAGTTGTAATGCAGATTCACAAGATAATATTCTTGATGCTTTAGTTCAAAATTTGAAAGATAATGCTCATAATGAAGAATTAGAAATTAATAGGTTAATGCATCTTAGAAATATTAATGATAATGAAAGACAGAATAGAATTTCTGTTCATAAAGAAAAGCTTGAATCTCTTAACACTAGAATAAATTCTATTATCGAAAGAGTAAGTAATGCAAAAAATATATGCCCGATTTGTTTAGATGAAGTAACTATACCCGTTGCTATTACGGGATGTTGCCAAAATTCATATTGCTTTGAATGTATTTTGATGTCTATGAATATGTCTTCTAACAAGAGGTGTCCTATGTGTAAAACTCCAAACTGTGATAAAACATTGCACATTAACACAGATGATACGAATTATGCTGAAAAAAATGAAAAAACTGATGAAAATGATGAAAATAAACTTAAATCTAAAGCTGAAACACTAATGAAAATATTATCAAATATGAATGAAGATTCAAGATTCCTTGTATTTTCTGAATATAGTGCTACATTCCATGAGATTTCATACAAACTAAAAACAAAAAACATTAAATATTCTCAACTTATTGGAACATTGAATCAACAAGAAAAAGTTTTAGATAAATTTAGAAAAGGAGAAATCAAAGTTCTCTTGTTAAACACATCTCACTTTGGTGCTGGTCTGGATTTACATATGACAACAGATCTTGTTATTTATCATAAGTTTAGAAACAATGATATGAGAAAACAAGTCATCGGAAGAGCACAGCGTCTTGGTAGAACGAAACCACTTAACGTTTTGTATCTAAAATACGATGACGAATAAAGTTATATGAAATAAACAAACGAAGTTATTACTCCAATTACATCATCATTCAAGTTCGATAAACTACCTTTATTATAAGTAATTGCTTCTAAGAAATTCTTTTTCGATGCCCAATTCATACATAAATTCGATGTATCTTTTACCTTTAGTCTGTTAATATGTTCAATTAACACCGGACCTATATAGTAAGTGATTCCTATGATTTCTTTTTCCCAATCTTTCTCCTTTAAAACTTTTATTATAGTATTTGGCTCAAGTCCATATTTATAGCACATTTCAAGAATTTTTAAGAAGAATGTTCTACAATGATATTTGTGTTTAAATATCAAATTTTTAATGAAATTTTCATCATTTGGATCACAACCCTTTTTCAGGAAAAATCTTAACAATCGTATAGTAGTTTTTTCCTTATTAATAAATCTTTCTTTTAATGTTCCACTGTTATTAAAATATGTATAATGTGATACTGGATCATTATCAGAACCGGAATATGTTATCGGATTCTCAACATATGTTTCCATTACATCCAATTCATTATTTTCATACCATCCATCACGTATTACATCATCAAAATATCTCCAATTTCCTAAGTTTACCTTTCTAAAATAATTTAAAGGTATAAATTTAAAAGAAAATCTCCGATTTTCTCTTCCTCTGAACTCAAATAATTGAACTAATGAATATTTTAGTAAATATTTTGGATTTTGATTATCCTTTCTAATAATTGATTTTACTGCATTAATATCCAACGCTGAAATTCTTCCATGTAATTTAAGAGTTTTATTATATCTTTTCCAAGCATATGTTGCCCATTCCTTAAACAATATTCTTCTATTTCTTCTATTTTTGTTTTGAATAAAGCTTTCTACTTTTTGAATTAGTTTTTGTTTGCGCCTTCTAATTCTGAGTCTTTTAGTTAATGTTTTGTTATATTTTTGTGCAACTCTTTTCATTTTTTTATAATAACTTGCACTCCATTTGCTTACCAAGTATATACATTCATTTTTTTTGGATTTGTTAAAATTTAAATGCACTTCTTGTTTTTATTGAATTGTTATATCATTTCATAATTAAATAATTCAAAATCTTTTTTATACAAACTATTTATTTTTTGTATACTCTCTTTATTTAAATGTTTTATATATGATTTGTTAGTATTACCATTATCATATAATGGAATTTTTAGATCAAATTGTTCATTCATTTTAGATATGTCTTCATTTAAACTTTCGTATCTTATAACAAAATCAGCATACTTATTATTTTTATTATCATATAAAAAAGTATATTGTGGTCTATAATGAACTCTTTCGTCACCCGATTTGCTCTGTCTTCCACACATAAATTCTTCAGTTAATTTATATTTTATAAAATCATTCACATCATTATTATATTGGCGCCTTCTCCCTTTACAAATATATCTCCAAGCAGAATAAATTTTATTATATGGATTTCTTATAATACAAAACTTAAAATAGTTATCGAATTTATCACGAGAAATATATCTATGAATTACATCATAATATAAATGCATCTTATCAATTCCGCTATTTTTTAGATCGCCCTTGAAGTCGACGTTGACAAGGGTTTCTGTATTTTTATAGGTTTTTCTTAATTGTTGTGTCATTTCTGTTCCTGAATTTTTAGGTATATGGATAAAAATAAATTTGTTTGTATCACAAACAATCATTGTTTATATACTTTATACAGTGAATATGGGAATACCTTTCAATTTAAATTATAGTATTTATTAATAATTGTGAATATTCTCATAAAAAAAAGGATGTTTACACATTAATGCGCAAATGCTAATGCATTTGTAATAATTCTGCATTTGTAATGTATAAACAATGTTTACAAACAAGTTACTGTCTAAAGTAAACACTTTTGGTCGAGTCTGCATGCCCGTTTGCTACCAGCCATTATTATTAACAACATATGGGTTCATTTTTTTGGATTTGTTAAAATTTAAAAAATAATAAACATTAAAATAATGGAGAGTAATACAAATGTTCAAGATAATAATCCAGAATCAAGGGCTATTATTCCAAATATTATACCTTTAGAAGAATATTTTCAACATAGATTAGATTCTAATATTATTCTTCCTGAAGATCAAGCACTTATGAATAATGTTAGTGACAATCCGTGGTTAAATAATTTTGCAAAAAAAAATTTAGAAGCACTTACTAGAGATTTAGATTCAGACGACAAAGAAATTCTTGAAGGTCTATTAGACCTGTCAAAAGAATATGAAGATAAAAAGAAATTATCTGAATCTATAAATAGTGTAAACGCACAATTGGCAGCACAAAATACTTCTAATAATATACAAAATAAGAAATATAATAACACACAAGGATTCAAATCTAGAAAACAAAGTAAAAAATTTAAACCAGTAAAAAAATCAAATAATATTTTCAAACCTTCAGATGAAACAATAAGAAATTTTCAAATGCCTTCATCAAAACAAGAAGGCGGTTATTTGATAGAAAACAAAGAAAAACGAAATGCATTCAGAACAAATAAAAAATCAAGAAAAAAATATAAATACAAAGGTGGAGTTGATGATGGTAACGCATCTCCTATTACAGATACAGAAAGTCCGAGCCAACCTGTTTTACCAGAACCCACATTAGATGAAATTATTTTGGCTATAACATTACATAGTGATAGAAATAGAACTGGTCGAGATATATTTAGAGATTTATGGAAAAGAAATGGAGATTGGTTATCCACCAATTCACAAGGAAATAACGTTATCCACCAAGCAGTATTATTTGATAGATCAATTCTAGCTAAAATGTTAATTAAACGTTTTGAACAAGATAATAATCACAAACAAATGCTTAGTTTACAAAATAATAATGGAAATACACCTTTGCATGTTGCAACTAATACTATGGTCCTAGATGGATATGGTTTGAATGCATTTAATAAGATGGGAATTGAAGAAAATATTAATTTACAAAATAATGATGGAAACACGGTTTTACATATGATTAGTAATGCACAATTTGAATCACTTGATGACATTAAAAAAACTATTAATAACTTGACAAAAATTCCTGGTATTAAAATTAATTTACAAAATAATAATGGAGATACACCACTAGTAAAAACGCTATTAAGAGCAGCATCTCATGGAGATGATTATGAAGTCGGTATATCCAAAGTTATTATAGAAACATTGTTGAATAATGGTGCAAATGTTGATTTAAAAAATAATAATCAAGAATCCGCTATTTCTATTGCATTAAAATATAGATATCATGATATATTAGGATTATTATACAACCATCTTGCTAAAAGGCAAACTAAAAGAACTTTAGTAGAGCAAATGGCTCACCCTTCTGGTGCTAGAGGTAGAATTCCTAGAGGAAGTACCGATTATAGTATTAATACAAACGCTATGAATAAAATAAAATCCTATTTGGGTGGTAATAAAACAAGAAATCTTCTTAAATATAAAATTAAAGAATCTGTTTTCTCATAAAATCATAAATATTAGGGTATCCTAGCTCTGACATTGTGAAAGAAAATGTTGAAAATGCTAATTCAAATTGAACATATTTGTTGTTAAAGTTGGTACCATATTTTCGCGAACAAGTAGCAAGTTCCGAAACACATTTTGGTATATTTGGATCTGAATCGAAATTATTTTCAAGTATTTGAGAAATATCATCTACAAAATCATGCCTCTTCAGTCTAATTCTCTTCTCAGTCATTTTTGTTACATACAATCTTGCTGCTTGGTGCCATTCACGTTTCAAAATATGACTATTATAGTTTAACAAAACAGCTCTTTCAAAAGAATTCAAAACTCCTGTTAAACCGTAATCAATTATTCCAATACGATTATCATCTAAAAATATAATATTTCCTTTATGCAAATCCGAATGCCAATGCCCATCGATAAAAGAACTTTCATAAGAAAAATTCCACAATATATTTCCATATTCCAGCCTTTCTTTGCTATTTATATCTTTCAAACTTTTACCAATAAGATATTCTTGTGCAATAATAGTTTCATTTGATAAATGTCTATAAACTTTAGGTATTACTATTTCATTATTGTTTTTATATTTACTATAAAAATACTCTAGCTCATCTATTTCTAATTCAAAATCAGTTTGTCTTAGTAATGTATCTTTGATTTTCTCTAATTTATTATCATAGTCAATAATTCCAAAATTTGAAAAAAACCATAATATTGAATACAAATTGTTATATGATTCAATAAGTTTTTTCTCAATATTTTGTCTTTTCACTTTTAAAAGTATATGTTTATCTTTCAATACACACGAATATGTAACAGCAATGCAACCACTACCAATTCTAATTGGTGTTGATTCGTAATTTATATACTTTTTAACATAATTCAATATGTCATCTTCATCGTTATTATCGTTTATAATAACATTATCTGTTAGTTCCGATAAAGCTTTGCACACATTTGGATTGAAAATATCAATGCGATGGCTCAATACTTGTCCGATTTTAATGCCAGTAGGTCCAAATAAATAGAATATATTTCGAATACTATTTCCTTCTAATTCATGATATTTGTTGAATCTATAATAATAGATTAGTATTGCTTCTTGAAATACTTTAAGAATCAATTTAATAGAATCAAACATTATAATTAATAACCAATAAATCTTTAACTTTTAAACACAAAAAACACAAAAAACACAAAAAATCGGGATTAGTAAAAAGGGGGAAAATCGTATATAACAAAGAAAATGCTATTTAAACGAGTTTGGGAAAAAACGGGCTGGGATTTGGGAAAGAAAGGGCTAGAATTTGGGTAAAAACGGGCTAGATTGGTAAAGAAAGGGCTGGGATTTGGGCAAAAACGGGCTAGATATAATAGAAATGAGTATAATTTAACAATTCGGTAAAATGGGGCTATATCCATCGTTTAGTAAAAGCGCTTTTACTAAGTCCCCTATTTTACCCAAAAGTCCATTTTACCACCATTTTTGACCATTTTGCGACCATTTTTATCACCATCTGCCCGAAATTAACCAAATTACATATATGACCATTTGCCCTTTGTTTCCCATAATCTGATTATATCGTTTTTTACCATTTTCCCCTAATTTTACCATTTTTATGACAAATCACATCAGCCCTTTTTTGCCATATAAAAAAATCATATTTTTTGAATTTTTTTAAGATTTTTCATTATAGGAACGCCCTAAAATGACTAAAAATATGCAAAAATTACAAAATTTCCGTTAAAACCAACTAAAAAACAAAAAAAACCAATAAAAAAACTGCAAAAAAATGAAATAAAATAGTTTAAATCTAAATTCATAACATAAATTGAATGAAGCAATGGATGTCCCAGGCGCTTTTGCAAATAATAACAAATATAACTTGAAAGAATGGAAGATAAAGTGTAATTTAGAAAGACATCCTGGACAAAAATGGCTCTTCAAAGGTGAAATTCGAATCTGGAGTGGCACACGTTGGTTTTGTAAACATAACCGCGAGAGAGCAAAATGCACAATTTGCAAAGGTGGATCTATTTGTGAACATTTAATTCAGAGAGCAAATTGCAAAATATGTGGAAATTGTTTCTGTATACATAATAAAAGAAAATATAGTTGTAAGATTTGCTGTGGTTCTTCTTATTGCGAGCATAATATTTTTAGAGGAGATTGCTTAGAATGTTGGGGTAAATCCATTTGTAAACATAAAATTAAAAGAATAGATTGTGAATCGTGTGGTGAAACTTTTTGTATTCATAAAAAAAGAAAGGACATCTGTATTCCTTGTGGTGGTAGTCGAATTTGTAGAATATGTAAATCAAAAAGAGGGGATCGAAAATACGATAAATTGTGTGTAACTTGCGCTATTCAAGAAGGATATACTGTAAAACGTAATTA
>CETY01031254.1_pt1 | contig 24942 bp, 30 predicted proteins | sample 361551 | NCBI WGS metagenome assembly CETY01 (sample SAMEA2623135, study PRJEB7988) | marine metagenome | biome: marine biome (ENVO:00000447); feature: deep chlorophyll maximum layer (ENVO:xxxxxxxx); material: "saline water (ENVO:00002010), including plankton (ENVO:xxxxxxxx)" | depth 45 m | reverse complement strand
TAAACAATACTACTGGTCAACGAAAACCTCGTGACGGTAAACCTGACGTTCTGTTTATTCCTGCCACACTTAAATTAGCCGGAGATAAATTTAGAGAATTAGAAGCAAAACACCACGCTTTGCATGAAGTTAGAGATAGGTTAATTGCGGAGAGAGACTCTTTAACAGATCCCGGAGATAGAGCAGAAAAACAATCTGAGGTATTAGATAACCTTTATGAGATAATAGAACAGAAGATTCCGCTAGGTGCGGCTGCTACAGAATGGCATTTAATTAACAATTACTGGGCTGGCACTTACGGATACATTAATACTTATAGATAAATAAAAAGAAAAGGGGCAGCTTTCACTACCCCTCTTCATTTACCTCCCTTTATTCGTTCTTTTCAGTCTTGGGATTCCATTTGACCCAACCTCTGTCGGGTAGCCAGTTGTCGCCATCTTTCCTCTTCGGAAATAGACCACCTCCCTTCTTGTGAGAACCAAAGGATAGTTTAGCTCCACAGTCCATGCAGCGCAGTTCATAATATAGATTATCATCTACATTTCTTACTACGAAACGCAAGTTTTCGGAGCCACATTTTCCGCACTTAGTTTCTTCAAACACTTCTTGAAACTTAGAAATTTGAGCAAATATATCTCTCTGAGAATCGCCCTCAATTTCTACATTAATACGACCATTACTGGTCCTGTAATTTACCTTCATTAATTTCTCCAATCGCTTAAATAAGCAGTTATAGAATCTGGAATTAAACTCTTATCTTGTTGATAGTCGTTCAGTTTTTGGATAGCAAGACTGGCTTGCCCTTTATCCACCTTACGCTTGACGTTTACATCGAATACCTCCTTAAAGAATTCTGCAACGCTTAAATTTAACTGCTTACACTTAACATCAATAAAATTGGCTTGTGGATCAGTCATTCGTTGTGAGTCGTCATACTCACCTTCCGTTGCTACTTGCTTAGTTTGGCTAATACTCCTTACAATGCTAGCTGTATTCTTTTTGGTCATCTCTTCAGCGGCCACAGTCTTGAGTCTAAGAGCTTTTCTTAATGCTCGCCCTTCGGCTCTTGTTGCGGCTGTAGCGGTGTTAAACACGCAAAATGCGTCGTCTGTGTTGCCTTCCCAGCAATCTGCGACATCGCTAAATAAACTACCGTCTGCAAATACAATTTCCCAGACAACAGTGGCTCTGCCGATCTCATTCCCTCCAACGGGAGCGAAAACCTGCGTTGGTCTGCTGCTGACAATCCTTCCTAGCAGAAGCTCTGCTACTCTCCTAAGTCCTGCACAAAGGGGTCTACCCTCGTACAACTCCCTTGGATCAAACAGACTTAGAACATGTTCGTTCCATTCTGGTGAAGTAGGGTCTATTCCTTGTTCTTCTGTAGTCACAAATTTGTCCTTTACGCTAGTATCAACATTTTCCGGTGTTTGTAGAGCGATGCCCTCAAACAAATCATCATTATCCATTATTCAACCTCTATAAAACGTTTGGATTTAGGCGGGAACTTCTTGTTGATTTTACTCAAACAATCAAGCACTATTTCTGCTATTTGCTCACGCTTACTCAAAGATTCCTGTCCCAGTGACTTAACACGGATCACTGCATATCCCTTACTCAATAAAGCCCCCGACTTTCTCAAGTCAGCATTTATTTGTTTCTGGAGTTTGTCCTCTCCCCAGATTGGCAAAAAATGACTAGGGCCGTCTACTTCTATAATAGTCTTCAAGTCTGGAATGTACAAATCAATTTCTAAATTTTCTGCGGGTATTATTACTTGGTGCATCCTGACTGAATACCCAGAATCATTTAGTCTTCCCTCTAAGAACTTCTCCAGCTTTGACCCTTCCCTTGCAGACTTTTGTATAGCCTGCACTCTTTTCTGCTTCATGCTTTCCTTCTGTTTTTCCGTCATCGCGTTCCATCTATCTCTAGCCTGTTCAGATCTACGATCTCTTTCCACCTCGCTCATTTCTTCCCAGTAAGAAGATAGTCCAGAGCTAATCTTAACTTTTTCTGCCAAAGTTCTAACTTTACCCTTGGTTGGATGCTCTCTTCTTCCACTCTTTAAAGCGTTAGATTGTGCCGAACTTTTTGACTTTAAGTCATAACCATGTTTCTTTAATGTTCTCCTTACCTTATTCGGATAGGTGTCCATTATCTCCGCTATCTGATATGTACTCATATCTTCTTTGTTATACATCTTGATAACTTTTTTATCAAAGTCGTTCATTATAGCACCTCTAAAAAACTCTTAATAGTAAAATCTTCTAACAGCCTCGGCCTAACACCAGTGACCCTATTAAAGTACCTCTGATTTTCAAGGGTGTCGGTAATAACATTAACCTTCTTTGAGATCTCTATAAGTGGCAAGATGTTAATCTCATCATGATCATATAAGTAGGAAAGCTCAAATTTGTTTGTTGCCTGAAGAGCGTGATAGGTAGACTCTAGAGTTGTAGTAATCAATTTACCAGTAAAATACCAGATGTCCGTAGAGTTAAACATTCCAAAACTTGTTTGTATTGGATTATAATCTATATTATCATAGAATAGCGAAGCATCACTAAGCTCATTGCTATTGACACCCTCGTTCAACAAAGAGAAAATCTTTCTGTTATTTCCTTCTTCGGGACTCATGCTCTTAACATAAAAACCTAAATTCATTTTTTCTCCTTCAAGAACCATTCTATGGTCTGTTTAAGTCCTGTTTTAAAATCTGTTTTGGCCTCAAAGCCCAACTTTTCTTTTGCTCTGCTTACATCTAAGCATCTTCTTGGTTGACCGTCCGGCTTGGACGAATCATAATTTATATCTCCATCGAAACCCATTTGCTCTGCTATCTCGTAAGCTAATTCAGCGATGGTTATTTCTCTTCCACTTCCAATGTTGATTGGGTCTGGACCAACACTGTTTCTTACTATCGCCTTAGCTATAGCTTCAACGCAGTCAGGTGCATATAAAAACTCTCTAGAGACAGTACCGGTTCCCCAAAGCGTAACCTCCCGCTCGTTATTTTTCATAGCATTATAAAACTTCAAAATTAGGGCTGGTATAACATGACTGCTAGTTAAATTAAAATGGTCATGTGGCCCATACATATTTACTGGTATAAGATTTACACCATTCATTCCATATTGCTCATGATACGTGTCCAGAAGTTTCATCAACGCTTTCTTGGCTATGCCGTATGGAGCATTAGTTTCTTCTGGGTATCCATTCCAAAGCTCTGACTCCTCGAAAGGCACAGGGGTAAACTTAGGGTAGGCACAGACAGTTCCTAACAATACAAATTTTATAGGTTTATATTTATCAGAATACCTTCTTGCTCCCTCGATCATGTTTGCACCCATGATCAAATTCTCATACATAAACTTTCCGGGGTTTTCTTGGTTTGCACCAATGCCCCCAACGCTTCCAGCAGCATGGACTATCACGTCTGGCTCGTGACTTTCTATAGCCTTTCTACATGCTTGCTGACAGCGTAAGTCATAAGGTGTAGATCCAATAGAGAATATTTTTGCTTCTGGTAAAATCTTGGGTAAGTGCTGATTTATATTTTTACCTAAGAAACCAGAACCGCCAGTTAGTAATACTTTCATAATAGACCTTATCCTTCTTTAGAACCAAGTTGTAGATTCGGGAGGAGTTTCATCGCCTGAGTCTTCTGGGGCGTCAAGGGTTTCGGGGCCGGGAGTTGTTCCGACAGGCTCTTCTACTGCTTCTTCTACCGGTTCTTCTACCGGTTCTTCTACTGCTTCTTGCGGTACTGGCTCATATGCTTGCGGATTGTCTATTCGGTCTACAATATCACTACAGTATTGAGAAGCAAAAAGAACAACGTCTGGAGAAACACGATATTCTTTGTATCTCTTAGCGTCACTAAGCGGCAATGGCTTATGGTCTCCGACCACTTCTCTAAAAGCATCTTTATCTATGCCTGCATAAATAATAACGTCTAAATCTCCAAGATATTGATTAGCGTCTTCTGGACTAGCCACTGAAACAGCGTTGTTCTCTTTCAAGTAGGCTTGTAACTTCTCGTTCATTTAATTCTCCTTAAGTAGTTTTAAAAATTGATCGTAACTTTTTATATATTCATTATCGTCATGCTCTTCGGAGCATAGCACTAATATTATGTCGTCTCCTGTCAAATATTTTTGTATACCCCATGTCATCGTTTCCATTAAAATAGCTTGACCTTCTTGAAGCAGGAACTCTGATGGCGATGCTCCACTATCAAGAGTCACGGTTACTTTGCCTTTTATACAAACAATAAGCTGTCTATCTCTTTTGTGGGCGTGGAACCCTCGGCTTTCGCCCTTGGGTACTCCCGTAACATAAAAAAATCTCTTGGGATGGAAGTCTGTGAGACTATTCATAGCAAACAGGTTGCCCTTCTCGCTACTAAATACCTTTAAATTTTTTAACATAGTATATTACTTTCTCAACTTCTTTAAATGTCAGCTCTTCATGAAATGGCAAACTAATGGTCTCTGTAGATGTTTTTTCAGATTTATTCAAATCAGCATGTGGAAGCTCAAAAGGAGCAAATGCTTTTCCGTGGCAATGCTCATAATGAATCCCGCATTGGATCTTCTCTTCTAACATCTTAGCCAAGAAACTCTGATTGTGTTTGACATGGATTCGATATAGATGTTTACTCTTATTATTATAGCCGAGACTGTCATTATACACAGAACTAATCTTACTTAAAACGTCGTTTTTTTCATCTAATTTTTTAAGGTTTTCATTAGCTATATGAGCCTGCATAGATGTCCAGTGCATTTTATAGCCCGGAACTACATGCTTTCTTTTCCAGCTATCCTCGTCAATGAGTGTCCCATTCATTGTCATAAGTTTAAAGTGTTCAATTTTATCCTTATTGTTCGATACCACTATCCCTCCGTCACACCCGCTAACAGGTTTTGTCGGATAGAAACTGAAGATCATAATAGCGTCGTCCTTACCCATCTCTGAATACTGGTCTTTTGTAACTTCTTGGGCAGAGTCAAAGATATCGTCATGGAGGTGATAGCAGCTTCCCACCCATTCCTCGTCGTTGTAAAACTGTATTTTATGCCCTGCGTTTGCTACCACGTTTGGGACAACCACAGGTATTGTACTTGGAACCTGTACTGTTTGAGGTGAAAACCTCTTTAAGGCTAAATAAAGCAGGCTAGAAGCGCTATTTCCAGTACAGGCATACTTTGCTCCAACATACTTAGCAAAGCTTTTCTCAAATCGCTCAATCACATCTCCATGAAGCATGTGAGAAAACTTAGATGTGTCAATTTTATGATTTGGGATGTTGAATAGGTTAATTGCTTTAGACTCAGTTACCATATCATTTTAGCTCCATGTAACATATCCAAGTATAATCTAGTTTTTCATAGAAGAACGTTTGGTACTCTAACACATTATCTTCTGAAAGAAGTGGCTTAGGTGTTCTATAAACGTCTCCCTCCCAAGCATCGCCCCATCTGGTTACGTCTCCTTTAAAAATAGGATTCATCTCCTGATAAACGTCCAAGTTCTTCATCATAAATTCATAATCTTCTGATTTGCTATCGTGCATAGTCCTGTTACCAGCGGCGTCGATTACATAGTCTTCTTGGCTCAAAATCTTTTTAGGAGTGTAACAGTCACCTTGATTTGAAGGGTAATTATCTTCTACTATTACTTTTTTAAATCCAAGTTCTTTGCACTTCTTTAATCTTGGCAAGCAGTTTTGATGGTCGTCAAAGAAAACTAAGGTTTCGCTTGGTATTAGTTTTGATAACCAATCTGTATCCAAAAAATCTTCTGTCTGATATTCTGCGTTATCATTTGTATGTAACCTGAATCTGGGTTCTGGGTCTATGGAGAAAATTTTGGTGTCGGGACTGGCCTTTTGGAAAAACCAAGTGCCAAGACCTTTCCATACGCCACTCTCTATTAAGAATTTAGGCTTGATCATCTTGATTATAAACCAAGCAGGAAACATGTGTGGCGATTTCATTCCGCCGTCATTGTCCAGAATCGGTCTAGACTCATATAGTTCTTTAAATTCATCTAAGTACTTGACCATATCATAGTTCTTAAATTTATTATTATCTATCATTATTGTCTCCTGTATTTAATGTTGTGAAAAACCCTGTCGGCATCACTGTAGATTTGCCATCTACGATTACGTGATCTTCGGCTAGCAAGCCCTCCGCAGGTGAAAATATAGGGAAAGCCCTGTAGTTATGCTTGTGTAATGTATCAATGAAGTTTTTATAGTTATGGTAATATTGCACGGTTTCTATTACATCATAAGCCTTATATGTCTCATAGTAGCTTGGTTCATCGGTAAATTTTATTCTCTGAAAATAAACGCTCTTGGGCTGTAAACTAAGCAGGAAAGATAGAGCCTCATCACCATTTGTCATAACGTCAAGAACAGCGCTTTCTAATATGCAGTCATATTTCTGAACATCTTCTTCAGTTAAATCCCAAAAATCTTTAACGAAAAATCGCTCAGGTTCTCCCCAGTTTTCTTTAGCTATTTCAATTGCGTCTTCTGAGTAGTCAAAGCCCCTATAGGTTATGGAGGGGAAGTGACTTTTTAGTAATTGCGCTGCGCTTCCTACGCCGCATCCAAGCTCTAGCACGTCGTTTATCTCAAACTTACTTAGAGTAGTTATTAGCTCTTCCCAGTGAGGTGGGTATGTACACAGCAACTGTAACTTATTCAATTTTAGTTGTTTTTCAAAAACGGTTTTATTTTTCCATGATTCGTTCATAAACACCTTTCATAAGACCTTTAGCTCCACCTTGAAAATGGAGCGAATTAAATTTAATGTTTTTCTTGAGTTTATGATTGTAGACAAACACTTCTCCGTCTATAATTTTTACCTTCTTATGGCCATTGCAAAATTCAAAGTCTTGGTCAGGCACGTTAATGTTATGGTCGTAGGTTGACCCATCTATAATCGTCATCATTTCACCGACCTTTCCGGGTCCACCTCCAAACTCTGAATGATAATGGAAGTATTCTAAAAGAGTCATGTCGCACACTCCTCCGGGAAGACTGTATCTTTGTCTGACCTCAAAGTGAGAGGCGATTTTATTGTAGTGGTATCCGCCCTTGTCTGAATATATTGCTGATAGCATATCACAAAAATTACTAACACCTTCAATTGTCACAAAAGATGCTATGCCAGCAGTTCTGTGTAGCAGCGTTAGGTCAAATTGATCAAATTTAGCCCATTCCTTTTCGGCGTTTTCAAAGAAAAGAACGTCTGAATCTATGTAGAAGACAGTGGAAAGATCATTCTTCCTCATAAAATTTCTTAGCGAGAACCATCTTGTATAACAAAATAATTCGTACTGAGGAGGCGTAGTGTTCAAGTGAACGTATATTCTACTAAAATCATCTATTCCGTCCATTAAATCGTTTGGTCGAACGAAATTATAATTGGGGTTTTGGATGTTAGGGTCCACGTCTCCCAATAGAAATACAGGGTTGTTTTGAGCGGCCTGTAAAAGGCTGTAATTCAAATAGTCTTGGTATCCTCTGTGGATTAAAACAACAGGTATCACCAGTAAGTTCCCCCTTCAATGCGATTAAAGTTTATTGGTTTTGTTGAACTGTCTGGTCTGCACCAGTGATCGTTATACATTGGCCCAATATCTGGGTGTGCGTCCCATCTTCTGCCTTTGATTCCAAACATTATCTGTAGACCACCTCCGATATGAATAGCCTGCTTTCCTTGAAAACGAGCGTAATCCGCTAGTATCAGGCCGTAGGCTCCACACCCTATGATTGCAACGTCATAGTCTATCTCGTCCATTTTACCGGTCATATATTCTATGCCAGTAGCGAAGCTTATATTGTCTCTAGATGCAGCTAGACCGCCTCCATTTGTTTGGATTGATTTGATCGTCTTTAATTCAAATTCTGGAAGTATTTTTTTATTGTCAAAGAGCAGCTCTCTTTTGGAGTACTGTTTTATAATATCATCTTCAAACGGATGTATGACTAAAACCTTCTTACCCTCTAAAGCCTCACTCCAAGGATCTTCAAAGTAAAATGGTTCTAAAAATCTAAGCTCAAAGAATTCAGCTTGTTTTGCGAATTTTTCTATAACTACAATTTCGTCATAAGAATCCATAGATCCTAAAAACTTGACGTTCTGTAGAGAATTGGAATAGCAGTCAAAGAAGAAATCTAGGGTCATGTCATCGCTTGGTGAAACACCAGCGTTGTTAGACGCGCAAAACCTAGTAGAATCAGTATAAGCATTATGTTTAATCTTATCTGATATGATAGTTCTTTCTACCGCACCGATCTTAGAGGCTATGAAAGGTTCTCCAGATAGTATGGCCTCTTTAATCTTGTTGCTGCCTTCTATAGCTGGCAATGGCTCTGGTATGCTCATTTAAACTCTCCTAATTCTCTTTGTATTCTTTGGTTTATTTTTTCTGGATCTATAGATTTTGGATGATCTGCCTTGAATCTAGCCGTCCTACACTCACCACGGATGTTTGGCTTAAATTCATGAACCCCATTAAATTCATTCTCTATCTCTATCTTAGCCAGATGATCACCCATAACCCAAGGTAAATATACTTTTTCAAAATAATTATCAATACAATTTTCTTTTGATACGCTATCTTTATAGTATCCAACTTTTTTGGCAACTTGGGTAGGGAACACATAAGAGTAATGCCGCATAGCAACACCTGTCATTTCGTAAAAAGTTTCGCTATCGACGTGTTTTGCGGTTATTTCAATAGGGTACTTAATAGTTGGAGGTCTATGGGTTAGCCAAGTAGATCCCGGCTCGTATTTGAATATACGTAAGAAATTATCTCTTGCCAGCTCAAATCCGGTTAGGTGATGATCAATGCCTCCATAAAAAGAGCAGCTTGTGACACCCACGCTGGTTGGCTTATACTCAGATAAGAACTCGATTGTTGTTTCTATGTCGTCTGTTGTGTAAAGCTCGTCGGAATCTAAATTCCAAATGTAGTCTATATCGTCTTTGATGTGCTTCATATATGCCTTACATTGCTCATCTTTTTCAGAGTATTGACCGTGTACAATGCTGATTTTATTATCTGGGTCTGGGAAGTTGTCTAGTATCTCATTAGTTCTGTCGGTAGACGTAGTCCTTCCTTGCCGTTGCCAGTATTCTACCGGCCCTTCTGCTATAAGGATTTGTTCTGCGTAAGGGTAAACTTGTTCTAAACACTCCTGTAGAACATAGTCGCCTTCAAAGACGATCATTCCAAAAGCTATTTTTAAGTCTTTCATTATTATCCTATCTTATCTAAAATGGTTTTTTAGGAATGAAGTTATACAGGGATTTCTCTTTTGGTTCCCAGTCAAAAGCCTTCCTAGTTTTGTCTGAGCAGATAGAATATCTGTAATCCTGCCCCATTCTGTTTTCTATAAATTCTACGTGACTCTCCCAGTCACTGATGCCTTTCCATTCGCAAACCTTTTCTACTATCTCTAGGTTTTTCATATAGTTGTACGCCGATACGTTCCAAGTCTGATCTTCTTCTTCTGAAAAGCAGATGTTGTATATAGCTTCTGCGTTGTCTTTGACGTAAAGCCAGTCTCTTACATAGCTTCCGTCGCCATGAATTGGAATTTTTTGTCCAGTGTCCAAGCTGTGCATTATTTTTGGTATCAGCTTTTCTGGGTACTGTCTTGGGCCGTAATTGTTGGTGCTTCTTACAATCTGATAATTTATACCAAAAGTTCTAGCATATGCCAATATCAGCATTTCTGCCGCAGCTTTTGTAGCAGAGTAAGGATTGCTTGGGTGCAGTATACTTTCTTCTGTTTTATCTTCTTCATCTAGGTTCACATCGCCGTAGACCTCGTCTGTGCTTATGTGAATAAACTTAGGCTTCTGATACACCTTTGCTCTAAGTAGGCTTAGGATGTTAAATACGCCCTCTACATTCGACTTTAGAAAAACCTTTGGTGCTTCTATAGAATTGTCAACATGTGACTCTGCCGCAAAGTTTACGAACACGTCACACACAGGAATATGGGTAAGATCGCATATATCTTCTTTGATATGCGTGTATTGATGGTAATCATCCCAAGGTAAAGTTTTATTTGAAGCATAGGTCATCTTGTCTATGTCGATGACCTCGTGACCCTCTTTTATCACTTTCTCAACAAAGTGACTTCCTATAAAACCTCTACCGCCAGTTACTACAAAAATCATAATTGTTCCTCGTTATAATAGTTAATAACCTTATTATAGAAAACATATTCGTCTTCAAGCTCGTTTTTAACATTAGCAATTTGGCAATCCGTGGGTCTAAATTTTATATTGCTAGTTGTTTGCCATTTAGGGGGTTCTACGTCAACGAAAACTTTTGGTTCGTACCCGACTTTAATTGCGAGCCTACTCAACCCCTCTTCGCGCTGTTCAGAAAGTACAATTTGGGTGTTCTTTATTATATTGTCAAACGCTTCTTCTACGTTTCCCGTTTTAGAGTAAAAGTATAGTTGGTGTAACTTCCATTTCTTAGGTAAGTTAACTAGGAAATCTTCAAAATTATCACCGAGCCAGAAAGCGTCGTCAGGACCAAGTATTGCGTCTCGATGAGGAGGAAGGCTACAGCCAGAAAGCTTGTTTTGGATTAACATTCTGCAATGAGATAATAACCTTTCCGTAGGTTCCCTGATGGCAGTAAAAGCGTAATCGTAATCATTAAAATTACACATCCTATGCATTGAGGTAAGATCAAAAAGCGACGAATCTGTGACAGCTTTTTGTAAAGTTCTTCCTCCAGTTTTCATAACATGGTTAAAATAAATATTTTGCATGAACTTTCTTTATTTCTTCAAAATAGTCGTCGTATATTTTCTTGAGTCCTGCATTGGAATAATACATCTCTGCTGGTGTAAAGCAATGATGCATTGTTGATGGGTTATATGTGTCATCATTCACAGAGTATTCAAACTGAGAAAAGTGACTAAATACTAGCTCCTGTTTTTTGTCTCCCCAAGTTATACATCCGTCTTCGGCGTATGAATCAAAGTCGTACATCATCCACTGCCAAGGCGCTCCATGTCCAACGTCTCCGTCTATAAATAGAAAATGCTCAGGCAACACAGCAAATACATCTAAATATTTTTGATCTCCACATGTGGCTAAGTCTGGATATTTTCTGTGCAAGACTGCATCAGACCACCAGTCCAGATATTCTTTACCAATGTCGGTGTTTTTAAAGTGGACTACTCCAACATTAAACCATCCATTTCCATTTTGATATTGCATGGAATATTGTCTATGTCTGAATATACCTATGTGTCGTGACCCGATCTTGTCTAAAAGACCGTTGATACTTTGGTGAAAGTATATGTCGCTATCTATATAAGTTACGGGAGCTTTATTCTTTTCCATAAGATATCTAGAAAAGTAGGAAGCCAATGTATAAGAGTAATATTTTCTATCCTCTACTTTCAAGGCTTCGAGCACCGGATCTTGAAAAGAGTCTGAATATACTTTTAGCGTTTCGCACTCATAGGGTAAAAGCTTCTCGTAAGATCTTTCATCGAAACATAGATAATGTAGCACAAAATCCTTACTCTTTTTGAGCAAGGAGTCATAAAGCGCTAAACCTTTTGGTAGAAAATTGTAGTCTGAGACTACGCATAAATGATTCATTTTTCCCTCATGCAAAAGCATTGGTAAGGACGTGGGCTAGACATATCTACTTGAATTTCTCTCTCCATATCATAGCATGTGAACCCGTATTCTGCAATAAGAATCTGTCTAATTTCTGGCCAATCTTGATCAAAATGATTCTCTAGCAAAACCATCTCCACTCTATCCGCAATACCTTTCATTCCCTGTAGAACCTTTTTTTCTGCTCCTTCAACATCAATCTTTACCATCTTTATGTGAGGCTCATCTTTCAGTAGCGTGTCTAGTCTGACGCTATTGATGCTTCCTTCTTTTTCTAGCTGTGTAAATTGGGTGTCATGATTTAGCAAGCTAAAAGTCTGATTGGTTTTACCCTTGAAATACCAGTCAGTTCCGTCTCTATCTGATATAGCGGCGTTTACAAATTCTACATTATCTTTGTCGCCATACCGTTCCTTCAAGTAATCTGTATTTTCTGGAGAAAGTTCTATAGCGTATATCTTTCCGGTTCCATCCATCATGTGGTTGAAAAACTCAACATAAACACCTCTGCAAGCCCCGACATCCACTACAGTGTCGTGAGGTTTTATAAACTCAAACTTGTTCAAAGTTTGCATATTTTTGTAATCGTGAGCGTCCACTTTTAGTCCTCCGTAATCCTTGCTTTGGGGAATCCTAATTCTTTTCTCTTATTAAACACTACCTGATCCCTACCTGAATAATGTAGCGTCTTTTTTGCTGCGTAGTCAACCTCTCCATGATTCTCTGTTCCTTCCACGCTGTAATGCTCGTGGCTTATGATTACTTTGTCTATGAATTTTTCTTTACCCATAGACCTTACCACTTGTGTAAATTCATCATCGCAATACAAACTTTTATAGTCTGGATGATATATGTAACCAAGTTTTTCGTACAGCTTCCTTCCTAAGATAGAAAATGTTATTAGCTTACCATCTGTGTTGCCGTCATTAAAATGTACACACCCGTCTAGGCTGGGAAAGTGCTCTTCCATAGCTTCTACTATTTCCTGATCCCAGCTATGCACCTTGGGGACCATGTCGTCAGAGGCGCATATAACGATGTCAAAGTACCCTCTTTCATCGACATGTGCATTTATGGCACTAATCTTTTCTGTATTATAATCATAATTAATAGCCCCATCAATAAGCTTGTCTTTCTTTCCCAATATGTATTTAATTCGCTCTTGAACATATGGGTTTGTCATTGTCTCGTCTTCTGCATCACAGTTGATGTTGAAAAAGACATTGTTCCACACGCTGCATGTTTCCACATATTGATCCAAGACTTTTAAGAATTTATCTGGTCTTGCCAATGTGGGAAATTGAACTAATAATTTCATAGATTACTCTTTATTTTTTCTAGTTTGAGTTTAGTATCTGAGTCTTTAAGAAACTTGCAAAATCTAGCCGCTCTGCTAACACATGTATGTCTTGTTTTGATCTGCCTTTTCAGGGCAGATGATAGGTCTTCGGTTTCTTCTTCCATAAATGTAGATGCTAAAAACTGATCTAACAGAGGTTGCTCTTCTTTGTCTATTTTAAACGTAACCTTTTTGGAGTGGGTTATAGCGTCGTAAAATACTTGGCTGAAGATTACATTCATTCCAGTGGCGATCATTATTTCTTTGTACTTTGAATACAGGCTTCTCATAGTGATTATATTGATTGGCATGTCAAAGTTTTTGTCTTGTTCTGGAGATGTAGTTAGTTTCAAAAGGTGATAAGTTTCTGTCTCTGCTACATAGTCTTCTATTTCTTTGTTCATTTCTAACCCAATTACTCCCAAGTCTAAATCATAGTCTGGGAATTGCTGCTCCGGAAGAAATATATCTACTCCGGGGAGAATTGATTCTACCTTGATTTTACTGGACTTAGGTTTTGGCAATAACTGATGAGCATTGGTAAATACAAAGGGGCAATTTATCCCCTCTTTCTCTATAACCTCTGTTACTTTTTCTAGGTCTTCATTGGTAATTCCGGATATATTTAGAACACACTGTATTTTTTTATTTTGTGATAAGTATTTAACGGCGTCTTGATTTAAAAAGTGATAATGCGTTAAGAATACGTCCGGCTTAAAGGAATCAAAAACATCAAAAGCAGACATGTTTGGATCGTTCCACAAAAACACTTCTTGTTCAGCAAGCTCTAGAGACTTAGCAATATACATAGGCTCTGTAGAAAGAAGCGAAGTATAATTTTGAATCAATATTTTCATTTGTTCTGTATCCTCTTGAATATTTTTATGTTATTTATTTTTCTTACCGGAGACTCAAGCTCCACGATTTTTAACGGATGTCTTGGGGCTATCTCGTTAAGGGCTTCAAAGATGAATTTATTTTTGTACTCTGGATTTGATAATGTGTTATATAGTGCCTTTATTATTTTGTGTCCAGAAAGGTAAAGTATTTCTGTCCAGAAGCTCTGTTTTAGACCTATCGAAAATTGTTCTAGGGTTCCTTCTGTATTTATTGCGTTAACTTCAAATCCACAGTCTTCGTTCTTACTTTGGGTCAATACCGAAGAAGATGTGAGATCCAAGTCTTTTAAGTGGAACGGTTCTACTAAGTTAGATCCGCTACATAGAAGCACTTTGCTATTAGAAGTGTTGTTTAAACAGAGCCTCGCGCTTTCACAACAGTTTGAATTAAAGTGTACTTGATTTTCTACAACTCTAATGTTGATGTCTTGAAATTTTTCTTTAATATAATTTACAGTTTTCTGAGTCTCAAAACCAGAGCAAACAATTATCTCAAAGTTAACAAAGCACGCTTTAATTGATTCTATTTGCTTCTCTAGAATCGTTTTGCTTCCTATTCTAATCATGCTGACAGGCCCATAGGACTTCATTCTGTACCCATGATTCTCACTGAAGAAGATTATGGTAACAAAGTCATGTATCCTATCTCCAGATCCGGCATCTTCAGACTTAGGAGTAGTTATATATCTTTTATTTTTTCTCATATTTTAAATATGTATCTGTTTCTACAGACTCCTTTATGATACCCTCTAGCATGAGTCTGTAGTCTAAATAGTTTAGGTAAAATGAGGATGCTACACTCTTAGGGATGCAAACAACATTGTTTTCTGAATCTTCTGCGTAAATTATTTTTTCCATAGCCATTGACTTTTCATTTATACATTTCATGAAGTCTGGGTCTACTTCAGATCCTGCATCAAGGTTTATAAAACGTGACACGCTAGAGATTTTTTGAAACACCTCTGTCTCTCTGTCGTGAACTTTGAGGTAGTCTTTATGAAAGACGGCTCTTGTTTGTATGCTATCAAAGTGTAGCTGATTAAAGTCATTAACGTATTCTAAAACTGAGCTGTCTCTATCAAGCAGCGTTTTTTCTTTTACGGAAAGAACAACAATGAACTGTTTTTTAGGGTAATTTATTTTCTTTATTGACGAGATGGTTTTTTTTACGTCTTCAGGGTTTTCAGAGTCGTCAAACACTATTATTCCAAATGTCTCGCCTGAATTTTCTATACACTGCTCTGCAAATTCTTCTCTTGATTTACCTTCAGTATCAATATCTTTAGGTCTGTGCAAAAAACAGAAGTTAACTGGATTTTTTGCCTCTTTCATAGCCTTTAGTCTATTTGCTACGCAGGCATCTTCCGTTTTTTCTGACTCGTCAAAGAACAGACATTTACTACATAGAATCTCTACAGTTCTATCTAAGTGATTTTTTTTGTCAATCATTAGGATCTCTTTATAGTTATTTCATAGTGTATTCCGGATAGCTGCGTCGAGACAACGTTGAGACCCATAGACTCCGCCATTGCCTTGATCATCCGTAAGTTGGTTGCTGAATTTAATGATGATATAATATTTGATGCGTCCTGCTCACCAATCTGGTCGTTTACAACGCTTTTGCACAGCACTCTCAGGTCAGTCCCTCCAACAACCAAGGTTCCATTTAGCCTCAGTTTTTTTACTAGTGGGCCTAACATTTCTCCGATCTTATCAATACTGAATAAATCTACTGCATCGTTTGCCATTATTACATCGCATTCGTTGTCAGAGATCTCAGATAGATCAATAGAATTATTAAAACAGACTACTTTTTTAAAGTTCTCTATCGCCTCTTGCTGAGGCTTAACTACATGTATCTTCATTTTTTTGCTCCATATAGGTCGTCAAATATCCTGTTCCAGTTTTTAATAAACTTGTCCTCTGAGAATTTATCTTTGATTGTCTCTCTAGCCTTCTCTCCTAAATGAATGGCAAGCTCTTCGTCGTCTAAAAGTTTTTTAATGTAATCCTTCAGCTCGTTCTCGTCGTTCGACATGAATCCGTTGACTCCATTTTCTATGATTTCAGGAATCATACATGTCGCCGTTGTTACTACCGCACACCCACAAGCCATAGCTTCTAAAAGTGATGTTGGAACAGGGCTAACTGTCGATGTGTTAAGGAATACCTTGCACGAGTTATACTCGTCCACAAGAGCCTCTATGGACTCAGCAGGCTCTGAGGAGCCGTCAGTTGAGCTTCCAACCAGCTTGGTGTCAAAACCTTCGCTGACTCTTTGCCAGCCGCTGTAATTACAGCAGTAGTCACGATTCTTAAAGTCGTTAACTACGCTGAGTACTTCTGTAGTAGCTATCCTATCAGCAAGGTGCGACGTAGGCTTAAACATGTTAGTATCAACTGAGTGATGTACGACATCTGCCTTGCAGTCCATAGCCCACTTCTCGGTAGAGTACTCTGATATAAACACGTTAGATTGTCCCACCATATTTCTAAAGCCATCCAGTTGCTCTTTTGGCCATCCGGGTATAGGAAGTGTGTGTTCTAGAGATAGTATTGGTATTTGTAGGACTTGCTGGATTTGAGAGGCAGCTTGGAACTGACCGAATTTACTTTGGCTTAATATAAAGTCGATGTCTAATCCGCTCATGACCGAATTTTTTGGCAGTATGTAATAATTCTCAGGAAGCTCTGCGTAAGACTTATCCCATTCCTTACATCCATCATACCTAAAAGAATAAAAGTTGTGGCCAGTCTTACATAATTGAGTTTGATATCTTTCATGTGTATCAAACGTCAGGATGTTGTACCTATCCTTCTTGCCGCTGTTCGCCTTGTTTAAAATGCGAATTGTTTGGTTAGTCATTGAGAATTTCCTCCATAAGTTTTCCTATAACTTCATGTGAGAATTTCTCTGCTTGACTCAGCCCAGCAGCCTTGTTCTCCACCATATTCTTTATTGGGTTTTCTAAATGTTTTTCGTAGTATCTTCGCATCTTTGTTCTGATTTGCATTTCACATGGAGTAAACCAGTATTCTCTACCGGTGAACAGGTCTGGAAATGCTGAATCGCTACACTTACAGGTTGAAAAAATACCGTCAACGCAAAAGCCTGTTTTTTCATCTTCTGATATAAACTCTGGAGGCCCGCCAAAGTTGCTGCATATTGGAGTACTTCCAAAGGCCATAGCCTCAAAAGATGGGATTGACCAAGCTTCTCCGTGAGACGGACATATAAAACAGTCTAACTGGTTATGGAGTGCGTACAACGCATCTTCTTCTATCCTGTTAGGAATAATAATGTCTTTCCTATATTTTCTTAAGTCGCCATACATCCTAAGTTTCTTCTTAACTTCGGTGGCTCTGTTATCGAGCATCGAGTGTACCTGTTCTGGTGAGTGCCCAAACTTGTTAGCCTTGACAACTAAAGCAACTTCTTCAGAGATATCAAATTCGCTATGGAAACATGTGAAGATAGAGTCTATGTTCTTTCTATCGTTGATATCCCCTATATAGTAGAAAGTGAATTTACCTTGTGCCTCTGGTATATTAAGTGTCTTGTATTGTTTTTTATACTTAGATAGATCAAAAGTGTGAGGAACAACAGATACAGGAAGCTCTATTCCATCCATGATTAGAAGCTTTTTTGAAGAGGAGTTTGGAACCCAAACAGAGTCCATTTGCTGTAGATAGTCAAACCAAGGGTGGTGTTTTATGCTTACAGATTCAGAAGCTAAAAACGCAATATTCTTTTTGAATTTGTTGCTTCCGCACAGATGGTGAGGAAGAACGTGTTGAATACAGACATCGCAGTTATCTGTATCCTTTTCTTCTAGCTCCTTTAGCCGTCCGGATATCTCTGCGTCACGAGTCAGCGTAACGTTCCTGCACACAACGTCTACTCCAACAGAGTCTAAGGCCAAGATATAATTCTTAGCAGCTTCGGCCCAGCCGCCGAATTCCTTATAATGTCCAATATAAAGTACTTTCATTACTTAATAAATCCTTTCTGTTTCAGAACTTCAACCCTCTTTTGTTCCCAAGAGTTTGTCCTGTTTCTTTGGATGGTTAGATTTTCATAAGCGTTGTCAAAATCAAAAGGCGCTCTTGTGTTTAGACCGTCAAATGCTGCGGAAGACTCGTTAAAGTACATCCCTCCAGTTGAAGATGTCGCACTTCTATATGTGAGATCTCTTGTTAATCTTGCCTCAAAGAAAGTGTTCAGCTTAGATTCATCTCTAAGAACATTGACTATTAGCCATTTTGCTAAATCTTTGTGGTTAGCATTTGGTGGCACTTCTGGCTTAGGTGCTGCTTCAAGGATTTTTGGTTCCGACAGCCAAGTCTCTTCCATAGGTCTGATTTCTACACTATCGAAATAATTTTCCCATTTGCTACCACTAATGTGCCATTGAAAGTTCTTGATAAAAAGCTCTCTAGTTTTTTCGCCTAGCTCTTTTCGTTCGTCGTCAGTATGTACGTTAAAGAACTTGTCGAAGTACTTGGCCGCAGCATCGTTGTCTGGAACTGCTCTTAGACATCCGGTCTCTAGCTCTTTATACAACGCCGCTGGTTTGATAGGATAGCCCTCAAGTTTGCGAATTTCGCTTTCCATTGCAGAGTAGTCTGTCCCGCAAACCGGAACGCCACAAGCAGCAGCTTCTACATACGGAAGCCCAAACCCTTCACAGTTTGCGTACTGCGTGTAAAGATCAAACAGGTTCATGATAGACGCTAAGTCTTCGTAAGATACACCGTTCTTGACATTAGACAGTGTTGCTCCCCACTTTCCGGTAAACGGAGATTGTATTACGGCACCTTTAAATACTGATGGAAATGGTTTCTTTGTCTCTGGGCAGATATATGTAAATAATACGTGAGAAGCTAAGTTGTTTTGCTGTAATAGTTCTGGTATATCCCAGCCTAAGTCTGGATAAGATGTATGACAATATAGATAGACATTTTTATCCTCTGACTTGTCTAGAAACGCTCTGAAGGCTTCAAACAGGTCGGGATAAAGCTTTCGCCTTTGATTGCGCATGACCGTACCCAAAATCTTACAGTCAGGATCTAGCCCAAACTTTTTCTTGTGAGCCTTTTTGTCTTCTACCGGCTTGTAGGCTGGATGGGCTGATGGAGGTGCGCTACCAAGATAATTAATCCCGTTCCCTGATTGATCCTCTAAAACGCCTCCTGCCCAGTCTGAATATGTTAGGCAAGCATCTGCACTAGCGTACGATGCGACCCACTGTCTAGCTTGAGGTCTTGCATCAACGGTGGGCATGATGCACCACTTAAAGTAGTTTCTGAATGGAGACCGTTCTGCAAATTCTAACATCCAAAAGTCGCGAATATCACATACGATATCCGGCATGAAGTCCAAGCAGACATGTTCAAAGATCCATTCACCAAACTGGTTAGATCCAGAGGCATGATATGCATCCGTTTCTTCTTTGGTTGCCTTTGGTTCACAATCTGTATTTGGAGCTACCCCATAATATCCCCAAGGAATACCTTCTGCTCTTGGGTCGTTTCTTTGTCCATAAGAAGACATCTCAGCAATTTCATATTTGCCAGTACCATGCAAATAATTCAAAATCTCTCTGGTGTAAGTCGCGTATCCTGTATTTAAAAACGTAGCTTCACTGCAAAATAGTATGCGTTTTTTTCTCATTTTATTCCTTATCCAAGCATCCGAAGTCGAATTGATTGATTCTAAAAACAATTTCCGTGTCACTCTCCGGAGCAAAATTCTTAGCCGAAGCATTGACTGTTATTTTCATTCCCTGTTTACCCAGTTTAGCAATCGTCTTTGCTCCACTGTCCCACGCCATAAGTCTAAGATAGGTAGGGTATCTTTTCTTTTCACCCTTTTTATTTCTTACATATTCGTAAGTAACCAATATGAATTCACAGTATTCGGAGTTACCATACTCAGACTGCTGCATCTCCAAAGGGCTGTCTATATATCCAGTAAATGTACACGTATTCATTTGTATTCCTTAGATACTACATTATAGTAGTATGATATGTTTATTCCAATTAAATTTCATGAATTTTATCAACAATAAATGAGCCATCCTTCTTCTCTACTTTTCCGCAAAGCATGAGGTTATTCCCTTCATATATGACATATTGATACTTGTCTCTTGTATCTGGGAACACGATAACGCTATCTAATGAACAGGTCATATCTTCTATAGTGAGGAACGACATCGTTCTTCCCTTCTGCTTGCTCCCTTTTTTATTAATCTTATGATTAGCTACCCTTTGCAGGTTTGCTACAACGCATATGTCCTCGCCATGTTTACCATCCATAATCTCTTTACAGGTTGTATTCGCTACAGATGTATCTACAGCGTCAACTTTTGAATATGAAATGGGACATCCTAACATCTTGGTTTCCTGCTCAATAATCCAAGCGGGGTCATCATCAAGGCTGTATGGAGGACTTTTTAACAACTCTACCTCATTCTGAACGATTTGGCTACGATTGACATTACTACATCCTCCACCTAACTTTTTAGTGGGAGAAAGATCTGTAAAACAATCTTGTAATGTAACCCACTTTTTCTTTGGATAGTTCTCAGTTACCCACTTGACTTCCGTCTTTGTAAGTTCTCTGAAGATAAGATATTCATATAGAGCTTGATTTCTTGTTACACCAGCAGATCTCGTAGAGAAAAACCCAATAGATGATAGAGCTTTGAAGGCTGTAGAATTAATCTTTGGGGCGATATATATTAATATTTCCATCCATGAGAAAGATTCTGCACTCTTACCTAGCTCCTCAGTAGTCTCTTCAATAGCTTTTACTACTTTGTCTCCGGTCACGCCCGTCAGACCTTTGACATCCTTTACTCCAAACTGTACATCGTCAGAGAAAATGGCAAACTTTGTAGAGAAATTACTTAGTTTAGGAACCTTTACTTCAATATTAAATAGTTTAGCTTCGTTTACTAGCTCATAGATTTCTTGGTGCGGGTCTTGCTTTTCATTTGCGTAGTATAGATAGGACAAGAAGAATTCTTTTGTGTAGTTAGCTTTGTAAAATGCAGACCAGTATGAGTCCAAAGCGTATGCTACAGCGTGAGACTTGTTGAACGAATACCTAGAAGACTTTTCGATCCATCCAAAAATTTCTTCTGCTTCTTCTGAAGTAACGATGCCTTTATTCTCAGCACCTTTCAAGAACGCTTCTTTAACCTGAGCCATCAGATCTGCTTTCTTCTTACCAATCGCCTTACGTAGGTTATCTGCCTCCATCTCGCTGAAGCCAGCGAGTTTTACAGCTATAAGCATTGCTTGCTCTTGGTATACAAGAACTCCATATGTAGGTTTAAGAATACTCTCCAAAGAATCGTGCAAGTAAGTTACTTCTTCTAAACCTTTGGAGCGGTCTACATATCTTTGCGTCATTGACTTGCCGTCAATAACAGCCTTTAGACATCCGGGTCTAATAAGAGCGATTAAAGCCGCAAGCTCTTCTAGGTTATTAGGTGCTAGCCTTTTAGACCAAGCCCTACCAAGGTTACTCTCAAGTTGAAATACACCCTTGGTTAAGCCTTCTCTGTAAAGACTCCAAGATTTCTCGTCATTTCTATCAACAATAATCATAATTACTCTATCTTAAACAAAAAGTTTACCGTCAGCAAATGCTTTTTCAAATTTCATATTTCTATAGACTGCTCGTCTCGATTTCTGAAGCTTGATAAATATGTTAGCTGTGTCCTTGACATCTTGCAACGCATCGTGAGCATTTTCAGAAGAAAGCCCCATACGTTCTCTTAGACTATCCATGCTGATAGACTTTACGTTAGGATCTCCCTCTGTCCACAGCCAAACATCGTCCATCACATCAATCTTGTAGATCTGATGAAATAACTTTTGACACTGCCGTTTATCATCATAAGGGCCGTATTCCTTGCAGAGTCGATCTACGATTTTCATATCATAACCAATAATATTAAATCCTGCCGGAATTGGTGCAAAGTATGGAGTTCCTTTCCAGTTGTACTTATTTACAAATGTACAAAACTTTTTCCATACACCTTTTGGTAAAGGAGCTTTTGCCAGTTGCGCCCTTGTTTGACCTGTGACCTTTAGCGCCCCTTCTTCTATTGGGTCAACCCCAGCAGCGATGGCTTTGTCATCATCTAAGATGGGTCGCATCATGCTGTTGAATTCTCCTTTTAGCCTGAAGTTTCTACCATCTAAAGCAATAGCAGCAATCTGCGTGGGCTGACATTTCATCGGATTACGACCGCCGGTTTCAAAATCAAACACTATGATGTCTCTGTTCATAAAATAGTCTCCTTAATTAGCATTAACTTGTCTAACAGGTTAATACCTAGTACGTCAAATTTAACATGTCCTAAAGCTTCAAGATCTGCCATTTCTAGGCCAGCGATTTTCTCTTTACCACTTCTGGGGTTTACCATCGGGCAAACTCTATACAACGGTTCTGCTGAAATAACAACGCCTGCTGCGTGTTTTCCCTGAGTCTTAAAAGTACCTTCGATATCTATTGCTTGCTGAAAAAATTCTGCATAGTCACCTTGTAAGCTTCCGTTATCGTTTATAAAACAGTAGTCACGTAGGTCGTCTGCATTGTTTATCAAGGCCCATCTAATTATAGACCTGTCTTCTTCATCCATTTCCGCTAATTGGTCAGAGATGGTTGCTTCGTCTGGAATATACTTAGTTATTTCATTCATTTCACCAAAGCCGCAAGCGCTGTTTACTCTAAGTACTTCTTTTATAGCACTACGACCTTGCAGTCTTCCGAACGTGAGCATCTGACTTACATTATCTCTTCCGTACTTGTCTTTGAGATATGATATAATTTCGTCACGCTTCCCTCCGGGAACGTCTATGTCAATATCGGGTAGTGATATATGATCCTCTGTGTTACGCCCCGCGTTGTAGAAACGTTCAAACAGAAGATCGAATTCTATAGGATCTATCTGAGTGACACCTATTAGATATGAGATTAGACATCCCGCAGCAGACCCTCGTCCGGGGCCAACCATCCAGCCTTGTTTCTTACAATACTCTATGATGTCCCATACGATAAGGAAGTATCCAAACAGATTTGCTCCCTCTATGACCTTGTACTCTTTTCTAAATCTATCCCCATATACCTTCTTTTGCTCCGGATTGGTAACAATGTCTCCAAGAAGTTCAGTCCAACCTTCTCTAGCTAACGCTCGTAGGTATTCTTTCTGAGACTCACCTTTAGGTGTCTCAAAGCTAGGAAGCATGGGCTGGTTTAGGATGTTGTAGTTTTCACACTTTTCATATATTTCTGTGAACGTAGACGGTCTAGGGTCTTCTATAAGAAGTTCTGTAGCTGCTATTCTGTCCTTGACAAAGAACTCGTTAGTCTCAAAGAAGATTTGATTCTCTACCGACTTACCGTTAGTTATAGATTTGGTAACCTTTGGCATTGTTGTCTTCATCTTAGAGCAGAGTATAATCCTATGAAGCTTTGCGTCTTCCTTTTTTGTGTAGTAGCTAACGTCAAAGGAAGCTGTATGCTCATAGAAATTATCCCCTTTTATGGGGGATAGGGATTGGTCTTTGGCTATGGATATTAGGTTGCCATTTTTGCCAAGGCTAACTATTAGAGAGGGGTCTGGCTTGTTCTCTTCAGACAGCGAGGACACTATTTGTATCAACTCTAGCCAACCCTGCTTGTTTTTAGCAAACAGCGTGAAGTCATCAAATGAGCAACCGATAATAGGTTTGATGTCTTGATCTAAACAGGCTTTATAAAAAGCTACCGCTCCGGATATGCTTTTGTAATCAGCTATGCCGCAAGCTTTATAATTGTTGTCAGAACATTTCTTTGCAAGCTCTTTAGGCTTTGAGAATCCCTTTTGCAAAGAGTAGTGCGTATAGTTGCACAGTGGAAACCAGTCCATAAACTTTCCTTCAATATTTCTTGTCTTCAATATAATACGGGATGACTCAGTGATCCCTGACGGGGTAATCCTTTGATCCCCAACACGAGGTGATCTTTTGATCCCCGAACCATCAGAGAGAGAGTTTGAACCCCGATTGTACTATTATAGTCTAGCGGCGACTATTTTGCAACGTGTTTTTAGAAATTTGTCAATTCAGGGAACAATTCATATCTAATGTTTTCCCATATCGCCCCAGATATTATCATAGAAGCTTCATTGTCAGAAGGGTAGTGTACCCCTTGAAGCATTCTCGCCATCCCAGCAGAAGAAACCTGAGAAAAGAATTCCGACGAGTATTCTGGGTATTTAGCTGATAGCACATAAGCGCCCAGCGCTGCGTACGCCGTGTGTCCAGATGGGTATGCAGGTGTCTTGTGAGACTTTGTCTCTATTATCTTTATGTCTATATTATACATAGGAGCTAGCTGATAAGGTCTGGCTCTATTAAATTTATACTTCAAGTTTTTAATGACCGGAGACATTATGCTCCAAGACTTTTTAAATATCTTCTCTGGAAATTCTAAGCCATGCTTCGCCAATGTTTTATGGTATAGTAGATTTGGATCTTCATCTACCATTTTGACTAAATCTATTTCAGAGCTATTTAAGTTCTGGGTTAGCTTTGATATGTACAAAAGCTCTTTCTTAGTTGTATCGCTATCATTAAATGGTGGGTCTGCTAATACATTGTCCCATCCAATTGTTACAACCTCTGGAACCTTAAAAGACTTCTTTACATTGCTATATCTTAATTTTTTTATTTTGTCAAGTATAGCTTTGTCAGTTCCTGTTACATATTTATTCATTGTTCACCTGAAGTTTAAGAAAATAATTCAGAGATTACTTTTCCGGAGTTAGCTATCTTCATCGGTCGTCCAGCATTGCTCGTGTAAGTGGTTTGTAATGAGATGCCAAGAGCCTTACAAACTGAAACCATCACATCTTCGGAGGAGTGTGTCTCTGTTTCCACTTTAGTTCCGTTTTCATTTGTTGAGCCTACAGCTATACCGCCATTCATACCAGCGCCGCCCACGACCACACTCCAA
>CETY01026401.1_pt1 | contig 25213 bp, 36 predicted proteins | sample 361551 | NCBI WGS metagenome assembly CETY01 (sample SAMEA2623135, study PRJEB7988) | marine metagenome | biome: marine biome (ENVO:00000447); feature: deep chlorophyll maximum layer (ENVO:xxxxxxxx); material: "saline water (ENVO:00002010), including plankton (ENVO:xxxxxxxx)" | depth 45 m | reverse complement strand
AAACTCATAATTTGCCTAAGGAGAGTTCGATCCTCTCAGGAAGCATCACGGTATAATGTTAATACTTTAAAAGTCGCTAAATATATCATAATGCAAAGCTAGCGACTTTTATATCCATGCCTCTTAGTAAACTCCAGAATTTTATTAAGAACACCGAGGGTAAGATTCTATATGTGAATCCCAACGATATCGGTGCCACTGATAGTATAGAAAATCAGGGTAATTCACTCTCTCAACCCTTCAAAACTATTCAGAGAGCACTTCTAGAATCTGCGAGATTTTCCTATGTAAGAGGAAACGATAACGATCTCTTTGATAGAACTACGATTCTACTGTTTCCTGGTGTTCACTTTATTGATAATAGACCAGGATTTAGAATTAAAGATGATAATGGTACTGCAAAAGCAATCTCTCCAGCTGGTACAGAAACTCTCGCTCAATCGATATTAACCCTATCATTATCTTCAGTCTTCGATTTGGGTGTCGAAGATAATATGCTCTATAAGTTTAACGACCACAGAGGTGGCGTTGTTCTTCCTAGAGGTACTGCTATTGTTGGTTTTGACTTAAGAAAAACCAAAATTAAACCACTATATGTTCCAAACCCAACAGATGACTCAGCTCCAGAAAGTGCTGTAATCCGTCTAACTGGTACTTGTTACTTTAGAGACTTTACTTTCTTTGATGGAGATTTGAATTCTCAGGTCTATACAGACCCTGTAGATTTCTCGGTCATTAATAAATCAGCACCAACATTCTCTCACCACAAACTAACTTGTTTTGGCTTTGCTGATGGTGTCAATATCGTTGAAGGTACAGGTCTAACTGACCTTGACATGTATTATAGTAAAATATCAAATGCTTTTAATGAAGCATCTGGTAGAAATATTGATCAGAAGTTCCCAGATCAACCACTAGGATTCTCTAAGAGTAGAGTTGAATGGGAAATCGTTGGTGCGTTCCAAGCAGATCCAATTGCAATCAAGACGATTAAATCAGGTGATGGTGTTACACCATCCACTTTGATTACTGTTGAAACAAATGATCCACATAATCTAACAGTTGGTACACCAGTTAAGATTAGAGGTGTGACGCCTGCTGATTATAATGTTTCAACATTCGTTACTTCAGTTACAGATGCAACTACATTTGGATATCTACTAGCAGATGCACAAACCACTCTGCTTGCCACTGGAAATGTCTCTGGTGCCACTGTAACGATCGAAACTGATACTGTTACTGGTGCATCACCATACGTCTTTAACGTGTCTCTCAGATCCGTTTTCGGCATGAATGGTATGCTGGCTGATGGTGCAACTGCCTCTGGCTTTAAGTCAATGGTTGTGGCACAGTTTACGGCCGTATCACTACAAAAAGATGACCGTGCTTTCGTTAAGTATAATCCAGTATCTAGAACATATGATGGTATTTCCATCACTAAAGTAACTGGTTCTCAATTAGCAACGGAATCTAGTTCTACAAACTCTAATACTGTTTATCACCTAGACAGTAGAGCAGTTTATCGTAAAGGATGGGAGACTTCACACATTAAGATGGTGAATGATTCAATCATTCAGGTTGTGTCTGTGTTTGCTATTGGATTTAATGGTCATTTCCTTTGTGAGTCTGGTGGTGATGCTTCTATTACTAACTCTAACTCCAACTTTGGACAGATCGCTTTAATATCTGATGGATTTAAGGCCGAGGCATTTACAAAGGATGACCAGGGATACGTTACTGGTATTATTGCACCACAAACGGTTCCACAAGGTGAATCTAATATAGACCTATTCACTATTGATGTTGATAAAACAAAGCAAGTAGGTATTAATAGTCATCTCTACCTATTTGGATTTACAGATCAAGATAACCCACCTGCAATTATTTCTCAAGGTTATCGTATTGGTGCCAGAGAAAATGATGAACTATTTGTTAATTTTACTAGTGGCGCTGGTTCAACTGCATATTCTGCACCGATTTTAATTACCGATAATAAAATCGGTGCAGCAACCACGATTGCAACTGGCCAAGGATCTAAAGAAAGAATTACTAAAATTGTTGGATTAGATTCAGAGGGTAGATTTAATTGTCAGGTTAATCATAATCTTGTAACTGGTGAGAAGGTTCGTGTTATAAGTGAAGATGGTGATTTACCAGAGAATTTAACGGAAGATAGAGTATATTATGCTATCGTAGATGGTATTAACCTTGCTCTATTCCGTGTCGCTTCAACTTCCAGTGATGCACTTAGAGGAGAAGCAATTACAGTTTATGGTGGAACTGGTCTAAGAGTTGAAAGTCGCGTATCAGATAAAGCTGCAAACGAGATCGGATGTCCCGTACTATTTGATCCAAATCAGAACAACTGGTTTATTCATTGTAAGGAAGGCAATAGTATTTTCACTGAGATTGTCTCTAGAGGTGTAACAGGTATTGGTGCTCAAACCAGTGAAACATTTATCAAGAGACTTTCTGATAACAGATCTATTGGTGATAAAGTTTATAAACTAAGATATTTTGTACCAAAAGAATCAACGATCGGTAGAGATCCAGTAAACGGATTTATTCTACAGGATAGTAATAACACATCAAGTAGAACTGATCAGGACTTTACTATTTCTTCTATTGATGTAAATGATTTTGACTTCGATAGAAATCCAAGATATATTTCTACTTGTGCCGCAAGTGGTTCAACAGTTACAATTAGAGTTGATCAACCACATGAACTATTTACTGGTGATGTAGTTAAAATTATTGACGTACAGAGTACAACAAACACTGCTGGTATTGCGAAGAGTGGCTTTAATGGCACCTTTACAGTTACTGGAGTCATTGATGATCTGACTTTTACATATGGTACTACTGATATTAATAATATTGGTAGATCAACTGGTGATTTCACATCTGACATGAACACCAGAACTCAACTCATGGCAAGATACCAGAGAGTTGATAACAATAAGAATATTTCACTATACAGATCTGAAGTAATTCAAAAGCATAATCCTGGTATTAGTGATGGTATCTATCACTTCAACGTTCTTTGTGCCGATAACCAAATCAGTGAAGAATTTGATAACCTAAAGTATCTACCTAACATTGAGAAATATTATCCTCAGTTAGATAGAGATAATGTTCTTGCAAACCCATTAGCGGCTAAGTCTTTTGCAAAGAGATCACCAATTGGTGATGTTGCAATTGATGATCCAGAAAATAGCGTAACTAGAGAGAGTATTGATAAAATTTCTAGAGTTATTGGATTCGGTAGAACAGTTATTGGTTTTGAAAGAAATGATGTTGTTGGTATTGTAACTGTAACTTTAGATCGTCCACATGGTTTCTCTGGTATTGCAACTTATGCAACATTAACTGGTGGCAGTGGATTCACTGAAGGTGATTACTACAACGTCAAGTTGATGAATGATGGTACTTCCAACTGGGATGGTGCAACATCTAGAGTCACTGTTGGATCAGGTGGTGCTGTAGAGAATGTTCAAATAATTAATCCTGGTTCTGGTTATGGTGCAGAAACTTTAGATCTTGATGGATTTACTGGTGCTGAAATCACAGTTACAACTGCTGGTATCTCTACTTTCGTCAACAATTCAGTTCAAATAACTGGTATTGGTAGCACTGCAACAAACGCCTATCGTGTTCTTGCAACTCCAGCAAGCAATAAAGTTTCCTTCGCTGTAACTTCAGGTGATCCAAATCCTGTCAATGATCAATATCTAGTTGATTGTGGCCGCTCTATTGGTATTAAGACTGTTAGTGCAATTGTTGCAAATGTTCAAACGATTCAAACAAATGAAGCACATGGATTAGTTGCTGGTGGTAGTTTCAATATCGTTGATACTAACAACAATAGTTTCAGTGGATTTACTGTTCTAGAAAGAGTTGGTATTCTTACATTCACTGTTGCTGGATCAACTCCTGTTACACAAACAGCACCAAGATTCATACTACCAACAATCTATGATGCAAAAGGTGGATCAATTGATGCTGATACTGAATCTATTGGTTCTAGAGTAACAAACCTCTTCTTACATGATGATGCAATTCTTGGTAATGATCTAGGAAGTGCAGAATTAGATAACAAAATTATTCTACAACTTTCAAACTCTGGTATAGGAACTGCGGAGAGATTCCCAATCGGATCTTATATTCAGGTTGGATCTGAGATCATGAGAATCGCAGACTCAATCCTATCTGGATCTTCTAACAATGAACTTACCGTAATCAGAGGATATGTAGCTTCTCAAACTGCAAGTCATCAATCGGGTTCAAGAGTTAGGAGAATCAATATTAGAGGTGTTGAACTTCGTAGACCTTCAATTCTAAGAGGTTCTGGTCATACTTTTGAATATCTAGGTTATGGTCCTGGTAACTACTCAACTGGTCTACCTCAGGTCCAAAATATTACACTAACTGGAAGAGAAGAGTTCCTAACACAATCCCAGAAGAGATCTGGTGGTGTCGTTGTATACACCGCCATGAATAATGATGGTGACTTCTTCATTGGTAACAAGATTATCAACCCATCTACTGGTGAAGAAACAACGTTTGATGCACCAATTCCATCAATTAGAGGTGAAGATACTTCAGTTCTATCTGTTATCTTCGATGAAGTTACTGTTAGACAGAGATTACTTGTCGAGGGTGGTCCATCTAAGACACTATTGTCTCAGTTTGATGGTCCACTAAGAGTCAATAATGTTGTCAATATTACTGGCAATACTAAAGTTGATGCAAATCTAGAAGTCACTGGAAGATTTAGTTCTAGTGGAAGTGCTTCCATAACTGGTTCTCTAAATGTTTCTGGTGTTGGTACTTTTGGTGGACAAATTGATGCTCTCCTTGGTATTGACGCTCACGATATTTTAGTTGGTACTGGTTCTAGCACAGCAAGAATTGAATCACAAAACAGTGAGAACCTAACTCTGAAGGCTGCCTCTGGTTTAACCAGAGTTGAGGGTGACATGGACGTTACTGGAACTATTGTTGCTGACCAACTTATTGTTCCCAACCTACCACCTATTGGCGGTATTGTGCAGTGGGCTGGTACATCATCCTTCATTACCAATAATGAATACTGGCATCTCTGTGATGGTTCAAGTCTAAGTCAGTCAGCTTATGCTGATCTATATGCCAACCTAACAAATGGTGGACTCTCGTTCCCATACGGTGCAAATCCATCTGGAACTACATTCTTACTTCCTGATTTAAGAAATAGAATAGGAATTGCCGCTGGTAATCTTTATAATCGAGGTGCAACTGGCGGTACAAAAGATTCTGTTACTATCTCACACGGTCATAATACTAACGTCAGTAATCAACCAAACCATGTTCATAATGTGGTTGCAGGTGGTACTCACGGTCATGAGATTCCAAATCAAGCTGCTCACGGGCATGAAACTCCTTCTGCTGGTGAACATACTCACGGTGGTGAAACTGGTGGGCAAGGTGGTCACGGCCACGCTGAAACTGGTAACGTAGGCAACCACGGACACGGTGAAACTGGTAACGAAGGGCAACATGGTCACAGCACAAATAATGGTGGTGCTCATAGACATACTTATCAGAGAAGAAACAACCAGGCTGAATATGGTAATAGAAACTCTAGATCTTCTAGAACTGACCGTCAGAACGCAAGCACCAGTTATAACGGAAACCATAGACACGGTGTAAACAACGCTGGTAATCACCGTCATAATATTCCTGGTGGTGGTCAGCACAGACACAACATTGCCAACGCAGCCAACCATACTCATAATATTCCAGATCAAGCAAATCACAATCACGGTGATACGCAAACAGCTGGAAATCACAGTCATGGTGGTAATGTTGCCAATACTCCTAATCATGGACATAACATGGGCAATGCTGGTTCACACGGGCATAATGTTGCGATCGTCGCCAATGGTCAATCTGGAACTAATAGAAACCTTCCTCCTTACATGGGTCTCTTCTATATCATTCGTATCAAGTAAGGAATCAATCCTAAATACATAAAAACACCATATCGATGGCAAATTTTAAGAAGGTATTTAATTTTAGAGAAGGCCTTCAGGCGTCTGATCAATCATTAGTCGTCAATGGTTCTCTGGTTGGTATTGGCACATCAGTACCAACCAAATCTTTTGATGTTAGAACGGAGGCATCATTTAGTGGATTAAGTACGTTTACTGAAGTTCGTGTTACTGCTGGCGCATCTTTTGAAACTGGAGTTGGTAAGAGTGTAGTTGTTGGTAATTTTGAATTTAATCAAGGTATTGTAACTTCATTTAGTGGAATTGTCACTTATTTTGGTGATGGATCTAAATTATCAGATCTTCCAACTTCACAATGGGTTGATGTAGACACTGGTATTGGTGTTTCTAGTGTCTATAATGGTGGAAATGTTGGTATTGCAACTCTTATTCCACAGTATCAGCTTCAAGTTGGTGGAGATCCTGAACAGAGTGGTATTGGGATTGGAATGGCATATGGAAATATTTTTGTATCTGCAGCTATAACTGCTACTAGGTTTGCTGGTAGTGGAACATTCATAACAGATCTAGATGCAGATGAACTAAAATCTGGAATTGTAACCCAAGCAAGAATTCCAAGATTAGAATTAGATAAACTTCCTCTCGTTCCAGACTTTAAGTTAGTACAAGATCAACAATTAACTGGTGTCGTTACTGCCCTAGGTGGATTCATTGGATCTGTCACACCCGAACCAGGAAGAAGTTCTGAAGCAAGAATTTTTGCAAATACTTTAATTGAATCTGGAATCTCCACCTTTAATGAAGGTGAGTTCAAAGGAACACTTACTGCTATTGCATCTACTGCTAGAACTTTAACAGGAACTCCAGATATTAGAGTTGGTTTCGTATCTGCAAACATTATTGATGCTGGTATCGCACTCACTGTCAACAGAGCTGACATTGTTGGTGACTTAAGTGTTGGTAAGATCGTAATTACTGATGGTACTGATAGCTTCAAAGTTGGCACAAGTGGTTCAATTTTTAACATCACTGATGGTGGGGTGGGAATAGGTACAACCGATCCACAATCTACACTTGTTCTTTATCAGGCTGAAGGAACTAATCTAGAAATTCTCACCGAAAGTGGAGCTGCAACTCTAAATCTTGGTGGCGACTTAGGTATTGGTAATAGTACAGCAGAACTGAGACAAATAGCTCTAAGACTAGAACTATCAAACTATGCGAACGGTGATTATGTCTATCATTTAGGTAGAAATATTCCCAATGCAAATCTAGATGGAAACTTTAGATGGGTAAGAGGTGACGCTACCGAAGAGAGAATGACCCTTACCAAGGCTGGAAACCTTGGAATCGGTGTCACAAATCCAACAGAAAGATTAAACGTTAATGGTGATACAAAACTAGGTGCAGCATTAACAGTTACTGGAGAAAGTGAGTTTCTTGATGATGTTTATATCTATGGTGGAATTACATTTAATAATGATGCAAATAATGGCGTATCTACTGCATATCAATTTAACATTCTGAACGACTTTAATGTTAGTGGAAACTCTGTATTTACAGGTACAGTAGATCTTCCCGATAATGTCACCATTTCAAACTTAAGTGGTATTTCTACATTTGCAACACTAGATGTTCTAACAAATCTAAATCTTTTACAGACTGATTTCAACCATAACACTCAGACTGGAATTTCAACATACGATAATTTAAGCATTTTAGGGGCAATTTCTTTTAATTCCGCACAAAGTATTGATATTTCAAACACTAGTGGTGTTTCTACATTCTTTGCATTAGAAGTTTCTCAAAATCTTAGTATAGGTGGAACAACAACAACTCAGGACTTCCAATGTAATGTTGCTGATGCTACTATCGGCGTATCAACATTTATTGATTTGAACTTAACTGGTGGTTTAGATACTGGTGACAGAATATATGTTGGTTCTAGTGTGAGCATGACAAATGATCTATTTGTCGGTGGCATCGCAACTGTTACTGGAAGCTTAGAAATTGGTGGTGATGTAACGTTCAGTGTTACATCTGGAATCTCAACACTTTTTGACTTAGATGTTCTTGGTAGTTTAACTGTTGGTACTTCCTTATCTTGTCCAAATATTGAAAATCCTGTTGCAATTGGTGATACACTAACAATCGGTAGTGTTGGTAGTGGATTTACTTTTAGGGGATCTGATCTAGATGGTGTAGGTGGAGTTAATATTAGAATTGGTGCTTTATCTATTGATGGTAACCTAGATCAAGGTTCAATCGGATTCGCTACAGAATCTCCCATATGTGCTATTGATGTTGGGCTTAGAACTGATTCCTATATTCTACCACCAAAAGTAACAACAGTTGATAGAGATTACAATACATCAATTGTTGGAAAGGTTGTATCTGGTGCTCTTATATACAACTCTACATTGAATAAAATGCAATTCTATAACGGATCTGCTTGGGAAACTATTACTAGTGCAACATAAGATACTTGACAACACCTTGAAATATGTGTATAATCTGGCTTGTCCAGGATGATATGAGTCACTAGGCTTTATGAAGACTATTGAAAGACATTGTTATGATGGAAATAAAATAACAGAGACCAGGGTTCTAGAGTTTGAGCCCTGGTCTTTTAATGATATTGAAGAAGTAATGAGTCTTATTCAAAAAGAACTTACTGTAGATCTATTGAAAGGAAAGAGATTGATGTACCCTAAAGATAAGGGTATGAATAGATTCTATGGTCACTGCTATCATTCAACTCAAGCATTATGTTTTCTTATCGATAGTGATGAGTTAGTACCATATAGTGGTGAAGATTATCGTGGTGAGAAACACTGGTGGGTACAACATGATGACATTGTATATGACTGTACTTCTGAACAATACTGGTCAGTGAAAGAGAATCCACCATATGATACAGGAAAGAAAACTAAATGGTATGGGTGGAAAGGTAGGCCACAACAGGTATCTCTTGAGTTATGTAAGAGGGTTCTCGGGGTGAGACTCAAAAAAGATTGGATAAGGGGTTGACAGGAGGCTCAATCTGACCTATATTAGCCAAGTGATCAGGACAGGAGTTCAACTCCCGAGGTCATGTGTTCTATTCAATTCATTTAATGAATCCTACTATCAACATCTCCGTAGAAGTTCTTGCCATGTGGCAAAAAGTTCTGCTTACCTGTAACAATCCTCTTGGTTTAACCGAAGAAATATTACAAGAGTCTCTAGAGACTGCACCACCCAAAGAATATTCTGGTGCTCATTTCATGGGACGTTATATCATCCCACGTCAGTTTGTTCGTTATGATGAAGCACAACAGCCTCGTGATAAGAACAATGACTCTGAGCACGTTAATAACCTGACCAACAACTTCAATACTGTTGGTTATCGTAAGGAATCTCAACCTCCTATTGCTTGCTTTGATTCACAAAGCACCAGTATCTACTCACTAAAAGCACAATCTGGTTTTAATCGTGATGGTGCCCTGAACAATCTGGGTCAAGAGTGTTACATCTTTGACATTTATGAGTATGAAGATGAGTATGCTGAAGTAGTTGCTCGTAACGTAAGCAATCACCACAGCAATCCTCAGATGGATCAAAAGATCCCTGATTATGTAAAAGAAGTCGTTAACGCTAAAGAGCGTGGTCTAATTGAGAATACTCAAGATGCTATTGATGCCTTTGTTGAAGTTATTGCTGCTGATCGTACTGTAACGCAACGTAGCAAGATCAAGAAGGCTTCCTATAGTGAGTGTGAAGTTTTCAGTAACTTTCGTACTTATAATTCTACTGGACATGGCAAGAACACCTTGAATGGTTTCATTGCTGCTCAAAACCTTGCTAAACAAGGTATTGAAGGTCGCTCTAAAGGGGAGATTCAGACACAGGGTTATATTGTGTATTGCTCTGGTGCTGGTAACAACAAGTCTGTATGGGCTCGTGCTATTAGTAACTCTGTCAAGTATGGTGTACCTGTCTATGTGATAGGATACTCTCAGAATCGTGTAGACGATCTTGAAGAGTTTCGTGGTAAGTTCATTGCTGATTGGAATGAACAGAAAGAGACTTGGGTGAAGTTTGCCATGAGTATCTTCGATGATTGTGGTGAGTTTGATGAGTCTCGTATTCAAGTCAAGTTGGCTGGATTCAAGGCGCAGTATATTAAACCAGATCCTAATGATAAGGGTCGTCCTACTGAACAAAACATCGTCGATATGTATGGTAGTTCTATTCAGTTTGATCCTAAAGCTGATTGCATCACTCTGACTCAACCCTGAGTCCATGTGACAATCTGCAAACTGGTTAGGGGGCCCTTCACAGGGGCCCCCTTTTCTGTTATAATAACTGTATCAACGCAAGAGAGCATGACCGCCACCCTTCGCCCACACCAGCGCAAAGCACTGAATGCGATGCTGGCATATAACAAGGGTCAGGTCATCATCCCCACGGGTGGTGGTAAAACAATGTGCATGATTCACGATATTATTGAGAATCAAAAGTATATCGACAATGGCTCCACTATTGTTGTTGTTGCTCCTCGTATTCTTCTGGCAGAGCAACTCTGCAAAGAGTTTCTTGAGGTGATTGATACTACTCACACTCATGTGATGCATGTTCATAGTGGTGAGACTTCACACTTCTCTACAACAAAAGCAGAAAAAATCAATCTGTTTGTAAATACTGCTAGAACTGCTGGTGAGAATGTAGTAATCTTTACCACATATCACTCTCTACATCGTCTTGTAGAAGCAGATATTGAAGTCAACACGATATACTTTGATGAAGCACATAACTCAGTCCAACGTAACTTTTTCCCTGCTACGGAGCACTTTTCTGCTGATGCTGATCGGTGTTACTTCTTCACTGCTACTCCTAAGCATTCTCTTACTATTTTCAAACCAGGCATGAATGACGGAGCAGTATATGGCCAGGTTATTTGTAATGTTCCTGCACCACAACTGGTTAAAGAAGGTTATATTCTTCCTCCCAAGGTTGTGATTCATCAACTGCCTCAGGGTGATTTCAAACTATCTGACGACAAGAATCTGTTAGATACGATTGATGCAAACTCACTCAATAAGATTCTCATTGCTGCACGTTCTACAAAGCAGATTCTTCGTCTTGTCGGTCAATCTGATTTCACGATGCAACTTCAGCAACGTGGCTATAACTGGATGTATATCACTAGCAAGACTGGTGCTATCATCAACGGCAAGAAAGTATCCCGTGAGGTATTCTTCAAGACTCTGAATCAGTGGGGTATGGATGACACTCGTTTTGTTGTGATGCATCACTCTATCCTGTCTGAGGGTATCAATGTCAAAGGACTTGAAGCAGTTCTATTCATGCGTAATATGGACTTTATCGGAATCAGTCAGTCAATCGGGCGTGTAATACGTCTAGGAGGCGCTGAGAAGACATTTGGACTTGTTTGTGTGCCAGTTTTTGATAAGGTGGGTATCAGCACTGCCAGGAGCGTACAGGCAGTAGTTGATACCGTTTTTGAGAAAGGTAAACCTGCTATTTCTGAAGTCCGTCGCTGATGTTATCAGATAATATCTACGATCTGGTGATTGAAACCGCTAAATCTTCATCATCTAAAAAGCAAGTGGGAGCAATTCTTCTCAACAAAAATAGGGTACTTTGTACTGCAACCAACATGGAAACCAAAACACATCCGATACAAGCTAGGTTTGCGGAACGTGTTGGACTGCATCAGAAGATTTATCTTCATGCTGAAATTGCTGCTCTAATTAAATGCAAGGAAGATGCAGATACAATAATCGTGGCAAGATTAGGTGGCCATAATCACGATGAACTTCGTATGGCAAAACCTTGTCCTATTTGTGCATTAGCACTCAAAGAATCAGGTATAGATAATATACATTATACGACCAACAACGGGTTCCTTTACGAATATAAATGATGGAAAAAGACAAAGAAAAATACAGCCACGTTCCTGATTCTGAAAATGATGTATCCAGTAAGGGTGAGAAAATTAACAGATCACTATTTGAATTGGATATAAATCATGATCCATTTGAACCAAATAAAACATTTCAGGATCTCATCAAAGTATATCCCAATGCATTGACTCCAGAATTTTGTGAGCATTGCATCGAAAAGTTTGAAGAAGATCCTTATAAGTATCAGGGTGAAGTTTCTTCTGGTGTATGGGGTGACACTAAAAGATCTACAGATCTTACTATTACTGACAAAGAACATTGGAAGGCAGAGGATACAGTTTTTCATAAAACTTTGACACCAAAAATTAACTCTTACGTTGGAGAATTTGTTCAATACTATAATATCTCTGCTGTTTCAAGGCATTTCAAAGATTGTGGTTATCAAATTCAAAGAACTAAACCAGGAGAATTTTATGTCTGGCATAATGATTTCTCTATTGGACCTAATAAAGATAGATGTAGATTTTTGACCTTTATTTGGTATCTGAATGATATTCATGAAGATGGATACACTCAATTCATTGATGGTACAAAAATACAACCAAAGCAGGGTTCACTTTTAATATTCCCAGCTACTTGGACATATTCTCATAGAGGGTATCCTCCAAAATCTGAGACAAAATATATCTGCACTGGTTGGATTCATAGTGACAATACTCCATGATAAATAATCATGGTTAACAAATCCTTATACAAATGGCATTGAGAATTTTAAGACTTGCACCATTATTTGTTGTTGGAGCTTTGCTTGGCGCTGGTATTCAACATGGACAAATGCATGTGTATAATAGTTTAGTTCCACACGTACATTCAAACGGAGTTATTCACTCTCACTAATAATATAATTTGTCATGGAAACCAATTTTGATTTAAGAGACTATATTGTTTCTTTCGATAATATGTTAGATGAATTCACATGTGACGAAATATTAGAAAGATATAATAATAGTGATAAATGGATAGAAGCTGTCACTAACGGATCTACATTAACTAAAGAGAGATCTAAGTCTAGAGTATGCTATACTATTCATATTAGTGAACATCAATCGGAAAAAAATATTGATGAGACTTTGTACAATGTTTTTTGTGATGCTGTACAAAGATATTCAGAAAAATTTCCATTCTTTAGTTGTAAAAGAGACGAGGGATATTTTCTATTGAAATATCTAGAAGGTGGGAAGTATTCTCAACACATAGATGCTGGATCAGAAAATCATCGAATAGTTTCTGTTATCCTACAATTAAATGATGACTTTACTGGTGGTGAACTTAAATTTTTTAATGGAAAACATACACAAAAATTGAAGAAAGGAACAGTATGTGTCTTTCCTTCATGTTTTACATATCCACATCAGATTACTCCTGTTTTATCTGGTGAAAGATATTCTGTAGTTTCGTGGTTTAATTAATGGATTATTTGATCAGTAAGTTCTTCGATGAAGAAACTTTAAAGAGAATTAAAATAGATCTCTTGAATTCAACATGGGAAGATGGATTAGAATCATATACACCACATCCATGGTGTGATGGACATGATGTAAAAAAGAATTTACAAACAAGTCTCTCTGATAATTCCATATTATACGAGGGTATGGATAAGAATGAAGAATTTATTGATTTTACATTTGCAAAATCAACTAATGATCCTATGGTAACAAGAACAGAAACTGGGGGTTACTATAGATGTCATTATGATTTTTGGAAGAATGGTCATTTTAGTACCACAATTTTTCTAAACGATCCATCCAAATATGAAGGTGGTGAGTTATGTCTATTCAAGAAAGGTAAAGAAGAAAGATTGAAGTTACAAGCTGGTTGGGGTGTGACGTATGACACTGGAACATCACATATGGTTTCCGATGTAACATCTGGAACCAGAGATGCTATTGTTTATTGGACCAAATCATGGATTCCTGATTTAGAAGAATTGCAGAAGTGTAGGTACTATACTATGATGTCTAAAAGACATGAACATGATACACCATGCTCTGTTGATGATCTGACAAAATTTGATGCAGATCTCACCACACATTTTCGTGAGAAAGCATATAAGATTAGAAGGAAATATATCTGATGCCAAAGTTTTCAAAAGAGAAATTGAATGAACTGTTTCCATATGAAACATTCCCTATTCGTATGGACTGGACAGAGGGAAAGACAACAAAGGTGGCATGGTTTGAATGTCATGAGCACATGCAGAAACAATACGATAAAGTAAAGAAACCACGTCTAAAAGTTGATGTTCGTTATAGATATCCAGAGTTAAAACCAGAAGAGAAACCCAAACGCAAGGTATCAGCCTCAAAAGTAACAAAAACCAAAAAACCCATAGCGAAAAAGGCAGAAACGATCAAGACTCCATCTGTTGCAAAGAAAACGACAACAAAGGCTAAAGCACCTGTCAAGAGGGCCCGCCGCAAGAAAACCAATTCGTGAACTGGTCTGATCGCTTGCCATAGGCACCGATCCGATGTATATTGGCCATGTTGAGAGGGATGACCCCACCACATGACTGCCACACTAGCACAACACACTGCTCAGATGGACGCTCGGAACACCATTCAACTGAATGTCACTAAGTATTGCCTGATGCTTTGTGATGCACTCACACAGGATGCACCACAAACTGGTAGCAACTATGGTTTCTATCTTGATTCCATGGGTCGTAAGTATCACAAGATCTTCATGACTATCAATGGCAAGCGTGATTCAATTCATGCATTCATTGATAAGAAGACTGGTGAGGTTTACAAACCAGCATCAATCAAAGCACCAGCTAAAGGTGTTCGTTTCAACCTACTCATCATTGAAGAGCGTGAGTTTGTGCTTGAAAATGCAACATGGCATGGTGGTTATCTCTACCGCAATGCATACTATCAGGGTGCTTGATCATGAAGGATTGGAGAGTTTATTGCCGCACTGCTTTCAATGCACTTCGTGCCAACGCGGAGCTATGGAATGATCCCGACTATTTTCGTCCAATCACGCGCATTTACTATGATCTTGTATTCTGTTCAGGATACAATCGCACTGGGTTAGTCAGTGAAGCAGCAATGAATGACTCAAAAGAGCGTACAGATGACCATTGTTTGTCTCCACAATTCATCGCCAGAATGATTATGGACAATCCAAACATATATCTGGAAGATTATGAAAACTTTGAGAATCTATTCAACCTAGCAAGAACCACAGTATGTGTCACCAAGTCTGAAAACAAACGGTTAAGTATGCTGACAGACAATGATAGTGTGGAATACAAAGTTTATGTTCCCACTAATCTAAAGTACAAGCATCTGAGTATTAAACTGTATGAAAAGGTTGGTCAACAATACAAAAATGCTGTAGAATATGATGGTGATGTTGGGGATCTTGCTCCTCAAGACTTGCTAAATTATGAGAAACAATTCTTAGTCAAATGAACAACACAATCAAGTTTATCATAGTCGGCTTTGTTGCCACTATTGTTTGGGAGTTTGGTCATCCATTCATTCCAGGTCTTGTACCAGATCAACATACACATCAATCTGATATGTATATGCCTTTCTGTAAATCATGATTTCTACTTCTACCATGAATAGTCCATACAACAGCGGTTTTGAAAATTCTCCGTATCAATATCAAAACCTTTCTTTTGCGGATCAGCGTAAATCACGTTTAGCAGAATCTATCGATGAGTATCTCAACGAAGGTAGAGTAAATGGTGAACCAGAAAGTGTTGATGTATTCTATGCGGATCTTCGTGCTTGTATTCAAGATCTTATAGATTATCACGGTAAAAGAAAAGATCATGCCGTGTCGGCACTAGAGGCCATTCTAGGTCATCGGCCAATTCCCGAACTGGACGAAACCCCTTGACGAGGGCCCCTATCCCGTGTATATTAGCCAAGTAACCAAAGGACTCAATGCAGAACAAGCACATCGAACACATCGAAGACTCTATTCTGACTGGTGATCTGTCTGCTATTGACCTTATTTACGATCCTACTCACATTTCTGTGAAGATGGATGGTTCTCCTGCAATCGTATGGGGAACTGATCCTGCAACTGGTACATTCTTTGTTGGCACCAAAGCTGTGTTCAACAAGAAAAAGATCCGTGTTGCTCACTCTCACGATGAGATTGATCAATTCTATGATGATGAAGTGGCAGAGATTCTTCATGCCTGCTTCAAGTATCTTCCACGGGTGAATCAAGTCTATCAAGGTGATTTCATTGGTTGGGGTAATGGCACCAAGTTCGGTCAAAATACTATCACCTATGTTTTCAATGAGTTTGTAACTCAAAAGATCATCATTGCTCCTCATACTTTCTACTTTGACATGGATGAGCAAAATGATCTTAGAGAGATGACTGCATTCCCATTGTTGCAACTCTTTGACAATCATCCTAAGATCAAGTGGGTCCAGCCTTGTGTTGATCGTATCAAACCAGAGGGTATTTCGGCACCCAACATCAACAGAGATGTTGTCAATTTTCTTGATGAGAAGACTGCAAAGGTCTGCAAACAGATCATCAATGCATTCATCAGGGAAGGTAAAGAGATCAACGATGCATTACTTACTGAGATCTTTGGTTGTAAGTATCTTGCCAATCTGTATATGATGGTGATTGAAATGAAGGAAGATCTGATGGACTCTTTGATCATCAGTGATGCTCCAAGATCGTATATCAATCGTCTGGAAATCAAGCAGGAAGGTTTCATTATCTCAAATGATTATGGTGACATGATTAAACTTGTAGACCGTGAGATCTTCAGTGCTGCAAACTTCAATCAACGCAAGCGGTGGGCAAACTAATAAACTAGCCTGGCTGCCATCAGAAGCGCCTGTAAGGTGCTATACTAGTTCTATTCAACGAATCCCTTTGTTATGATCAACACAAACATTCAAGATACCACTGACCCTAAAGATTGGGAAGACTTTTGGAATGGTGATGAAGAATCAATTCTCCAAGAGTTAATGCAACCCAATTACAATTTACAGTTTGTGAAAAACATACTTGATAGTGAAAAGAATGATTGAACTTCCAATTGATTTCCCACATGAACCACCAACAGGATACCGATATGAAACGGTACAGTTTAAAAGTAATGTTGTTGCAATCTGGACTGTATGTAATCCTGGGTTTGTTTACAATGGTGGTGATGACATTCGTTGTATCTGGGGATTCTACAATACCAAGAAGCGACAGTATCATTCACCAATCAACTGTAAAAAAGTAGGTGCCATTGTTGATGTTGATGACACACGGCCATATTCATCAATGCCAATTCAATATAAAGGATTAGAGGCATTCTTTGTATAAGCTCTGGGACCGTAGTTCAATCGGTTAGAGCACCGCCCTGTCACGGCGGAAGTTGCGAGTTCAAATCTCGTCGGTCCCGTTGTTAATTAGTGTTTTTTCCATATCGGGAACTGTAGGCATGACCAATCACACCTTACAGACAAAAATATGGAAAAAACAGGTCTTTGCTTCTGTGGTGGTAAGGGTTCTCAAGGTAGATCCGCAACAAGGTGACAGCATACCACCAATTTAATCAAACCAGTTGGGGAACTGGCTAAAACCCCTTGCCAAATGCCTCAAAATCTGCAATACTATAAGAGTCAAAGAAACGGATTCAATGCGGGACTTCATCTGTGCATACTTCGGGACTGGTTCTGACGGTAAAGACTGGACGATCAGCGCAAGAGGTTTCGCCAATAGTCAAGAAGCAGAAAAGCATGGTCTTTTTATGATGCCAACACCAGGATGTTTTGGTTTTGCCGTGATTGCCGAGAATGATCTTCAAGAGGGTTGGCAATTACGACTTGAGCGTAGTATGCTCTCACCTCAGAATCGGGTGATTCAAGATAATCTTAACAATTACAAGATCACCTCTTTCTGAACCAATTGGGGAACTGGTCCAAACCTCTTGACCAGGATCCCAATTCGATGTATATTGGCCATGTTGAGAGGAATACCACTCAACTGCGGTGACTCCCTTGCTAGTTCAGAGTCAGCGGCGATAGGAACTAGCAAACCACACATTTTCATTTCTAAAATGCAACTCGTTGATTCTGCTGTTCAGGTTGATTACTTCCCAGTCGGAACAGGTAAGCGTTTTGTTCAACGTACAATCTGGCGTGCTGGTCTTCAACAACCAATGACTTCATTCCGTACCGTGACTAAATCTGAAGCCATGTATGATGCACAACAACGAATCAATAATGGTTCGACGGTTGTTGATTTCAACCTGGAAGAGTATGTTGGTTCTGATTATACTCCACATATGCTCTGATCTTAACTCCTAATCAACTCCTAATCTAATTCTTCATGAACTACACTCTCAAGCAACTTCAAGAACGAGTCAACAAACTTGTCGAACAACAGGGTGAAGATGCACACTGTGCCGCATGGATTTACACCAAGGAAGATTGTCATTTGAAGGATGAAGATGGTGAGTTTGAAGTATATGAGGATGGTGGTCAGACTGTAGAAGATCCTGCAACTATTGCACGTATCTTTGATGATGTAGGAAACATTGATTATATCTACACTGTGATTCAAGAGTGTGTAGATGAGGTTACAGAAGAGCAAATGATGCAACAACAACAGGAGATGGTATGATGAAAGTACCATCACATGAAGAATTACTGCATCTTAAAATTCAGGCTGCAATGAGAGAAAACTCTTTTCAAGATACTGATCTTAAATATCTTGGTGAACGTGCTGGTCATCATTGGTATTTGATTGATGGTCAACATGAGGTATCGACTGATGAAATAGAAGGGTTTGAAAATGTCAATGAAGATTGATACGATTGGTAGAATTGTAGGATCATTTCTTGTGGTGACCGCATACTTCATCATCCTACATGTGAATCTTTCATTAGGAGTGATTATGCAGTTCATTGGTGATGCAATCTCTGTGCCATTCTTTATCAGAACAAAGTCATGGGATGTTGTCATCATGCTGACTTTCTTACTGATCATCTCATCGACTAAACTATTACCATCCACCTAATGAAGTTCACACAATACTTACTCTCCACCATATTCATCATTGTTGGTCTGACTTGTTATATGTTAGCCATCGCAGAACGTGATAGTCAGATGAATCTCCAAAATCATTCCATTCAAGGAACGTTATAAATCATTATACACATATACATCAAATGAAACTCAATTCTAAACAACTCAATTTACTTTCGGTTTCTCTTACGGTGTTTTATGATCAGGTATGTAAAACAGGAACTACGACTCAAATGAAAGATGACATTCTTGAACTTTCCAAACTTGTCAGTAAAGAGAGAAATGAATTATACTAAACAACAACTCATTGATGCACTCTGTCATGAATGGGATTATCTCTGTCATGATGATTATGATCCTGATGATGATACTCCAGAAGAATACAGACTTAAACTTGAATGCTATTCATTAGATGATCTCATTGAAGAAACATCTACTGATGAATATTATACATTAGATGAATTTATGGATAATCATGGATAATAAAGAGAGGTTAAATCAACACAAAGAAGAACTCGCTTTTCTTGGTAAACAAATTAAATCATTCCTCAATACATCTACAGACGTTATACAACAGTTGGATGAAGGTCTATTCGCAGAGAATACCAGCCAGAAAGAACGTTTATCTATTTGTTTTGAGTGTGATTCATATGTGAAACAACGTGATTTATGTAAAGAATGTGGTTGTTTGATGAGAATGAAAACTAAATTAAATGCGGCAAAATGCCCATTACTTAAATGGTAGATAAAAAAAGACGTTTCTGGGACGTAAAACCTTGCAAATACTGTGGTGCTCTTCCTCCTGAAGGTCATTGGAGACCTTATACTTGGATGTATAAACATCAACAAAGTTGTAGTAAAAGACCTATTAAAGATAGTTAAAAAAAGGTTAATTAAATATGGCTGGTTAAATTGTTTCTTATTGAGAATTGTTCTCTGGATACTACCCATAAGTATCTGATGAAAGTGTTGTAAATGCTTAGTAAGCACGTAGTAATGTGCGGAGTCGTTGTGAGTAAAGCCCGTTCTAACACAGGAAAGAGTCTTTGTCAACCCACGGATTTATCAGAATTTTCTCAGTAAGGTCTCGACTAGATATGCAACACTTATCATAGATCTCGACTAGACACGCATATATACTGCTATAATCATTACATACAATCTCGACTAGATTCACATGTACGAAGATTTTGCACTAGACATCACTATCGAATCACACTATAAAGATCTCGACGAGAATGACACATGTGCATATGATCTCGACGAGGATTACGCACACAACACATATGATCTAGTTGAGCTTGCATATAAGCATTATGCATGATATACTAGTACGAGATGCACACCTACCCATGGCACACGTAATGTCTGTTGCACACAAACGTCAGGTACAGGTTACACTAGACATGTATGTGTATGATGATTTGGAGCTGCCACAAAATGAAGATGAGTGGGCAAAGCTATTGGGATTAGAAGGAGATGAAGCTGTCACAGTAAGTATCAACAATAAAGCTGAATATATGTTCTAATTGTTAACAAGTACAATTGTCAAGGGGCCCTGTGCCAGTTCGTGAAGTGTCACAGTATACCTTGATTTTCAATCCCGTTCGTGTAGTATATACGTGTTCGGGATTTTTTCCTGAATATTGTTAACAACTCATTCATCACTAAGTAACAATCAATGACTGTCACTCAAGAAACATTTAATGCCTACATTCAGATTCTTGATGAGAACACCGAAAGCCAGGTAGATATTCTTAACGTGTTAAATGACATCGTTCGTGGAGATTGGGACAATTCAGTTAATTATACTTTAGAGAACCCAGCTGGTGACCCAATGGATGACTTTAATTATAGAGGCAGTAAGTATCATTATTGAGTGTGACGGTCGGCAAGGTGGCACAAGCCCTCTTGCTTTCTCCCTTCAGATCTGCCATTGTGGCCACATACCAAACAACTCCCTTCAAATGCAACTCTCAAACTCCGTCGTCATCGTTGATTTCTTCCCTGAGGCATTCATCGCTGAGTCTGATGACATCAAAGGCATGAAAGTCGTCGTCAAACGTTTCAACAAGCGTGTGACCTTCATTGATAACGGTGCCAAGTCATACAGCACAGTGACAGCACTCACAGCACGTAATGAGTGGGCAGAGCGTATTGCTAGCGGTGCAACAGTTACTGACTACCACACCGACAAAATGCCTCGCTCTGAGTATGCTCCCATGGCATGTGTGGGTTGATTCGTAACACTTACTGCAAACCTTATCTAACATCATGAACGCACAACTTGACATGTTAATGAGTCGCGAACAGTTGATGGAAGATATCAACTGTATTGTTGATGATTTCTTTTATAGCAACTATAATGGAGATGTATCAGAAGCAGAAAAATTGGTGATGCTTCTATCTGATGCAGTCTGCAAAAACTTTCCTACTAACTAACATCATCATGCGTATTGCACTCACTATTGTTATTCTTTTATTGGGGATGAAGTTGGGTCTGGATCTGTCAGACTCTCCCCTGAGAGACAGGATGGAAGAAAGAAAGGAAAAGATCCAACGCCAGATCGATGCCATGTGACAGTCGGGTAAACTGTCCACTATCGCTTGCAATCGGATCCAATCCCTGCAATTATAGCCACATACCAAACAAACGAATTCAAATGACAGCATCCACCACCACGTACAACGGTTGGGCCAACTATGAAACCTGGAATGCATCCCTCTGGATCGGAAACGATGAATTCCTTTACAACACGGCGAAAGCATGTGTGACCTATGCCGAAGGAGAGACAGCATGGGCCAAGTTCGTTCGCTGCATGACAGACGGCCAGATCGGTCGTTTCCTTGGTGAGACTGGCGACGGTGTGAAGTGGAACGATCCAGCGATCAACGCCGAAGAAATGGAAGAGATGATTCAAGACCTTTGAGGGATCACCCTCCATTCTATCACCAATCCAACCAATCAAACCATGATCCTGAAAGTTTCCCGTTTCTCACGTCGTAACAAGGTGGAGCCCTGGGTGTCCTTTGTATCCTTCCCACAAGGAACCTCACGACAACTAGCCACAAGACTCTTAGGAAACAAGGCAAACGGCATCAGCATCAAACGGGCAACGATCGAACAGGTTGAGCTCAATGACGTGCCACCGACCAAACGACTCAAGACGTACAGCATGGAGCAGGGCAAGGTCTTGAAACCAATTGGATAAGCGGCACAAGCCCTATTGCTTTTTGCCCCATTTGGCCCTACCATAGCCATATGAATAAAACACTTGCAATTTCAATCCTTTCCACCCAGTTCGGGGCAACCTACCAAGGTTCCAACGTTTGCCAGATCACTGGCAACCTCATTGAAGATATCATGAATGAGGGAGATGAAGGAAAGACCTTCCACAAGTGGAACACCCTTCCACTCCCTACCACCGTTGAGGAATCCAACCTCATCGGTTTGGCGTCCTATTACGTCAAGAAGGCATCCGCCTGAACCAATTGGATAAGCGTCACAAGGGCGCTTTCAAACCTCCCCTTTAGGCCCTACAATAGCCACATGACAAACAAACTTCAACGATCCGCAGACGGCATCTTCCTGACCTCTGCAAACCCTTCCCCTCTGATGCAGACCGTCATGGAGAAGATTCGTCAACAGCAGCAGGCAGAGAACGCCCGTCGTGCTGCGATCCGCTCAGGTGAGATTGAGGTGTGCCACTCCACTAACTGGAACATCTCAGATCGTCACTGATCCCTTTTGGCCCTATACTGGCCACATACCAAACAAACCAATTCAACTCAGTTTCAAAATGCGTAAGATCGAATCCCAAATGAACGCCGCCATCACGGCGAACGCCAACTGGACCAAAGCAAACACATCAGTTACGACTGAGAATGGCATCTCAGAGGTTCGCCTACATGGAAACCTGATCGCTAAGGTGGGCGATGATTTCGTAACCGTATTTGATGGCGGTTGGCAGTCTACCACGACAAAATCACGTTTGAATGCAATCATCAACGAATTCTGTAATGCATTCACAGATGGTGTCTTTCAAAAGGATTTTCAGTGGTTCATTCGTGATAACAAAGTCAACCATGATTTTGTGAACGGTTACACCTTCTGTGAGTACGCCTAAGTTTCACACAGTGAAGCGATTAATCAACTCTAATCGCTTCATCATTCATTCACCCTATCTAATACTATGGACGACCTACTTTCAGAAATCATGGATTCACCAGGTGAGATCTTTGACATTCCCGAACTTCGTGAGCTAGAGGAGGAAGAGAAGTTCAACGTGGAAAGCTTCATTAACTCCAACATCGACTACTAAGTAACACCAACTCAAACAACACTAACTAACAATCAAATGGCAGTATTCTCAATGTGCAGTGACATCGCAACCCAGTCAATCCGTTGGGTAGAGCGTAACACCAAGACAGACATTCAGCCACCTCTGGGTCAACTCTTTCCCTCTGAAGCTTCATTCTTTGCAGGTGTCTGTGCTGATAAGTATCAGCAGGAAGCATTAGATAAGATCCCTACATTTGAATAACATAGAGGGGGCTACATTGCCCCCTTATTTGACAGTTAAGGGCGGCGCGGTTGTTGTTAATTAAGGCGGCGATGGCCCCCCCCCGTTATTAAAACGCCTAACTACCCTAGTCTACAAAGTGTTACCCAAGCGAGCTTTATATTACACGAAATACTTTTTAGAAAACCCCGACTCCATATATAATCGATAAGGGAAATACGTTGTATGAAAAAAAATTCTGGGCCAGTTTATTTGACCGTAGAGATCGATCCTGTAACTCATGATTATATGATATTACTTCCTGAGTATTTGGTGAATGATATGGGATGGTATGACGGGACGTGTCTCATAGCGAATAGCGACGGGAATGACATTGTATTAGAGACTGGAGAGGACTGCCCAGTCGATGATTGACAGACGCTATATAATACGTTAGAATAACTGAGTTCATCATTTCAGATTATGGCGAAAGGATTTACAATTAAGGCGAAAGCGCCAGCGAAGAAAGCATCTGGTCCAGAGTGGGACTACGATAAAGCTAAAGAGATGATCAAAGGTAAGACAGTAGTATTCTGTCTACCTGGTCGAGGGGTATCATATACATATCTAAAAAACTTTGTACAACTCTGTTTTGATTTGGTGCAAGCAGGAGCGAGTATTCAGATCAGTCAGGACTATTCCTCCATGGTAAACTTTGCAAGATGCAAGTGTCTTGGAGCGAATGTCCTCAGGGGACCTGACCAGATTCCCTGGGATGGAAAGTTGAAGTATGATTATCAATTATGGATTGATAGTGATATTGTATTCAACACTGAGAAGTTCTATCAGTTGGTTCTAATGGACCAAGACATTGCTTCTGGTTGGTATTGCACAGAAGATGGAAAGACCACCTCTGTGGCGCACTGGCTAGAGGAAGAGGACTTTGCCAACAATGGTGGGGTGATGAATCATGAGACACTTGACACGATGGCCAAGCGCAATCAACCATTCACAGTTGACTATGCAGGTTTCGGATGGATCCTAATCAAGCATGGAGTCTTTGAGAATAATGAATTAAAGTATCCATGGTTTGCTCCGAAGATGCAAGTCTTTGATAGTGGTGCGGTACAGGATATGTGTGGAGAGGATGTATCATTCTGTCTTGATGCGAAGGAAGCAGGATATGAGATCTTCTGTGATCCTCGTATCAGGGTAGGTCACGAAAAAACTCGCGTTATCTAAGGAGGTCGCAATGGCTAGAAAGAACAAGACTTATTATTACAATGTCTACCGTGGCTCGGAACTACTTCACGAAGAACTTACCGAGACTGAATTCATGGATCAGATGGAATTCTATGCCCATGAATATTATATGACACAGGATCCTTCAATGAATCCTGCAAACTACCGTCACGAAATGAAGCAATTATTAGAGGAGTGAATTAATTATGGCAGTACGTTCAAAAATGGGTATCAGCAAAGATGGCTGGGTGCCTGGTAAACCCAAAAGAACTCGTCAGGGTTCTGGTAAGAACACAAAATACGCGGCGTCGTCCCGAAACTCGGCTCGTAAGATGTATAGGGGTCAGGGAAGGGGTTAAATAGGTGAAGATGCATTAAGTCATTATGGCATGTTTGATTGCTAATCTTCCCTCACAAGAAGTATGGGTTCGTAAAGAATATCTCACCGATCACCAAAGTGGTCATGGTGAATTTGTAAAGGGCGTCTGGGTATCGGTTAA
>CETY01198112.1_pt1 | contig 25542 bp, 15 predicted proteins | sample 361551 | NCBI WGS metagenome assembly CETY01 (sample SAMEA2623135, study PRJEB7988) | marine metagenome | biome: marine biome (ENVO:00000447); feature: deep chlorophyll maximum layer (ENVO:xxxxxxxx); material: "saline water (ENVO:00002010), including plankton (ENVO:xxxxxxxx)" | depth 45 m | reverse complement strand
CAGAGAATCGTTCAATCATCGTGTGTTCTGCGACACCTCGATTTATTTTTGGATAGTCAACAAGAGCCTCGACATAAACAGATGCAGTAGCTCCAACATTGAAGCCCTCATTTCTTACAAATGCTTGGTTGTTTGTGCCTCGATCACCCACGAACACAACTTGGTTGGCTCTGGTAAAGTTACCCATACGAGAATTGAGTGTCCCAGAGATCATTCTGGTCGATCCGTTGAGTGACCTTTGGTCAGTTATAAGACGGATGTTCTCGACGCTCAGAGGACGCTTTGCAGCCGGATATCGGTATAAGAATGCACGCTTGCCTTCGCCAGAGGATCTGGGGACGATACCTTGGAACGTGATCTTGTTCTCGGTGTCAATTTTCCAACCCTCAGCCCTTGTTACAGCATCATCTAGTCCAGTCGGATTCATTGCACCACCGAGGTGTGCGCCTGTTTTATCAGAGCCAGAAAAGTTAAGATCTTGGTGACGATACTGCCTACCTCCAACAAACCTTTGGGTGTATGGTCCTTGCATCGCACCATCGACAATACCCTCTGAATGTAGGCCCGATATATCAAAGCCGATATTCTCTAGGAAGATGGAGCGACCACCAAGATCGCCGGAGCCTGTGATATCATCTTGGCCTTTGTATCCCGATCCAACCGAACTACTGATAAATGAGAATGGAAGAACGTATTTTGCCTGTAAGACAGTTTCGTATGATTTGTTGGCGGCTGCATTTATAGCATTTAGAACTTTGTCTCCACGCAGGGGCATTATGGTAAGATGTGCTCTTTTCTTTTCTATAATCTTGCCATCAGAATCAATTATGGCTGGCTTTAATATGTCGCCTACGTCTGGTTCATGATATGCCGGGGCGCGTTCGAGAGTGCTCAAGCCGCGCTTGATAGAGACACCAAGCGACACCAAATCATCGCCGATACCAATGCGGAAAACCCTTGGAGTGTGGGTTCTAAAGCCTCCAGCAGAGTTAACACTAACATCGCTAGGCTCCGCAAGCGCGTTGATAACAAAGCCCCAATCCTTAGCGTGACCGGGTGTATTGTGTCCACTTCGAATAACACGACCTATACCTGCATCAATTTTATATGGCTTTGCAAAGCGGTTGACTGCATATGCGGAGCCGGTATACGTTGCAACAGTGCCGGGGTCGTCAATCTGATTTAGCATTGGACCCGTTCTGAAGTCATAACGAGAGATTTGATTTCTTATTGTTTCTCTGCCGGAATCAACACCTGCACCTTCTCCTGTTGGGCGATGACCAGCAGGAGTAACCTTAAAGAGGTTTCTGTCTCCGGTCCCATCGTCGTCGCCAACCGATGTGACTGTCACAGATTCGTTTCTCTTAACTCGCTCTTTCCACCATGTAGCATTTTTACTTTCAATAGAAGTTCTAGATAGCGGCGCGCCCTGTGAAATTGGTGCATGACCGAACTTCCAGTTATAAGTTAGCTCGTTAACGCCTTTTGCAGTTCCCTCAATATCATCGACACCAAATCGTCTGTTACCTTTTGTATCAACGATAGGATATTTGCTTTGATATTTGTTTCTCTCAAGAATGTGACTTTCAATAACCGTCCGAACTTCGGAAGAAACATCGGCAGAGAGCGGAGCCAACCTGCGAAGCATAATACTAAGGGAGTCATCAATCCATTTATAAAACTCAATATATTTATCGATGTCTGGCGTATTGCCGATGCGCTCGAAGAATAGGGCCCGAAGCTTGTTCATGGCCTTGTATTCATGACGATAACGATAAACCGGCTCACCAATAAGGTTGTTATACTCTGCGATAGTGCCAAGCAAGTTCATCATTTCTTGCGACACAGTATCATACATGTTCTTTTCAAAAGTGTAGAAGAACTGTGATACTGCGCTGGTTCTAGTAAGGAAGTTATCGTCGTTTGTTAAGACACTGATTGCATCTGAACTGTTTACAACCTCTGGAAGCTGTTGTCTTGCAGTGTTGATATATTCAACTGCAACACTAGCGGTGCTACTGGTTTTGAATCCGTAGCCTAATCCTAAGTGCTGGTTCCTTGTGACTTTTCCAAGGCCTCCGTATCTGCTGTGAAGTGCGACAGAACCAGAGGAATGATCTTGAACAAGGAACTCGCCGTTAGAATCCGAACCAGTAACGTCGGAGAAGTTCCAGTGCAGAGCTAAAGTTTCAGCTTCTGGAATATCCATACCGTCCGCAAAAGTAGAATCTAGGTATGCATTCCTGAAAGCATTTTGGGTTCCGTAATTAAACACATCCAGTGCATGTGCATGAATGGCTTGTTTAGATAGGAAACTTTGATAGTAGCGAAGCTGTGAAACCTTAACATCGGTAGGAGTTACAACAGAGCCAGAGAAGCCGGTGCGGTCGGCACCAACATAGAATCTCTTATTAGCGTTGCTCAGAAGGTCAACTGCTCCAGTAACATTAGTGTTTCCAGAGAGGTGGAAACTCTCTTGAAGTATATCACCTTTATAGTTCAATCCGATAAGTTCAACAACAGTGTTCTCAATCAAACCGTCGATTGAGCCTACAGCCGAGCCCGATACTCTACCACCTCCACCTGCACTCTTAGCGCGAGTGGTTCTGATTGCAAAGTTCCACTTTTCATTATTGTAGACGTTTGGATACACATCTGTTTCAATTTCAACACCAATGTTTCCGTTTGATCCAGTCAGAACAAAGTAAGCATCTTCAGAATTTGGCTTAGTTTTAACTGCATATAACTGGAGGTTGTAATCATCAGGATGGAAAGTGTTGAATGATTCTGCTATAACCTGTGAATCTAGGGGCCTGTGCCATCCAGCGATAGAGGAGGACAAGAAATTTGTTACAAAGTATGCTTCGTTTCTTGGGGTCAGTTTCTTCGGAAAGACAACTTCACACTCCATTGTAAATGGAACATCAACTCTTTCTGGGTAACCTGACGTAAATGCAGAAGATCCAGAGATAACTTTTGAGCTTTGCTCATCATTTGTTCCAGAATTTTGGAATACAGTTGCAGTAAAATGGTCTGGGTGATTGAAGTTGATAGTCTTCTTGGGCACTGCCGACATATAGTGAGTGTTTTCAAGCTTATATATGGCATTATTTGCGTATGCCTTCATCTTGACAATTTCATCGCCTATTCCAAAACAGCGAATAAGATTTCTAAATGCAGCCTCGGTGCCCTTAGTCTTATAGATTCCTGTTAGGTTGTTGTAGATGTTCTTATAAATAAAGTTTTTGATATCGGTAAGGTCAAGTTCATACTCTCTATCAGCATCTCTAGCGAGAACTTGTGCGACAAGATCGGCATCAGCGAACAATTCCGGGGCGACGAAGCCTTTTGATGTAAGCAGACGGTTTGAGAATGGAGCCGGCTTTGCAGGCTCAAAACTTGAACTTAAATAAGTTGCATCTTTAAGGCCAGAAAGGGATTCAATCTGTAAATGAAGCGAATCAAAATAGCTACTAAGAACTTGTGAAAGTTTTCTAAGCTGCTGGTTACCCTCGGTGTCATCCTCAACAATCCACGATGGCATACTGTGATACAGGCTGGCATTATTAAGATGATCATAAACAGACCCAGTTGCCTCAAGACTACTTCGGAGTTGTTGAACATCTGGGTGGAATGAGTATATAATTGGATCTTGGAATTCTGACCCTGCCGATGAGGATACAATTGCAGATCCTGTATTTCTAGAATTAGAACCAACATAGCCAGTCCATTTTCCGTTTGAGATTCGACCAGAGTAATCAAGAACGTTTGAGTCTACAGACGAAGTTCCTGTGATACCTTCGTTAAACTTGTAATAAACACCAAGCTCAGTGTTTGCGATATCATTATTAGTTCCACCGCCGACTTGATATCTATAATTGTTCAGAATCTGTTCATCAGTTCTTGCAACCTTCCAGAATCTAAATTCATCAAGTGACGCTGATAGTTTACCATAGCCAGCCATACTACCGACCAGTGAGTTATAAGTCGAGCCAGATGGGGCGTCAGCCAAGGCGCCGATGTGTGCCACTAGGGCACCTGTAATATGACTAACACCCATGTTGCCATAGATAGCTTTGTTGTTTAACTTACCATCAACATAGAATTTGACCTCGGTTCCATGATTGTCGGCAGTCGATGCGGTCAGAATAGATACAGCATAATGGTGCCATTTCTTATCTGTAATTGTTGCTGTGGTTACCGTGGAGTCTGAAATTGACTGGTTGTAAAATCCATACTCGCTTGACCCTGATTGTATAGTTAAGCGGAAAGGATCGGCGCCTCCCTGTGGAGGACCAGAAGACGCGGATAATTCAAGTGTAAACCTACCATATGCTTGATTAGTAAGGTGTGACGGATCAGTAGAACTACCAGTGTTGTTTTGATTCCAAAGATCAAAGATGACCTCTTTCTTTGTTAGCGCTGCGCCAGCATAATCAAACTTACGCATCCAAAATTCAACAGTAACACCTCTTGTGGGGTCAAACTTTAAGTTTGACTCTCTAGATCCAAGTCTACCGTTGGCTAAGATGCCTTCAGTGCTATAAATTTCTGCATCATAAATATTTGAACCAGTAAAGGTTTGATAGAGGGAGCCAGAGGGCATGCCGTATGAAGCAGTATTTGGTCCACCAAGAACCTTAATATACTCAACAGAAGCTGGTTTACCATATTCACCCGTGATCGATCCGTCCAGCGAACCCCATCCTCCAGCAGACAACACAACATAACCAGTTGTCCTTGGGTATCGACTCTCTAGAACATATTGATCAAGGTATGAAGAACTGTTAACAAACTCTGTTCTTTCTCTCAGAGTCCCATCATAAGGATATTCACGGGAGATTCTATCAATAGCATCAGTATAGTAGTCTTTAGCAAGGCCATAGCGAGCAAAGTTGCCGGGCTTACTAAAATCTACATTTGGGATAAATCGTTCTTTCTCGCGGAACTTTGCTTGAACGTTCTCGAACGACTCAACCTTTTGAACTTCTTTATCAAAATCCTCAGAAGATAATATTTTAGTCCCTTTTGGATTATTAAAGAGGTCTTTTATTGACATTAATCTCTCTGCCTCGTATCAACTCTGAATTTAAATACTTCCGGCTGTTCCTGCCAAGATCCTATAGAATCGTTGTAGTAAGCCGTAGTGATTCCATATGAATAGCCATCCTCTAGGAGGCCCATATCAAAATCAAAATAATTGCCTGAGATGTCATACGACATCATTGTGTGGAGTGTTTCCACAGCGCCCCTAGAAGTATCACCTGTAGAGGATGTGCCATGCGTAAACACAGTAAAATCATCAACTACTCTATAGATACTGAAAGATGCACTTTCAATAATTGTTGATTGAACCTCTTCAGTGGCTTTAGAGTAAATTGTTGGACTCCAATCTTTAGACCTTATATAAACTCTAAATCTTGTAGTTTCATCTCTACTATATCTTGCCTTAAGGTTTGTGATACTAGTAACAAATCTATTAGACGGATTTGTAAAAGACGTATAAACTTCGTTCGGAGTAATTGATCCCGTTTGGTATTGGGTAGCTTTCGAGCCACCGGTCGGTCCTGTCCCGTCGTGCCAGACATCAAATAAGGTAGCTGGTGGCGTCTGTGACGCTGTTATAGCGACCGAGGCAGTGTAGATACCGGTGGATATCTTGCCGCCCGTCACATTGAAATCTAGGTCTGCTACAATGCCTCCACCTTGTGCCAAGTGCAACACTGAAGTGGATGGACCTGTATTGTCCGTGGAGCCAGAATAAAGACTAACAAAAATCTTGCCTCCTGTCGAGTCTAATCCGGGGATGTCGCGAAGACGGCCGCGAACATAATTATAAAGAAACAGTGTATTTACGTTATCGTCTGCGGGCGCTAGCGAACTGCTGTAGAAAAAGTTTGCTCGATCATCTTTGATGGAAGAGTTCCATCTAGCTTCGATACACGGTCTCTTATAAAAGAACTCGGTTCCTCTGGCAAAAAACTTCTTAGTGTAATATGATCGGTCGGCTGCTTCCTCAGTAGGAGCCATAAAAACCCCAACACCATAGTTTGGTATGGCGTCAAGCGTGTTGTTTGTATCGTTTGCCCACCTTTCTACCAGTGCCGAGATGTTGATCTCGATGTCTTCAACTCCGCTGTCAAAAGAAGCTGTAAAAGAGTAGCCGGCGCCGTTGCGATAATCACCGCCTTGGTTAGTCCAACTAGTGGTGCTACTAGCCTTAATCCAGTTGCTCTCATCGATATCCTTGTAGCCTTCCATATCTAGGCCGTCACCCTCACTCCAAGGCTTTTCAATGGCTGCGACAATTATATTATAATTCTTGGGTAGGGTTTGGCTGTGTTTGGCGTTAAACAATCTCAAATAAAAATCTACGTTACCACTCGTTGGTAACACACTGGCAGATCTATCAGTTGTAATTTGATCCATTGGAAACTGAACTAGGGCGCGAGATAACTCGGAGCTTGCGCTGTCCTGTTGGCCATATAAAGAAAATACTTCAAGAACGTCAGAGGCTCCCATGTTTGACCCCGTGCCTCTCGTTCGAAGGTCGGTTTTAAAGGAGTTTGTTATTGTGTTGTCTATTGAAGCAAAGTATCTTTTTATAGCCATTATCTCACAAAGCCTTTTATGTCAGTCTTGGGGTATTTGATTTGCATACAAACATTTTTGGGAACGTTAAGGTATCTTCCATCGTCAGACATCAAGCGATCGATGTCTACTCTTGTATTAGAGTAATTAGTTCCGGTGCGACGTATTATTTTAACTTTTTCGACATCTGCAACAGATCTCAATGAACTTAATTCATTATGAATGTCGGTGATGAAGAAAGGCTCTCCAATAAAGAATGGTTGAGAGAATTTACTGCGAAGAGCAGCATTGCACTCTTGCAAGACATCGAACTTGTTAAACTCTGCGTTCGCAACAACTTGAAACTCTATACCGACATCAATAATCTCTGCATCCAAAACATCAACAGTATCATTTATCATTCTAACACTATTAAGCCAAACTTTCAAGTTTTTCTTTAAAGAATCATTTGCTTTTTCTAACTTGCCGGTTGGGGACTCCGTTAGAACATACAGATTGAGATTTCTTTTTAGACTATCAGGATCTCTGTAAATCGCTGCTCGCTTAACCGCACCATACTTTGAGGGCATTGTATAACATAGAGCAACATAATCCTCTTGTGTCACAGCACGACCTTGTGAAGCAAAAGTATCAAGACTTCTTCTTCTAATCTCTTCGATAGACGGCAACACTGGGGTTCCAACTACAGGTTCCCTGTTGTATACTTCCATAGAATTAATAACATCTCTTTTGATTGCATCGGGGACTTTGGATGAGTCATTAAATTCTACTTGGGTTGCAACTAGTGTTTTAATTGTCCCAGCGGCAGCGTTAACATTGGACGTAGTATTTGCTCGAACTACCACGGTCAGTTCTGTATTGGACGGAACGACACCCAATTTATCAGTTGACAACAGTTTTGATGGGTCAAAAGAAGCGTCGGTAGTATATGTCTTAGCGTGTTGTTGAAGTATAACACTTGCCGGATCAACAACTGATGGCGAAGAAAGTTCTTTGTCAGATCCATACCCAAACTGCAAGAATGTGTTAGTTCTCTCACGCTCAGTGACAAAACGACGAGGTGCGATGTGTGGTTTTAGAATCGCTGGGACTCTATCCTTGTCGGCACTTCTCTTGTTGGCAACATCTTTAAAAATCACGTTTTGTGATAATTGTTCGACTTCAAAATATTCATTACCTTCACGATCTGTAATACTAACAACTTCAACGACATTTGGAGTAGAAAGTTTTACTCTTCTAAACCTTTCAAAGTCTCCAACACTAATGTTTTCAGTGATAAAGTTACCCGAAATAATCTTTCCTTGGGCACGAATAGCGTAGTGTGTAGGGTTACCAGTAGTAGAATTAAATCTGGCTGCGACCTGCTGGTTAGAAGGGTGATCAAACCTGACATCTTCTGTCAGAATATACCCTGCTTTGCCAGAAGAGAATGTAGTTCCCTTCTTGAGAATAGGTAGATAATCGGTTCTTGGTCCCAGACCTTGAGTGTTAGCCGGAACAATAGCATATAAGACCACCATGCCGGTCGCTGAGGCGCTGCCGCGAAACTTATAACCCATCTGTCGGGCTTGACGAATAACGTTGTCATACTCGATAGCAGAGTCCAAAAAAGACTCGTTTGTTTGGTAGTCCAAATAAAATGACAGAATATCGCCAATATAAGCTACAGAATCAAGCATGAGGGCACCAAATGAGGCCTCACTAAAATCTCTGACGGTATCAGGATAATATCTTCTGGCGTAGTCTACTAGATCCGCCTTGATTGAATCAAATTCTCTGCTTGTATATTTTATTGGGACTTTCGTCTTTGCCATTGGTTGACCCTCTTAATATAATTAGTTACTAAGAAATATTAATATCTAATGTTTGTTGCCCAGTGCGGGTGGAGGGCACTGTATAGTTGATTGTAACTGAAAGAGTATTGCTTGGAATGTTTGGATTCGTATTTGATGTGAACACTTGAACCTCATTCAAGACAATATATGGTAAGTATCTAGTAACTTGATCAACAATCCTTTGTTTTGCTTTTTGTTCGACCCCAGTGATACTTTGTTCAAACAAAAACCTACGGATACCAACACCAAAGCTTGGTTCAAATATTCTTTCACCCGGTGAAGTAAGAATAATCATTTTAAGGTTTTGTTTCGCTAACTCAGGGATAGTTTTCAATAAAGCATAAGCTCCATCCTCAGAGTTTAATTCTAAATTTAATTTTGGTGCGAATCCTTTTGCCATATTATTACTCCTTAATCACATTCGTTTCCGTATTTATCGTAAGGTCTATCTCTTCTTCTTGGTCTCATCCACCAACGCAACCCAATATCTGCATTGAATCTAGGTCGTAACTTCTTAAACCATTTTTCTTTTTGCCCTGCATCATTCCTATCATTATAAGTGTTGTCTTTGATTGTTGAGTTATATAGAGTTTCAAACATCTCTCTAGCCTTTTTGCCAGATTTTCTGAATGGCTCTGCTCTGTTCTCCCATCGACGGAAGCCAGACATTGCCTTTCCTCCTGCTTGGACCCAAAAATCTCCTCCCTCCTCTGGTGACCCGCTATTACCGATAGATGGTAAGAACGCCTTTATTGTATAAATAGTTAGTATAGACAAAAAGGTTTTCAGTGGGAAACAGTATTCAAATAAGGTTTTATAAGCTGGATCTTTGATCAATTCTCTAACAAGACAGTCAATATCATAAGATGCAGGGTCAAAGTTAGTCGCTTCCTGATCTGGTATTTCAAGTTCACCGTGAGCAACAGGGATCAATATTTGTCCCCCTGAAAAGGCTTTCTGTTGCAGCATCTTTTCGTCAGATATGCCGATGTCTTTGAACATGTCTTGTATAGACTTGATCTCTAGGGCGTTCTGTGGGACATAACATATACGAAGGCCAAACCTCCAACCACTCTCTCCAACCGATACCTCGCTTCCACCTGCATCAGTCGTCGTTTCCAAATCACCCCAAAATTCAGATATATTTCCTCGCAATCCATCAGTTTTTAGCTTAGTAATATATGCATCCCAATCATCAATGTTTACAATTCCACGCAAATCTGGTGTTCGGAATGCATCATTAGCTTCTGGTGTCGGTATTTCTTTATCATTAATCCTAATGTATTTTTGTAGAACGAATGGCCCAGAGGGTATTTGAGATTCCACAATAGCAGTTAACTCGGCGATGTCTTCGCTGGAGAACATGCCTGTTAAAATGGATGCTGCCGCTTCAGCGTCTGCATCCGTTTGTTCGGGATCGATGGTGTTTTTGATTTGAAATTCAAGCATTTTTCCAAACTCATTACCTCTATAGCCGGCGATTCCAGTTGGAATATAAACCGGAAGCGGATCTCTATTTGTTCCATTACCATTTGTTAAAGACCCAACAATAAACTCTGGGTTGCCTAACAGAAGTTGATGCATTGAGAAGATAGATGGTTGCATTGACTCATTGAGATTTTCAGCGATCCGTTCTAATTCCTCTCTAACAAGTCTGGTTAGAATAATTTTAGCGTCGTCCATTGTTTCAGATACAATGGTTTCAAAGGCTAGTTTTTTCGAAGTCTTTGCTTTTCGCTTACTGAACCCAGCGGCAGGTGCATTAGCTGCGAGACGTGCAGAGGTGGGCCTTTTCTCCAGTATTCTCTTGAATACAGTTTGGCCGTTAATTGCGTTATCTGTCATGGCAGCAACACCGGATCGGTCCTCATCATATTCATACTTTTCTACATGATAAAATGCTTCAACTGCTGCCTGAATGTTTGCGTAGGCTTCTAATTCTGTGGGGGTAGGATCAGAAATCTCACCATTTCCTGCCGGATTATATTCTGGCGGTAGCCTTCTTGTAAATGATGTGACTGCCTGCTCTACGAATTGATACCAATAAGTCCTGTCGATAACTTGACCCTGAAATAAATTAAACTTTGTGCCTTCGTCGATTAAACCACGCTCTATTTTGTCCACAATGTATTGCAAGAATATATCGTCAAAATTCTCAGGTATTCTGGTATGAAAAAGTGAGAAGACTGGGAGACCCTGTAGCATCATCTCAACCACATACATACGAATAGTAGCTGCAACTATTCCCTCTAGAGAAGCCGCTGTATATTTTTCCATCAGTTTATCATAAGGAGCCTCTTCAACACAGAGTGGATCAATTTCTAACCTTGGATCATCCTTCAAGCTGGCGTTTCTCTGATCTACAAGCTCTTTAAGCGACCCAAAATTAATTATATCAGTCCTTCTTGGCTCGCAGCCATCCCACTCTGGCAAGATATCGTCTAGTAAACCTAACCAGCCACTTCGATCAGGCGGTTGTAAGTAAAAAGGTGGAGCAGCCTCGGTGCCACCATATTTTTTATAATCCAGTATTTCAACTTCTGGCGACTCATTTTCATCAAACCCAAAGTCAAAGGCTCTTTTGTTTTGAGAAATTCTTTTTGCTATAGCTTCGAGGTAATAACCATTGATGTCATCAAAAGATGTTTGACGTTGTGTCTTACTCAAACCAATAACATTTAAATTTTGTCGAAGTAAAAACCCAACGCGATCAACATTTTCACCAAAGTCGCCCTCTGTTAAGATACCCGGCTGGTTGTTTGATCCAATAATTGATGATTTGATAATTGTGTTAAAAGTGACAGCCTGCTTTGAAAGTCCATCTTCTGAATACTCATGACCAGAAGTTCCAAATTGAATTTTTTCTAATTCTGTCAATACATCTAATTCTGCATTTATATATTCTGATACCTCTGGATCTGAAAGCGCGTCCTTGCGAAGAACATGAATTCTTTGAAATTCTCCAGAAGATCCGACGTTAAGTGCTGGTGCTGGTGCTCCGCCCAGTTCAGCGGCTGGCTGATCTTTGGCCGAATATAACTCAGATACAACAACAACGTAAGAGTCATCTATAACATCATTGAATTTAACACCTTCGTATGTTTGCCTAACTTGGTTAGGTGCAACAGGATACGACATCAGGATGCCGCTTAGATCAACAGGATTTGGATCAAATTCAATTCTGAACTGATACTCTCTTGTGTAATCTTCGTAAGCCAAGATCACATCAGCAGAAGATGCAATAATAGGTTTTTTGAACTCATGGTATCGAGTGGGAATCTCTTCCTTAAAGTAGGTATCGATTTCGTTTTTGCCAATGATACCCTCAGCAAAAGCTGTCCGGGCTGCTCTACGACGGTTAGCCGTAGACCATTGCTTGTCAAGATTTTTGCTGGCGGCGCCAGAAAATTTGTGGCCCAAACCACCCCAAACTTGCTTACCTTCAAGAACCTCAGCAGTTAAATATGCAGGATCATTTCTGTTGTATACTGGATCACTAAGGAACTCATCAAATCGATCACCTATAATTAATGGTATTGGCACACCATCCGCGTCAGTTTTCAAGCCATCATATTCTGGTAATGAATCAGCAGTAACAAAGAGGCCGGGATATTGAGTGTATATGCCTGCTCTTAAATCAAAATCAATTCTACCCTTTTTATTATCATTTTTAGAGTCTTCCCAATTATCACGATACTCGTCAAGCCATGCTTCGATATAATCTGACCTTAATCTCCCAACCAAATCGTTTCTTGCTATAACTTCTCTGCCTTCGTCAATGGCATCCTGAATAGAATCATAACCTATCGGAGTAACTGTGGTCCTGTAATTAACGTTTAAATCTTCTAGTTCTTTCTTAAGATATGAAGCAACACCGGGAGGGAAGCCACCATTGATAGCATTGATCCCGATTGGGGCGCCGATCGCAAAAAAAGAGCTTCCGAAGTCATCAAGATCTCTACCAGACTGGTTTATTGGTTTTGTCTGTCCGGGAACATTAATTGCATTGTCTGTGTAGAAGCCAATGCCGGGTAAATTCTCGGCTTTTGACGCACCCAAAAGTCTAACAAAGAAGTTGTGCGCGATCAAACCTTTACCGTTTGTATCTGCCAAAACAAAGTTTAAGAAGCCGCCCGGTCCTAGCAGGTCGCGAGAATATGCGATCGCTAGATCTTCAAACATCGCATCAGTTAGCGCCGTGGTTGCATCAAGATAAGCAACTGAGTCATATGGGAACACGCCATCTTCAGGACCACAAAGATTTGGGCCTGATGAATCGATGCCGGGGCCGGGAGGAATATTACCTTGCATGATATCGGCTAGATCTGCCAAGTCTTCCAAAGCCTTATCTTTAAGTTTATTGATCTCATCTTCACATTCTTCTTGTGTCAAACCTTTCTTGGATAAAAGATAACAACGAACTTTGTTAACATTATCTAATGCCATTGGATCAGCGCAGATATTAGGGCTTACAAAGAGTGGATTGCCATTGATTCCCTCTACTTGTTCAACAAGATCTTGTAGGGGGCCAAGATTAATTATATTGCCTAAGCTGTTAAAAAGATCTTGGATGTTATTGGGATCGCCAAATACCTCTGCAATACACTCCGAACCAGACAGGCGGGCAACTTGTGCAGCCATATCCAAGACATCAGGCCCAGCAGTGCCTTGCAGCAGGCTAAGAACTTCAGTGGACAGTAGTGTCGCTGAGAGACTATCAATGTAATCGCCCATCTCACCCGGATCCATGGCTCGCAAACAATCAGTCTCGATATCACCGATACTATTCACCAAGTTTGTGACAGCCTCTTCAATTTGTTCATCTCTTGCATCGGCACCACACAACTCATTCATCAACAGATCTCTAAGGTGATTTGTCCCAGATACGAGATCTGACAGGGCTGCTCCAAGGGCCTCCAAGGCCAGACAAGTGAGTCGAACAATCAAATCTAAAACATACTTAACAATCTGTAAAGCAGCCAAGAAAAGCAACTCTTCCGCAATTTCTTTTAGAACGTAGTGAATAAACCTTGGAATGTATTGTAAGTTTACAGGCTTTGGTGGGAAATAAATCTGTGGCGGAAACTGAAATGTTCCTGAAATGTTCGCAAGATCGCATGGATCCAGCTTTTCAAACTTATAAAATTCACCAAGCGGTGGATCGATACGCCACGGTGGCGGACGTTTACATGGAATATCTTTAATAAGTTCGGCTATAATTTTCGCGCCCGGTATTTGATTGAGGGCATCAAACAGATAATCCACACCAACAGATTCCAGCACTGCATCACGATAAGCTTCAAATATTATTTTTTGTGAGTCTTCAAGACCCATTGCCAGACTACCCTTTTTAGGATATTTTTGAACACCACCGCCGGGAAGCACCGTGACATCATCACTAAATAATTCTGCCTTGATTTTGGCGCGTCTTTCCTTGCGCTCCTCTGGAGAAATGTTGCGCTTGACATCACTAATCGCAGGATCTTGCTCAGTTTCGAATGCATCAGGCTCGGTCTCACCCTTTAAGGCATCCTGTTTGAAACCGGGTCTCGTGTAAGTGCCAGTTCTATAAGGATCCTCCCATGGTGGCTTAACTTGTCCTAATCTTGCTTCTACGGCTGCTAATACTTCTGCTTGCTTGTCAGGCGGTAAACCTAAGAAAATCTTTTCAAAATTTGCATTATCCATTGCTTTGAACGCGGCTTCAACTAATGTCTTTTTGGCGTCAGGGAGTGGTATGCCTTTCATAAGACATTCCATAGCCCTAGTAGATAAAGCCAAGAGACCACAGGGGCCAAGTTTTGCAACCACATCGTGCCACAAATTCTTTTTAGATTTCTTGCCTTTCTTTGCAAAGGAGTCAAGAAGCTTGGGAAGCTGATTTAGTATTGGGTCATTAGCAAGATAGTTGTTGATTTCATATTGAACGCCGTTATCACTTCCAAGTTTTTCTGTTAAGTCTTTACTTAAAATCACTCTGTTTTCGCGTAGAACTTTTCTTTTTTCATCAACTTTCTGCTCTTGCCTAGCGATCACGCCCGGTGGGACAGTCTTAACTAGATCGGTGAATCTTGCAAAAGTTTCCGCGGGGACGTCCGCGCCTGAAGACTCTATATCTCTGATTGCTCTCTCTAAATTGCTAGCCTCATCTTTAAACTGTTGCAGCGTCTCTCTTTCCCGTTTATAATCTTCTTTTGCAATGGCCGCGGCTTCTTTAGCTTCTTTAGTTCTCTTTTTACGCTCCTGATGTAATTTTTCTAGTTCTTCGGGCGATAGGCAAACAACTTGCTTAAACTTACTCTCCAAAACTTTGCCCAGATCTTCACCTAGAGATGTCAATATCTCTTCGATCGGATCAAGGATTTGACCACCAATAAAACATGAGCCCAAAGAGGCGTTAGCTGCTGGGTCGGTCGCATTTAACCCAAGCTGTAGTTCAACCGGGGGATAGGTATGTGTTGTAACCCACTCAAACCATTCGGATGGATCTCTAGCCTGTGTTGCATCACACATGTCTGGTAACTGGCCAATATAGGCCAGCAGAGTGGTGTTGTGAAACTGGCTTTCAAACTTATTGAAAGCATGACTGGTTGCTGGTCGCTTAGGACCAAACACTACCATTCCACAACCTTTCTTGTTAGCTTTTACATTTTTGATTCTAAGCTTGCCGCCGGGCCTATTATCTATATTCTTAAAGTTGATGATAATTTTTTCTACATTTGGCGCTGATAAATCAAAAGATGGGCCGAAGCCGGGGATGACCAAGTTTTGTGTTCTTAACATTTCTGATAAAGCGTCGAGGAAGTCTCTCATTCTTTCAGCTTTTTGTTTAAGATCTAATTTGTAATTTGTGCCAGTTTGTTCAAACTGTTCTCTGGCGCCATTATAAGATAATTCTTTGAAGACACCGCCTCCCATGCGTAACCAGATTTGGTATTGACGATGATACACAATCATCGCCCCATTCAGCGATTTGGCCTGAACTTCAAACTTTTCTTTTATGGTGTCGCCCATAAATTGGACACTAAGAATATCGTCAATTGGTATAGCGTTTGGTGCGTTTGTTTGTAATACATTTGGCAGCGGATCAATATACTCTACCGGCACGGAGATCAAAAACTTAGTTGGCATGGTTGGGCGTTCTGAGACTTCTTTCTTCACGTCAACAACATTCAGTCTGAGCAATTCATCAATTATATTAAGCTCAGTTTCTTGAGTAACATAATTGCTTGTCTCTCCTGTGGCGAACGAAATATCAAGAGAACCGGGTCCAACTTCTTCTAAAATATTTCTTGTCTCAGGGACATATTCTACAATTGGCACCATTATTTTCTTGTTATAAAAATTAAGAATCTGCTCAAGGCCGCTTTTGGTAATAAGCTGTTCTCTCTCCGCGCGAATCTCTTCAGCAGTTTTAGTAACCTCGCCAGTCTCTGGGTCTACGACATCCAAAAGAATATCATCTTCTTTGTCGAGGCCTGTTACAAGACCAGAGTCTGTAATAGAATCCGAACCCTCTGTGTCATCAACTAAGAATCCTGCACCTTCTTCTTTTTCTAGGCCTGTTGTTAAGCCATACGCAGAGTCGGGATCGTCTTCTAAGTCCTCTTCTATATCTTCAATGAGATCACCAGCCTCCACAAACTCTGGCTCATCACTAAGAGCATACGGCAAATCATACATAACCACAGAGTATAAACATTCAGTGCCATCAAAGAATACTTCATTCTCAAAGAGTCTTGTCCACTCAGGAACAAAGGCTAGAGGATCTTTTATACATACAGCACAAGCGGGAGGGGGTGCAAGTTCAGCTTCATAAGGTTCACAGTTTTCAAAATTAAAATTAGGGTTATCAAAATTGTCCCCATCTTCTCCCGCACCATCTGGTGGTGGATCTTGAGGTGGATCTTGAGTTCCTTGCGGGGGCAGTTCTGGTGGATCACCAGACACTTTTCTAATATAGTCATCGCGTTCCCTTTGACGGTCAATACGTTGATCGACAAAGGGAAAACCTTCGGCATCTCTTAAAATTTTTGTTTCTTTTGTTTCAGCCATAACGTGTGCCTTAAATAATTAGTTTGTGTTGTTGTGATCACTACAGATATAATGACCACTTGCGCCGGGCGCTAAATATTTATTTTCTACTCTCTTAATCATATTTGATAAGTTACTATTGACCTGAACAATCCCGTCTTGAATTGTTTTAAGTGATGCTTCCAGCGCGGCCGCGGCTAGAATTGGATCCGGGGCTGTGACGACCGGGATCGGGCCGGCTGTGCCCGCGTGGTTATGATACATGAGTTTTGTGTTAAATTTGACTTGAAAACTCATCCAATGCTGGACTGTAAAGTGTAGTTCCTCTACGATGCTGATTAGATCTTTAACACAATTGACCATATTTGTTCCCTTAACCAAGGGTTGCAAACGATCAATTGTTGGATTTAGTGGATCAATAAACGGAGCAAAGATCTCATTGTCTTGTCCACCAGCTATGAGGTCGATGCCGTATGTAAAATCCTCTCGCTGCCCACTTGAGTTAAGTTTGCCATATACCCCAGTGACTAGTTTGATGCCGTTCCTAGCATTGATTCGTATCTCATCTGCTCTCATCGCGATGGCTGACTTCTCCTCAGCCATCCCTCTAGAACCAGCAGGCATAGCAAAGTTACGATCTACATCTGTTCTTTGACTAATATAGATTCTGGCTGCATCACCTTTGAAATTATTATCCACAGTTGCATTGTCATCAGGGTCGAATCCCATGCGACCGACGCATATATCAATTGCGCCGGCTTTGGTTTCACCAGCGCCACCTTTGCCAGAATCAAGGGCATCAGGTCGGTCGCGGCCAAGAACAATCCAAGCATTGTTGTGATTTTTAAATACTAACTCACATTCTGCTCTGTTAAACTTTGGAACTTTCTCCAAAAGTTTTGTGTTGTTTGTGCCTGCTAGTGTAAATCCATCCGGGTTTAGTTCAAGAACACCTTCAACTCCTGTCGGCAAAGGGTCGAACCTTGGCAGCTTATCTGAGTTCTTCGGTGGCGAATTATATTTAAAATCTTCTGACATTGCTCTATCCTATACAGCCGACGAGGCGCCGCTTGTTTTATACGCAGCTAAAGCCCCATCGTATGTTGCCCACTTGACATACTTCTTTGGAGATACTGTATGAACCAAATACTCTCCCTTTGTCCCATAGCCTATATGAATATGGTTTGTGTCTTCATATATTATAAGTTGTTGCCAATTACCAATAATCTCTGGTATGGTTATTTCAAACAATTCTACTTGCGCGGCGCGGTTGCTTTTGTCTGCGTTTATAAATCGTAAATCAAATGCTAACCCAGTCTTATGTTGAGAATGCGCTGCGCCTGCGACTGCTTGATTAACTTCTTCTGTTCTATATCCAGAGTTTATTGTGAATCCGATGCCGGCGTCTCTGAGAGGATCTAAAATATCCTCAGTGAATATTCGTAAGTTGTCAACAGCTTGTTGAGTCTCTGGCGAGTTATTGAGACCCCTTGAATTGGCGGTTGCAGATGGATATAATTCAAACCATCTAAAGTTACTACCTTCATAAACATATTCCAAAGGATCAATAAAAGAATTTGGCTGCTCTGATTGATCCCCACCATTGGCATTGATTGGCTCTGATCCATCAGAGAACATTCCATTTATTGGCCCACTACCAAACGTTGGCATCTCGAATGGTGTATTTAAGACCTCCATAATATTGCCGTATACTCCACCTTGGACGTCATTATCTCTAACTCTTATCGCCGAACCTCTGGTTATTCTTCCTTGACCACCAACTTCCTCAGAATTATCCTCGATAAAATCACCAACATAGATTGGATATTTCTTAGACCAAAAATAATACTGTTCAGCAGTTATATTTGGTATATCAAGTGGGTTGGGCATGCAGTGGCTGGAATGCTCCAGTTGGGCATCCGAGACATCGGATGTTTCTGGCGAATGGATTATAGCGTGGCAAGCAACTCTAAATTTTCCACTTTTTTCGAATCTTCGTGCTTTTTTAGATTCTTCGGTTGGTGAACCTGCATCGATAGCAACGGGCAACATCTCTGGAACGTTAGGGGCAGTGGCGGGTATTTTAAATACCAGAAGAACGATAGCGTCCTGAATAACACCAATGGTCGGAGATGAAGGTGCTAGTGCTTCGACTTGTGCAGCCCTAACTAGAAGTTCTGGACTTCCTTGCAAGTCGCCGGAGCTTAATTCATACTGTCTTAGATTTTTTCTTCTAGCGCGAACTGACATTATTTAGTTTCTTCCTCATTACCTTGGAGTAAATCAAACAAATCAGCTTTATCATCAGCGGTTAAACCAGTTTCGGCGCCTTGTTGCTTATGAATAATGGTTGAAACCTTAACCAATTGCTCATTGGATCTCTGTAGAGTTTCAACATATTTAGCGGCTATGGCACCTACTTCTTTGTGGTGTTGCTCATTTTTAGACAGGTATCTCATAACATCATCCAGAAGTTCTTTTGTCACTTCTCTATCTGTTTCAATGTTGACAATTGCTTTTTCTAGATAATGATCGAGCGGTCTCATATGTCCCCTTTATTCCATTTAAATCTGAATGATCTATATTTAACGCGCATTTTGTTCAGATTGCTTACAACTTGTTTAGTATTAAGGCCTGTTATCTCTCTCAGGTATAAATAAATAGCTTTCTTATTAAAAATTTCTATATCATCAACACTATCAAATAGAATACGAATGGCGTCAAGGACTTTTTTCTCGCTTTCTTTCATGTTATCGTGTTCCCAGCTATTGATCTCGCTGTTCAACAATCCAAAGAATTCTTCATTTTCTCTTTGTTTTTGATAAGGGTTGCTTGTAGAAATAAATCTCATTTCAAGATCTTTTGATAATTCACCTAATTCTACCTCTCGCCTATTTCTTTTAGCCTTCTTTTTTGTCTGGGCTATAAACCAATTTTTGGTAATAACAGAGAAATAAGAAAATGCTTTTGACCCCTTAGTGGCATCATATTTGCCTAAAATGGTCACAAGCCAAATCTTACATTCATCTTTTAGTGAATCAATATTTGGGAGATTGTTAAATTTATATGTGTAAACAATCTTATCCACCATTTCATCAAAGGCCGGGCCTATATAATTTACATATAGCCTTGTCCTGACAGCTATATCGTCAGTCGCGACGTATCCAAGAATCGCATCTTCGTGAACTTGGGTAAAGTATTGTCTTCCACTACCTCTTTTTCTACGGCGTCTCCTGATCGTCGGTTTCTTCTTCTCCAACAGCGTCCTCCTCATCGAGATCGTTCTCCGATAATGAGAAAATTTCCTCAAAATCTTCAAGAACCTCTACTAATTCTGACGAGTGACGCAACAAGCTTTCTAGAGTTTGATCCCCATAAAACCTCTCTAGTTCATACACATCAGATAAATGTTTTTTAAACTCAGTTACCATCTTAAATAGAGCACCGATATTTTCTGATACAAAAGAAAGCTCCCCAAGCAAGTATCTTACATAATTAAACGCAAATACATTTACTATAAGTGAAGCAAAAAGAAGTATTGATAATAAAAATTCCATTATTCTACCACATCCTCAATACCAAACACATCTTTAGTAATATCACTTTTGTATTCTTTAACTTCTTGTTTAGCATTTTTTATAAAATCGTTTACGATCTTGCCGGGTTTTGCTTCAGTCTCTGTTTTAGTATTATCCAATCCCTTTGTTGAGAAATTAGATATAAGCCTATACAAGGATTCTTTGCTACCGCAAGATTCGCAATCTGTTAATTTAATTTGCATAGAATGAGTGACTTGTTTTTGCAAGTCACACTCTCTACATTTGTATTCGTATCTAGGCACTTGCGTCTTCTAGATCTTCATCAAGCTTGACGATTGGTGGATTTAATACCACCAAGCCATCGTCTGATAACTTGAAGCGAAAACCTTTCAGCGTCGGCACAATATCAGATTGTTCCATTAACGAGCGCTGAAGCGCCATCATCAAAGCACCCAGTGCTTGATCTGATAAGTTCATTTCGTTAGTCATTTAGCTAGCCTCCTTTATAATTGCTCTTCCTATTAATTTTTCCCAGTCTTTCTCTGGTCTAACTTCTAAGTTAGTATCCCATGCTCCATTAAGAACATGAGTATCAACACCCACAGACTCTGCGTGTCTGATAAGTGCTTGGAGATCTTTGGGGAAGCAACTTCCACCAAAACCTCTTTTACCGTCTGGTCCGGGGACCGAAAGGTGAGAATGTCCCACCCTACCGTCGCGGACAAAACCGTCAACAGCAGCTTGCCAATCAACATCGCTCTTCTCGGCAATCAGTTTCATCTCATTCATAAATGAAACCTTTGTGGCAAAGTAACAGTTGTTCATATATTTAATAAATTCTGCTGTCTCAAAACTTGTCTGAATAGTCGGTGTAGAGTTCCCAAATCTAATTCTAAAAAGCTCTGCCACCTTTTCGGTGTTTTCTGGTTCACCACCAAGAATAAATCTTGCCTGATTAATAAAATCAAATTTTGCAGACCGCTCAGTTAAAAATTCTGGGTTAAACACAAGTGTGATATTCTTGTATTTGTCTTGAAACTTTCTTGTTGTTCCGGGCACAATTGTAGATCGAACTAGCACAATACAGTTATCTTTTGTCCCGTGACTATTCACTTCACCAAGAACATTTTCTAAAATTGTTAGATTAATTGATCCATCAACGTTAGACGGTGTGGGAACAGACAAGAAAATAAAGTCTGAGTTACTCAACACATCTGTCATAGAGTGTGTTGATTTACTAACATCCTTGTCGTAGATTCTAAGACTTGCTTGATCAAACCCAGTCTGCGGAGAAAATCCATATGCAACGGAAGACCCTACAAACCCAAACCCAATAATACCAATATTAATTTTCTTCATTTTTATTCTCCAATTCTTTCTGTAGTTTAGCAAAGCAATTTCTAATCCCACTTTCTATCTCATTCATGGGTGTCCATGATGATTCGTCCATGAATGGAGTTATATTTGCTTTTGTTGAAAAGACGTCGCCATGGCGAGGAGGTGAGTATTCAAATTCAACCTGTGGGAAAAAATCCTGAGCAATTTCTTTGATTTTGTTTAATGAAATATTACTGCCCGTGCCGATATCATATGTAACACCATTGAAGTTAGTAGTTCGCTCCATAGCAGCGATATTGGCACTTACGACGTCCTCTAAGTGTGCCATATCTCTTCTTTGTTCCCCATCACCAGTGATGAAAGGGCTCTTACCATCTCGTATAAATTGCATAAAGTTAGCAACAGCAGTGGCATATGGTCCTTCTGCTTTTTGACATGGTGAATACACGTTAAAATATCTTAATGTAACAGTATCTAGGCCGTAAAGTGAGGTATAAAGCTTTGATTCTAGCTCTGAAACGAGCTTTTGTAGCCCATATGGACTCGCTGGGCCGTCTCCGTTACCAACTACAGAGGATGATCCAGAGTAAATTACTCTTTTAACTTTCATTTTATTAGCAAAATCCAAAACAATACTGGTCGCAATGACGTTATTGATCATTGTTAGGACTGGTTGCTCGACACTATAAGCAACGCGAGGAATACAAGCAAGGTGAAAAACATATTCTGGTTTGAATTCTATAAACTGATTTAGGCCGTCTAAAATATCATCCCCTTCTTGCAGGTCCACACCTTTTACTTCGTGACCCAGCCCTTCTAGGCGCTCTGCTAGCCTACTACCAATATATCCTTTGTGCCCTGTAACTAAACATCTAGCCATTATTTACTCCTTAGACAACCCACGTTTTATACGCGGCGTCTTTTGTTTTATTGTGATTATGCATTCGATATCGGTAAAAAGGAATTCTAAGGTGATGAATTTTATAAAAATCTCCTAACCTTTTTCTTAATTCCTCTTCTTCCCTATGACGCATAAGAGGATTATAACCACCAGATTCTAAAAGTAAATCCCTTCTATACATAATTCCACAAGAAATGTTGTCTTTTTCTGCATATTTCCTTTCAATTACCTCTTCATGGTCGCTTACTAAGACATAATCGCATGATACACAGAAAGCATCATGGTTTGCTTCTAGATAAGTTTTCATAAAATATGACATGTCTGCACTGACAAAATCATCCGCATCCACTCGGATAACAAACTGACCTCTGGACATCTTTAGTCCTTCGTTAGCTGAGGCTGCGACCCCGATATTCTTTCCGTTTTGGATGATTCTGATCTGATCTTTGAATGGCTCTAACACACTCATAGAATTGTCTGTGCTTACATCGTCAACAACAATAACTTCACAGTTTATATTCTTCTGTGAGAGACAACTTCGAAGGCAACGTGGCAGATATTTCCCATAGTTGTAGTTTGTTATGATGATTGATACACTTGGATTACTCATAATTTTCCTCATACCACAATACAAACATTAGTATTGCAAACTTAAGATAAGAGTTTTCTATACTTTCTATATTAAATATAACACGAAACAAATCAGATTGCAACATTTTTGTTTGATTTATTACGCTATCAAACTCATGAATCCACTCATCTACGTTTAACATGAAGCCTATTTTATCCCTGTGAACAAAGTCAGAATCGAAGTCCCGCTCAAGAATTGTTTTGGGAACTTGTTTTCTCAACTCACCAAATAATAAATCGTAATCAAGACGATTTGCGTATTCCAGAATACGGTGGTCCAAGAATGGAACCCTTACCTCAAGTGAGTTAGCCATACTTAGACGATCAACTTTTTGCAAGATATCTCCCTCTAAGAAAAATCTTATGTCCATTAGGCGCATTTTCTCTTGAGGGTCTTCAACTTGATACGGTAACTTAGATATCATATAATCATAAGTGTTGTTAACATATTTGTCATTTAAAAAACTTAAATCTTGATTTCTAAAAAACTTTTCTTGGATTGACTTGCTTGTGTGGTCATACTTGTTGTATCCGCAGAAGTTTTCGTCCGAGCCATCTCCGCCGAGCGCTACTGCTACACTTTCGGATATCTTCTTTGATATCAAGTAAGTTGGTATAATTGAAGAATCAGCAAACGGTTGACCAAATATTCTTGCTAATTTTCTTAAAAAACTAAGCTTAATCTCTCCATATTCAACTTCTATATTGGTATGGTTTGTATTATATGCCTCTGCAACCTTGTCGGCATATTGCTTCTCATTTAATTCTTTATCTTTAATCTCGGCGGTGAAGGTATCACATTTATTAGCGATCGATGACATATGCTTAACAACTAAAGAAGAATCAATACCGCCAGATAGATAAGCTCCATATGGAACGTCACTACGCATCCTAAGCCTGACTGCATCCTTTAATAAGTCATCGAACTCATCTAAACTATGGTTATCCCTCGGCTGAGGAGTTAGAGACCAGTATGTTTTGAGTTCATTCTTTCCAGTGTTCAAATTATAAGTCAACATCTGGCCCGGTTCTAAAGAACGAACCTCATTCCAGATAGTATTAGGAGAGGCAATATAAAAAGTATTAAAATACATTGACACCGCGACGGGATCAATAGTTAAATTTTCAATGCCCAGCATGTCCTTAAGTGGAGTTATCTCGGAGCAGAAACTAATCCCATCGTTTTCTACTGCATAAAATAGCGGCTTAATACCAAGCCGGTCCCTGACAAGCAGCATCGTGTCATGCAGTTTATCATGAATGACAAAAGCAAACATACCGTTCACGTCTTCTAATAACCGGTCTATACCAAAGACTGAATAATATTTAAGCAACACTTCTGTATCTGAATTAGTGCTTGTCTCTCTGCCTATTGCACGCAGTTTGTCTTGCAATTCAATATAATTGTAAATCTCACCATTAAAGGTGAGCGATATACTTTCCTTATCAAGTTGCATAGGCTGCTGGCCATCTTCTATACCAATAATAGACAGTCGGGTATGACCCAGATTTAAATCGCCATAAGAGGATAATAAACCTCTTTCGTCAGGGCCGCGGTGACTCAATTTGTTAAGGGTGTTTCTAGTTATTGGGTATTTGTTAGACCCAATTATACCACACATATGTTAGCCTTTGGATACCACATATCTCTAATAACTGGATCACCTTGAAGAGTGCGCTTGATAACATTGCTCCTACCAAGATTATATTGTTTTCTAAAGTCTGACCCAATACCAAACTCTTTCGACGCCGTTAAGGACTTTTTGTGAAAGTATCTGTTATACAGTGGTGTTGCTAAATTATGAATTGTGCTCATAGACAGTATTCGAATGAATAGATCTGTGTCTGCTGCTATCTTTGTTTGGCCATCCCATCCGCCAAGATATTCTAACGCTCTCCGGTTGATCAACACTGATCCGTTTTTACAAAACTTAAATTTTAGATACCTGTCATATACATCATCCTTGGCTAAGTTTACCAGTCCGTGAATATCTTCTTTAACTAATCTAGAAGGGTATATATTCTCTCTGGTATCACCAGTAAAATCATCTTCCGATACTGTGTGTGATACTGAATCTACTACAATTTCATTAACTGAAGTCCCAACACAAGCTACCTCTGGGTATTTTTGAAGGTGGCGCACTTGCTTCTCTAGTCTTTGTGGCTCGCTAGTGTCATCAGCGTCGTGTAAAGCAATGTATTCTGACTTACAATGGTTCTTTAACATATAATTTTTTGAAGCATATGTTCCCATGTTGGTGTCAGAATGAAGCACAATTAGTCTAGGGTCATCAAATTTTTTCAGCGTCTGTAGAGTTGAATCTGTGCTACAGTCGTCGAACACATACAGGTTAAAGTTTCTATATGTCTGATTTAGCACTGACTGCACAGCCTTTTCAATCGTATCTTCCGCGTTATAAGCAGACATTAAAACGTCTATCGACTGAGTTTGTGACAATACTTCTCCCACCTTATTCGATACTTCTGTTATTTTTTCAGGTGTTTTATCTTTGATCTGATACAACTTTCCTCTGCTCGACAACTTTCTTGTTTTTATTTCTTTCGTTAGTAAATTATCTAGATTATTTGTAACTAATTCAAATCCACACATACAGTTTTTGAGAAACACATCTTCTATTTTGTCTGTCTCACGCAGATTCTTTGGTCTGCCCTG
>CETY01045894.1_pt1 | contig 25584 bp, 18 predicted proteins | sample 361551 | NCBI WGS metagenome assembly CETY01 (sample SAMEA2623135, study PRJEB7988) | marine metagenome | biome: marine biome (ENVO:00000447); feature: deep chlorophyll maximum layer (ENVO:xxxxxxxx); material: "saline water (ENVO:00002010), including plankton (ENVO:xxxxxxxx)" | depth 45 m | reverse complement strand
CCAGAACCGGAACCTGAACCAGAACCGGAACCTCCAGAGCCGGAGCCTGAGCCAGAGCCGGAGCCTGAACCCGAGCCTGAGCCCGAACAACCTGAACCGGAACCGGAACCAGAACCGGAACCGGAACCACAACCAGAACCAGGACCAGAGTTGTTAATAGAATCTGGATATGGGAAACTATTAATTGATGGTATAAGTTCAACATTAGAGTCGGCTATTTGTATGCAAATTACAGATGGTTCTACAGTAATTAATGTAGATAATTTATCAAATAGTGAAGGAACTATATCAGAACCTACTTACTTAAATAATATATCTTCAAGTATACCTGATTTTAATGTGTATTTTGAAAATGAAACCGAGAATTCTGGGGATTTAATGATAAGATTAAATAATTCAAATTTTGATGGAGGATTATGGAGAGTAAGTGCTTTATATTTGTTAATAAAATCAAAAGGCCAAAATGTACCTACAAATGAAATAATATTTGAGAATTATGCGTATGATTCAGTATATTACTCTACACAACAATTTGGACAATATAATTATAGATTTACGTATCAGAGAGCGATTGGAACAAATTATAGTGAATTGATAGTTTTAAACGCAACATCTGATTTAGATGTAAATAAGACTTTATATCTGAGAAAAGATTATGGTGATTTATCCGGTATAAATAATGGGACATTTACAATTAAGTTAGGCACATTTTATAGGACACAAGCTGTTAATGTAATTAGAAAATATTCACATACATATGCATTAGTACAATCAAATAGTTCAAATTATAATTATTTAAGACGTGAAGATCCAGAAGCGATTGCGAATAGTTATTATCAAGCAAAATATACTGATTTTAAAAATTTTATGGCTGATGATACGCAGGAGGGAGTATATCCCCCCGATTTAGTAGGTTCGTTATCACCAAAATATAGTTATTTAAGGCGTGAAGATCCAGAAGCGATTGCAAACAGTTATTATCAATCGAAATACACGGCATTTAAAAATTTTATGGCGGATGATACACAACCAGGGGTATATCCTCCAGATCTTATTATACCACCTCCAGAACCTGAGCCAGAACCAGAGCCTGAACCAGAACCTGAACCTGAACCAGAGCCTGAGCCAGAACCCGAGCCGGAGCCAGAACCTGAACCTGAACCAGAGCCAGAACCAGAACCTGAACCAGAGCCAGAACCAGAACCTGAACCACAGCCAGAACCTGAACCAGAACCAGAGCCAGAACCGGAACCCGAACCCGAGCCAGAACCTGAACCAGAACCAGAGCCAGAACCGGAACCAGAACCTGAACCAGAGCCAGAACCGGAGCCAGAACCAGAACCAGAACCGGAGCCAGAACCAGAACCGGAACCTGAACCTGAGCCAGAACCTCCTGAGCCAGAGCCTGAGCCAGAGCCTGAACCAGAGCCTGAACCGGAACCGGAGCCTGCTCCAGAACCATTTTTGGTAGAATTTAGACAGAAACCTGGAGCATTTAATATAACTCAGTTTAGAACATTAGAGGGAATATACATAACATCTGCGAAGCTATATTTTGAAGAGGTATTTGTACATTCTCTAGCTCTAAACATGGTATTACTTATAGCAGGTTGGTCATTTTCTTATAATTCTGAAACAAAAACAGAGATTTTTATGTATGGGGGTGTAAATGATGCTATCACATCAACAGAATGGAGTGATTTCTATTTTCAAGCTAATACGAATGTGATAGTTGATGTTACGGATGTTTCCGATAATTTTTCATTATCTATAGATGATTCAGATGTGGGTGTAATCGAAGCACCTGAACCAGAACCTGAACCTGAGCCTGAACCTGAGCCTGAACCGGAACCGGAGCCTTCTCCAGAACCTGAGCCTGAGCCTGAACCACAACCTGAGCCAGAGCCAGAACCTGAGCCTGAACCAGAACCAGAACCTCCGGAGCCAGAGCCTGAACCAGAGCCGGAGCCAGAACCTGAACCTGAACCCGAACCTGAACCACAACCGGAACCTGAACCAGAGCCAGAACCAGAGCCTGAGCCAGAACCAGAACCCGAACCTCCTGAGCCAGAACCAGAACCTGAGCCAGAACCAGAACCAGAGCCGGAACCAGAACCTGAACCGGAACCTGAACCGGAACCAGAACCTGAGCCAGAACCGGAACCAGAACCAGAGCCAGAACCAGAACCCGAACCTGAGCCAGAACCTGAACCAGAACCAGAGCCAGAACCAGAACCAGAACCTGAACCGGAACCTGAACCCGAACCAGAACCTCCAGAGCCAGAACCGGAGCCAGAACCAGAGCCTGAGCCAGAACCGGAGCCAGAACCTGAACCTGAACCGGAACCTGAGCCTGAACCAGAACCAGAACCTGAACCAGAGCCAGAACCAGAACCTCCTGAGCCAGAACCAGAACCAGAGCCAGAACCAGAACCTGAGCCAGAACCGGAACCTGAACCAGAACCAGAGCCGGAACCAGAACCGGAACCTGAACCTGAACCAGAGCCTGAACCGGAACCTGAACCAGAGCCTGAACCGGAACCAGAGCCAGAGCCGGAACCTGAACCAGAGCCAGAGCCAGAGCCTCCAGAACCGGAACCTGAGCCACAACCGGAACCAGAGCCGGAACCTGAACCTGAGCCAGAACCTGAGCCTGAACCAGAACCGGAACCGGAACCCGAACCTGAACCAGAGCCAGAGCCAGAGCCACCAGAACCGGAACCAGAACCACAACCAGAGCCAGAACCACAACCTGAACCAGAGCCAGAACCTGAACCAGAGCCGGAGCCAGAGCCAGAGCCAGAGCCAGAACCAGAGCCATTAATGGTAGAATTCAGACAGAAACCGGGGGAGGAGAATATAACACAGTACAAAACGAAGGAAGGTATATATATTACATCCGTAAAGATGTGGTTTGGTAATGTATTTTCCCATGATTTGACTTTGAATATGATATTACTTATGGCTGGATGGACGTTTACATTTAATACAGAAACACAAACTGAAATATTTGTGTATGCGGCTTCTACAGAATATGCAATTACTTCAACACAGTGGAGCGATTTCTATTTTCAAGAAAATTCAAATGTATTAGATAAGATATCCGATGTATCGGATCAATTTTCCGCGGCTATAAATGTTTCATCGATAGGCATTAATTTGTTATTGAAAAACAACTGGGTTGTATATGTATTACCCCACTTGGACCCGGCTTATGCGAATGACCCGGGCGATATAAACAAAGATGGAAATGCGGGTGAAGGTGCTGATGTTGTTTATTTAGCATCTGCAATAGCAGGTTTAAGTATATATCAAGATGCTCGGGATAGTTTATATATATCCGATGTAAATAGAGATGGTCAAATAAATGGTGCAGATGTAGTCTATTTGGCTTCTCATGTTGCAGGGTTATCTGCATATCCATTACCTGCTCCATTTGAACCAGAGCCTGAACCAGAGCCTGAACCCGAACCACAACCAGAATCACCAGAACCGGAACCTGAACCTGAACCTGAGCCTGAGCCTGAACCTGAGCCTGAACCAGAGCCAGAACCAGAACCTGAACCAGAACCAGAGCCAGAGCCGGAACCAGAACCAGAACCAGAATCAGAGGTAACAATTGAACCAGAACCAGAATTGGAATTACTAACCATAGATGAGGCGTTACCTGAAATAGTAAATCCAAACGGACCCGACGGAACACCTGATACATATGTACTGTATATAAGTCCTATTGTTGGGGGTATAAATGAAGGAGATGTAATATCAATTTTTGTGAATAGTGAAAATAGAGGAGAAGGAATAATAGCAACTTATAATGGAGAATTTTATGTTACAATCAATGTAAACACACAAGGTATTGGTGATAAAATATCTATTATTAAGATTTTTACATACGTAACAAGCAATAAAGGATATCTTTATGCAATAGATTATTCTTCAAATAATTTTATATTACCAGTAAATGAAAATAACGCATTAAATCCGATTACATTGGATCTATCTGGAATTATTCCTGAATTAGAACCAGAACCAGAGCTGGAATTATTAACAATAGATGAGGCATTATCAGAAGTAATAAATCCGAATGGTCCGGATGGGGTACCTGAATCATATGTGCTATATATAAGTCCTATAAGTGGGGGAATAAATGAGAATGATGTAATTGCAATTTTTGTGAATAATGAGAATAGAGGACAAGGTGAATTAAGAATATATAATGGGGGATTGTATGTAGCAATTAATGTGAATACTCAAGGTATTCAAGATAAAATATCAATGATTAAGTTATTTCATTATGTGAATAACACAAAAGGGTATTTAATAGAGGTAGAATATAGTTCAAATAATTTTATATTACCAATAAGTGGAAACAATGCATCAAATCCAATATCATTAGACTTTTCAGGAATGATTCCATATTATGAACCAGAACCAGAGCCAGAATTGGAAATATTGAGAATTGAAGAGGCTTTGTCAGAAATAATTAATCCAAATGCACCAATTTCGGGACCAGATACCTATATTTTGTATATAAGTCCAATAATAGGTAATGTAAATATAGGGGATATAATAGCAATTTACGTAGGAAATGAAAATAGGGGTCAAAGCGCGGTGAGTAGTTATAATAATTTGTTATTTTCAACTATAAATGTAAATACACAAGGTATAAGTGATGAAATATCTAAAATAAAACTATTCCATTATGTGAATTCAATAGAGGGATATTTAATAGAAATCGATTATTCTTCTAAGAATTATTCTTTACCAATAAATGGGAATAATGCGTCAGATTGGGTTAGATTAGATTATTCGGGAATGATTCCTGAATATGAGTCATCAATTATTTTGTTAACATTGGAAGAAGCTTTATCGGATATAGTTAATCCAAATGGAAATATATCTGCACCAGAAACATTTGTGCTTTACATAAGTCCAATATATGGTGGTGTGAATGAGAATGATGTGATAGCAATTTTTGTAGGTAATGAAAATAGAGGACAAAGTGTAGTAAATCGATTTGATGACTCATTATTTGCAGCAATAAATGTAAATACGCTTGGAGTAGAAGAAACAATATCATCTATAAAGATTTTCCACTATATGGATGATACAAAGGGGGTTCTAATATCAATAGATTATTCATTAGAGAATTTTACCTTGCCAATAAATTCAAGTAATGTATCAAGTCTGATAGAACTAAATGTAAATGGATTATTACCTATTAGTGGAGTTTCAGAGCCAGAACCAGAGTTAGAACTATATACAATAAGTGAAGCTTTGGGTGTTCCAGTCGTATATACTTATACACCATTTACATTTTTTGTGTATCCAATAAGTGGAAATAATGTGAAGATAGATGATGTAATTGGCATTTATGTTGGAGAGGAGAATCGAGCGATATATTCTTCTGCAATAATAAAAGAACATCCTACAATAAATAATACATTATTTGCAGCAATAAATGTGAGTACATCAGGAACTGTAGCTTCTCCCGAGATAGTATCAAAGATTAAGGTATTTCACTATGTAACTGAAACAGAAGGATATATATCCGAATTAGATATATCTTCTCTGAATTATGAAATATCTCAAGGAAATAGTAATGTAAATGAATTATTTGAATTAAACATATAATAAGTTAAATTTTAGGTTCAAATAATTTACCATTCATATTTGGTTCTTGTCCTGTAATACATACAGCTGTACCAATATATGGAAATTTTCGATCATATACTGCATTTAATAAAAATTCAGCAACACTCATTCTGGGTATTGTTCCGGAACCTTCTTCAATAACGAATGTATTTTTGAGACTATCATCGGTTAAACCACTTGGGCGTACGATTGTAAATTCTAAGTCTTTACCAATTCCATCTTCATTAAGAAACAAGGCTTCTTGATTGTTTTTATCAACAAAAGCATCTTTAAGAATTGTTTTCATTAATATCTTGAAAAAAAGAGGAGGTTGATTGATACTATCACCTGCGCCTATTGATGTAACAATAGCAATTCGGTTAGATGTTAACTTAGAATTACGAATACAATTAACAATATTTTTCGTACCTTCTGTTAGCATTGTATCTCCAACCTCAGACGTTGCTCCACCTAAACATATAATTGTGCCAGTAATTACATTACCATCGTATACTTGTTTTACGTCATCTAAAGATGTAACATCGCCGTAATAAACGGTATGAGATTGTTCTGTTTCAACCACATTTTTTGGTCTAACAAGCGAAAAAACGCCTTTATTCATACTTGAGGCTTGTTGAAGTACACATTTACCAGTTTTACCAGTTACTCCAAAAATTGCAAGATTAGATTTAGGAATGTAACGTTTAGTGGAGAAGCTACTGCAAAATAGAAAAAGTGTGTTAAAAACAAAAAACATACGCATATATATTTATATATATGGTGGTCCTTATATCATAAGTGGTGGATGATGGTGTATAGAAAGATGTTCTTCATTGTTTTCATCATGTTTAATAGAAATATATGATTCTATTAAGATTTGATGTGTTATAGTATAATTATACCAGTGAAGTAATTCAAAGATTTTAATGAATGATATACTTGTATATTTTGGACTTGAGAAAAGAGTGAATCTGTTATTAGAGGAAACGTTTGTGATTTTTGGGAGTTGTTTCATTATTTTAGAAAAAAGAATGTTTTCTGGTAGTTTCCATAAATGTTTAGGTAGAATGTATAGTTTTATAATATTCCAGACATCATCATTGAATATCATGATATTATTAGAGAAAAGGTAACTATTTCTAAAATAATACACAAACATATAAATCTATGGACATGGTACTACAGACGCGAATAAATAAGTGCGTTTAAATACCATGTCTTCAACAGAAGACATGTTTTTTAGTGCTTTTTTTTGTTGTCTAATATCAAGATTTTTTAATAATGACATTTTTTTGAGTTTAATAAAGTGCCAATACTGAGGTGTATGCATATAATATAACAGAAAAAAATTTCATAGGCTTTTTAATTTTTTATGGTTTTTTTATGTTTTTTATGGTTTTTTTTATGATGGATATGTAAGTATCTAAGCACAATTGCCCTTGTAGTACTCCAATAGAGCATTACGCAATTCGTCTAGCTTAGAACATTGGGTCACTTCGTTGGCAAGTCCAACACATCCCATAATGTGGAGAATATCACCCTTTTTCATGTTCTTCTTGATATTAACCTCAGGAGAATCAGGCCCGGATGCCTTAATCTTGGAGACGACATCGTGAGTAGATAGCGTGAACTTGTCATTGCTATCGTCATAAGCATTTCGCCATTCCTCGATACTCCGAGTGTTAAACTCCTCAGCCTTCACGTTGTAGTCCTCCTTATCAGCTTCCTTCCACATACGTCCGGCCTCAGTTCGTAGAACTTGAGTAAGATTGAACTTCTTGAATCGAGCGTTGCTCTTAACTTCAGTCGTAAATTCAATACCGAGCTTCTTAATAGCCTTCTTGAAATTCTTTGCACTGATAGTGCCATTCTCCTTTTCGTCCTTACCCGCATTTTGCTCTTCTTCGTCAAACTGTGTGAATAGTTCAAAAGCCTGTACCTTCTTCTCGGTGACGAACTCCTGAGAATAAAGCAGCCACCCAGTTTGCGTAGATAGCTTAGGCGCCTTAATCTTACTCGTCTTCGTCTTGATAGCCAAAGGCATCGTTTCGTACTTTTCACGCGTTTCCTTGAACATTTCAATGAAGTCAATAGGCCCCATTTCATTAATGTCATTGAGCATAGCACTGAAAATGTGCTTACGGTCGGTAACGATGCGCGCAGGAATAGTCTTAACTTTGACAGAGGTCATGATTGTATGTCTGTAGATGTATTACTGTATCTTAACGAAAGATATTATCATCTCTAAGAGAAATAATGAATCATTTTTTTATTTTTGAGGCTATAAATAGGTAATGTTAAAGAATGTATTGGAAATATTGAAATTTATGAAGTAAAAACTCCAATGAAAATTAATGGAGATAGAATATAAGAAAAAGGCGATAGAATATAAGAAAACAATGTTATTTATTCTAAAAGAGTTTATTGTGTTGTAATAGATTGAATTCTTCCAATGTTTTATATCCTATTGCCTTTTCTTCATCGGTAAGTTCCTCTACTCGCCGTCCCAATGCATCCATTCTTATAAGTGCAGGACGAACAGGTTTAGGAATGGGTTTTTTCTCAACGTGAATAGGTGTTTGCTCATATTTATTATCACTCATACGTATTATATATATGTATAGATAATTTGTTATACCATATACTGAGCAATAATATATCATTTTTATGAAAATTGATTAAATAGAATGCTATAAAATAAATATAGAATGGAACTATCTGATGGGCAGAAGAGAGTTATTGAACAGTATGAGAAAGGAGAGAATGTGTTCATAACTGGTGCTGGGGGAAGTGGAAAGACAGAACTAATACGATATATTTATAGAAGAAGCAGAAAGAGGGTTCAAGTGTGTGCATTAACTGGATGTGCGGCGATATTATTAAATTGTAAAGGAACAACAATACATTCATGGAGTGGTTTAGGTACAAATATAGACGGAAGTATTGAGAACATTGCAAATAAATGTGTTGAGAAGGTTATAAATAAAAGGAAGTGGATAAAAACAGATGTTTTGATTGTTGATGAAGTAAGTATGTTATCAAAAAAATTATTTGAAATTTTGAATTTGATAGGTAAATTGGCAAGAAAAAATGTCGAACCATTTGGGGGAATACAGTTAATTTTTAGTGGTGATTTTTATCAATTGCCCCCTATAGGAAACGATAAATATAGTCGCGCATTTTGTTTTGAATCATTAGAATGGTCAAATACTTTTAAGAATCAAATCGAACTAAAGACAATATTTAGGCAAAAAGATAATAATTATATTAAGATATTGAATCAAGTAAGAAAAGGTAAAATATCCAGAAATTCATTTAATGTTTTGATGTCTTGTGTAGAAAAGGAAGTAGATAATTTAGAAATAAAACCTACAAAATTATATCCTTTAAAAAAAACGGTTGAAACATTAAACAAATCTGAATTGGATGCATTACCTGGTAATGTGCGTAAATATAGAATGAAAGTCCATATAGTAGATAAGAAAAAGAAATATGACAAAAACGATTCAAAAGTTAAGAAAGAAGTAAATTCATTGATAAATCAAATACCGTGTTTAGAAAGCATAGAACTAAAGGTGGGTGCGCAAGTGATGAGTGTTGCAAATGTTGATCTTGAAGCATATTTACCCATATGTAATGGAAGTTGTGGGATAGTTATAGGGTTTGAAGATTTAACGGGATTACCAATCGTACGTTTTAATAATGGACTGGAAACAGTAATGAAGGCATTTAGTTGGGAATCTTCAGAAGATAGTGAGCTAAATATATCAATAACACAAATACCTTTAATATTAGCTTGGTCAATAACAATACACAAGAGTCAAGGTGCGACATTAGATATGGCAGAAATAGATATAGGTTCTGGTATATTTGAGGAAGGGCAAACATATGTTGCATTAAGCCGGGTTAGAAGTATTGAAGGTTTATATATAAAGACGATGGATCCTTGGGGAATAAAGGCAAATAAGAAGGTAAGTGAATATTATTCACGTTTTTGATTAATAGGATGAATACACAAGTGTTTAGTTTTTGAATTAATGTTAGTAGTAAGTGTATCTTGAAAGGATGAGTTTGATATAAGCATTGTTTCTGGTCTATTGCGAATACAACATCCTTTCATTCTAAGACATTGAGTTTTATTATAAACTTTAGAATCAACAAATGGAATTGAATATTCTAATATATAATCGGATAAATTTTTACGGTCTTCTCTGGTAATATAGAATTCTGGAAATATTATGTGCCAAGATAACTTGTCATTTCTGTGTGCAGTAAGTATGTGTTTTTGATGAGGTATTATACCAAAGGCATTCTTTAAGAAAAACATAATATTTTCAATAACAATTGCTTCTGTAATAGTAATTTTTGGCGGAACATCAACATCAAAATACAGTTTACTGCGAGCTTCAATAAGTTCAAAAAAGCATCTTTCACTTGGTTCAAATGAGTAGACTAATTTTTCTATACTGGATGCATCTTTAAGAACCGTACTCATTTGAGCATTAGATTTAAATTCACTCATTGATATAACAAATCCACCAGAAGTCCCGTACTTAGAAATTCTATCTTGAATAGCTCTATATCTTTGATTTTTACCACGATACCAAATGAGATTATAATAATAGTAAGAATTGTTGTCTCTATAAGCCTCTTCTAATCGAATCGAATGGTTATACATATATTTGTAAAAAATTTAGATAATAGGATTATAGCGTAGTTTTTTTTGTTTTGTTTTATTTCCACCTTCCATATACTCTAATGGTGAATCTGGTGGAGGGGGTGGTTGATTATGTTCAGTTGTTTGAGGTGATTCTTGTTGTAACTCCATACTATCAATATTCGATGGTTGATTTAAATCAATATTTGATATAATTTCAATGCTTTTTACAAATTGCTCTTTGAATTTATCATAAAAATCATCTGGATAATGATGTATTGGAATCCATGGGAGATCAATTTGATTGAAACATGTATGTGATACGGGTAAGTGAAGATTTTCGTAATTATTTGACTCCATTTGTAGTGTATACTTAAATTCCTTAGGAAGTGCAATACTGCCAGTTACAAATAGTACAAGCTCTTTAACATTGGGGTGCTCATTATCATTTATCGATAATTCATCAAAAAATCGAGTCATATATCCTTTTATTCTATCAATAGATTCCGAGTTAATATTTGGATTATTGGATTCGGTATAACTCATTAATGTCTTTACATATTCTTTGCCTTCTTCACTATTCAATTCTATAATTGAAAAACAGGGTAATATATTGGTCATAAATTCCCAACTTTCAAGTATAGTGGGTATTCGTATATTATTTTTATGAGTTAAATGTCCAATAAAATCTTTTAAATTAGATTCAAATTCCTCACTTGTGTAATTTGTATCAGATGAATAGAAATGATTTTTAAGAATAATTCTAACATTAGAAGTAATAGTATTCATTTGGTTTGGATATACAAAACTAAAATTTAGTTGATTTGGTGGGAAAGCAGCATCAAAAGACTCTTTATCCGCTTCTTCATATTCTTTACACCCGTTTTCTTGAATAAATCGACATAATAACTGAATATTAATGTCTGAATTAGAAGAGCAATGTGGTATGGTGATCATACCACAAGCCGAAATAATTTCTATATATGGAATACCTTGGGTATTGAAAACTTTATTAAGAATAGAATTATCAATTTTAAATGCTTGTTTAACTTTGTTTTTATGTGCAAGTTTTAAAATTATAGCTAATTTTTTCCAATTGGGAAGTTCATGGAAGAATCCGCGGTTTGTTTGTTCTGTTTTGAAGGGACTATTGTCTAGAATACTTTTAAATTCATAATTTAGTTTTGTAAAATAAAGTTTAGCAATACCTCCGTAATCAAGAACATCTTCTGCGGTTTGAATATCAATTTCTGATAAAGTAAATTCATATATATCAAAGAAATCATTTGGAATACCGAACATATCATATGTAGCTAATCCGTCGTAATTCTGGATATGAAAATCATATTGTTCGGCAAATATTTGTGTATAAGGTAAGTTTAAATTTTCGAAAATAGTATTTGTATCTTGAAGAAGAAGAAATGTAGTATTATCAAGTCTTGATTCATTAGAAGTTTTTATTTGTTGATGTCTTAATGCTTCTCTAATATATATATTCTTGATTGTTTGTGTGGTTTTACACAAAGCAGAATCAGTTATGTTGTTATTTGGAACTATAACCCTATTTTCATAAACAACGGGGTTAAAGAAAGTATAACTTAAAGCCGAACCTAATTCTGAAATGGAAATACCATTTTGAATATTTTTGATTAACGCATTATTTTTTTCATTTGTAGTTTTTAAAAAGAAAAGTAATTGTATGTCCATTTTATTTACAAAAGGTGGTAGTAGATACCAATCAAAGTAATTTTTAGAGGTAAGTTTATTCCATTTAATTTGAATATCAAACATTTTACGTTCTATACGTTCTATTGTTTCATAGTTAATAGTATAATCTTCATTTTCATATATTTCTATTTTAAGCATTCCGGGTATTTTATAATCTAAATTTGGGGGCCGTTTCCATATATTGTGTTGAGTGTCTATAGGAACCAAATCATTATTTCTACATAGAGTTTCAATTTCTTGTCTTGATTCTGCCCTTTTCCAATCGTATTTGACACCAGTTAACTTAATATGGTTATATGTTCTTAAAGCCGAATTATCAACTCTGAATTTTTGGGTATTTAAAAATTCACTGAGATTGTCTGGATTAAAGTCTCTATCAATATATTTGATAGATCTATAAATACTTTTCATACATGAATTATAATTCTCTTTTGGATTATAAACAATTGTAAGCCTTTTATCCAATATATCATTTTTTACGTCATTCGATACAAATCTAAGGGATGGAATAACATCATCAGTTGTAACAGTTATATAAGTTTGAAGCATTCTATAATCATAAACATTTAGTACAGAATTTTCGAATTGTTCATATCTTGAAATTTTGTCCTCATAATAATAGAATATTAATTGAATATCTAAAACATCAATAGATCTGTCAGCAATGAAGCTCTGAACCATACACGTATTTGGGTATGTTGTATTAATAGAATCACCATTACATAATGCGGGTTTTGAATCAAAGATAGTTTTATTTGGAATTCTATGAAGGTATTTTTTAATGACGCAAAAGTATGTGTAGAAAGCATTCACTATAGTGAATATATTTTTTCCATCCATTGTCATATCTTGTGTTGATTCTCTTGGTATAATAAAGTATATATCTATATCTTCTGGTTCCCATGTTGGATAGTTTGATAATTTTGTAGTTCTTTCTAAATTAAGTGTATCCATTGCAACGGCTAATGAAAAAGAGCCGGATATGACTCCATTCCATAGTTTACAAAAACGAAATATTTCCTTTAAAAAATGCTTGCGTATAATACTATGTTGGTATATTTTATCAATATTTGCAGGTATTTCAAGGTTATCTTGTAATGTTGCTGGTGTTGAACGACCTTCATCTGTATTACGTGGACTTTTTGCACGAGAAGAATCTATATCTTCTTCTGAACGTGTTCTTTTAATAGCCTGAAATGTATATTGTGGATTCTGCTCGTCGCCCTCCATTAATAATTATAATGTAAATTATTTAATAGTCTTCTTCCATATATTGTTCTAAATTTTCTTGAAATATATTCGGTATTTCTTGTTGGTTAGTTGCTCTAAATGTGAATGGTATATCTGTATCTCTACCTTCAATTTGAAAACTTATTGGAGGTCTTATAGTTCTATTTAAGTTATTTCTGGAGTTTGCTAAATTTATAATACTATTTCTCCTATATTCTATAGATTCTTCAAAAGATATATCCGTAATATCGGGTAGTTGAGCGGTTATTTCTGTATGATTTATAGTATGGTTGTGAGAAAGATTCAAAATTTCATTATATGCATACAACAATCTTGCTCTGGATATATCTGTTTCATATTTGGAATTTCTCTTATTTTTATCAACTTTAGTTATAATATGGGGATACGCTCCCCATAACTTAAACAGGGATTGTTTTTGTTTAGAAGATATGCTTAATCCAAAACCATCTTTTAAATAATTCTCAATTATAATTTTCTTGAAAAATTTGCGCAATATATGAATTTGTATGGAATCTAATGAGTTATATTTGAAATAATTATAACGAATAATAGAATTCACAATATTATATCGGAAGATTCTATCACATTCTTTTCTAAATTCCTTTTCAGATAAGTTTGAAACATCGTTGTATATAGCTTTTTCAGAAAGGTAACTATTGTGTCTTCTTAATAAAAGTGTGTCATTAAAATCTAATTTAGCATATTCAATAAATAGCCATGGTGTTTTATGTAATTGATAGGAAGATATGAACAGATTGTATAGTTGAGTTTTGTTAAGAATCTGGTTAGACCAAGGATTTTTGATAGGCAATATGCGAGGCATTTGGTATTCACTATATTCTAATTTTGAAATAAACATTTTATGTATGTCTCCTGGACCAAATCGATAAATACCTTTGTCTTCGACAATAGTTGGATAATTTTTGGTATTATCAAATGGTTCTAATAAAAGGTCTGTATCATTAATATAGTGTAAATTTTTTCGTTTAAATCTCCAATACCTTATAAAATTATGAATTATAAACCTATTTCTTGTAGCTTTATGAAAATAGTATGTAATTAAATCTTTGTTATCATTTCCAATGAATTTGTTAAGAGTAACGTGTTCTATAAAAGTGGAATATATGTTATTGGAAATAGAAAGATAATCGATAATCATTTTAATAAGATAATCTTGTGCACAGACTATGTTATAGTCAATCCATTCAGAAAGATATATATTTGTCATATTATATGATTTTGTATAATAGTTATATAAAGAAAATGTGAATATAATAAAATATAACAATGGCTGATACTAACATTGAGACTTTTGCTTTTTCTGCAGATATTAATCAATTGCTATCATTGATTATTAACACTTTTTACTCTAATAAAGAGATTTTTCTAAGAGAATTAGTATCTAATGCGTCTGATGCATTGGATAAGATTCGTTATCAATCTTTAACAGATTCTTCTGTTCTTGAATCTGAATCAAATATGGAGATTCAGATTACTCCAGACAAAGGTAACAAAACACTAACAATAAGTGATACTGGAATTGGTATGACAAAATCTGATTTGGTAAATAATCTTGGTACAATTGCGAAATCAGGTACAAAGGCGTTTATGGAAGCTTTGACTGCTGGTGCGGATATATCTATGATTGGTCAATTTGGTGTAGGTTTTTATTCTGCTTATTTAGTTGCTGATAAAGTAACCGTTACGTCTAAGAATAACGAAGATGAACAATATACTTGGGAATCAACGGCAGGAGGTTCTTTTACTGTCGTTGCAGATGAACCAGAAGCAAAGAGAATTGGTCGTGGAACTCGCATTGTACTTACTCTAAAGGAAGATATGGTGGAATATCTTGAAGAAAATAGACTAAAAGAGCTTGTTAAAAAGCATTCAGAGTTTGTAGATTTTCCAATTAAATTGTATGTTGAGAAGACAACAGAAAAAGAAGTTACGGATGATGAAGAGGACGAGGAGGATGAGGAGAATGATGAGAATGATGCTCCAAAGGTAGAGGATGTTGATGAGGAGGAGACAAAGAAGGAAAAGAAAATGAAGAAGATTAAAGAAGTTACTCATGAATGGGACCATCTAAATGGTCAGAAACCTATATGGATGCGAAAACCAGATGAAGTAACAAATGAAGAATATGCATCCTTTTATAAGTCAATCTCAAATGATTGGGAAGAACATTCTGGTGTAAAACACTTTTCAGTAGAAGGTCAGTTGGAATTCCGTTCTGTATTATTTGTACCCAAAAGAGCTCCATTTGATATGTTCAATGGAGGAAATGAGAAAAAACACAATAAAATAAAATTGTATGTGCGGCGTGTGTTTATTTTGGAAAATTGCGAGGATTTGATGCCCGAATATCTTGGATTTGTTCAAGGTGTTGTTGATTCTGAGGATTTACCATTAAATATTTCAAGAGAAACACTTCAACAAAATAAAATTTTAAAGGTTATTCGTAAAAATTTGATAAAAAAGTGTTTAGAATTGTTTAGTGAAATTGCGGATGATGAAGAAAAGTACAAAACATTTTACGAATCATTCAATAAATACATAAAGTTGGGAGTCCATGAGGATTCAACAAACCGTTCAAAGATTGCAAAATTTCTCAGATATAATACCACAAAATCGGGTGATTTAATGACTTCTTTAGATGATTATATTGGTCGTATGTCGGAAAATCAGCCGGGAATATATTATATTACTGGTGAATCAAGAAAGGCTGTAGAAAGTTCTCCTTTTATTGAAAGACTAAAAAAGAAGGATTATGAGGTGATATATATGACCGATCCCATGGATGAGTATTGTGTACAGCAACTCAAGGAATATGAAGGTAAAACTTTGATTAGTGTAACAAAGGAAGGTTTAAAAATTGATGATTCCGAAGAAGAGAAAAAGGAATTCGAAGAGTTTACAAAATCAAATGAAAAGTTGTGTAATATGTTTAAAGAAGTATTAGGAGATAAAATTGAGAAGGCGATAATCAGTAATAGATTATCTGATTCACCCTGTATTCTTGTAACAGGGGAATATGGTTGGACTGCAAATATGGAAAGAATAATGAAGGCACAAGCTTTGAGAAATGATGCTCAAGGTGGGTATATGTCTTCTAAAAAGACAATGGAAATTAATCACAGTAATCCAATTATTAGCTGTTTGAGACAAAAGGTAGAAGGTGATGAAACAGACAAAACAGTTAAAGATCTTATATGGTTATTATATGATACATCTTTGTTGAATTCTGGATTTAGTTTGGAAGAACCAAGCATATTTGCTACAAGGATTCATCGTTTAATTAAGTTAGGATTATCTATTGACGAAGATGAATTAGATTCGGATGATGAAGTAGAGGATTTGCCTCCACTTGAGGATAATATTGAAGAAGAAAATTCAACAATGGAAGATGTAGATTAGATAAGAATAATAAAAGAATATTTATAAGTATTGGGTATGTCTGACAGGATTGTATGTAATTTATGTTCTACAAGTTTTGATACTGAAAAGCAATATAAGAGACATTTAAAGACAAAGAAACATATTCGGAATGTAGAAATAATGAATAAAATTGGTGACAATAATATGAATAATTTGGAAGATGAGAAAGATGAGAAAGATGAGAAAGATGTATGTGTATATACAAAAAGAGACCTTGAAGAGGCAACAAATGCATATGAGAAAATAATAAACGAGTTGAATATAGAATTGGAATCATTAAACTATCAATTGGAATCTTCAAAGAATGAGAAGTTCTCTATAAATCTTGAACTTAAAAGTGTCGAAACTCTGCTAGACTCTAATTATAAGGTCATAAATAAGATGAATGAAGATTTAGAGAAATATAAAATTGATTTAGAAGATAAAATTGACAAAAATGTTCAATTAGAGAGAAGGATTAAAGAAAGAGTTTGTTGTTTTTCTTTTATATAGTTTAAGTGTAGTTATATAAGATATATTATGTACAAAGCGTTTTACTTATATTTTTTTGGAGTTTTATCCGCATATAGTATGGCAATACAAAGCCTGGAACATGTTTTTAGTAGACACACGCCATATCAAATGAGAATAATATGTAAATCATTACATGAATATTCCATTATTAAATCATCAAATTTATCTGGACCAGATAAATTAATGTTTGAAGGATTTGCGAAGAATTTATACAATGGTTTTAATATACTTAATGAATCAAACTCAAATAGAGTCATTTTTGGATGGATGCCGTTAAATGATAATACATATTCTGAACATAAAATAACAAGAAATGATAATGAACCTATTATTGAATCTCAAAAAATTCCCCTATATTTTATTTTTGCAAAGGTAACATTGGACAGTAAGTTAATTATAGATAAAATAATTAATAATCCAAGTATAGATTGCGATATAGAACTCTGTTTTATGAAAGAACATTTAGATATTCTTGCAAAAGAATCAGACACACAATTAGATATAAGTCCTTTAAAAGATGATGATAATGGTCGATGGTATCTCATATTATCCAATATTATAAATTTTAAGAGCTCACCAAATATTTGAAATATAACTATTTACTTCTTTAGCATATTTTGCAACTTCTTTATCTTTACTATTTAGTAATAGATTCATACTTGATATTAATACATCGAACGGTTTACCATCATTATCACGAAATTCTCGGCATACAAGAATAAGACCAAGAAAACAATATAGTTCTGGTGTTCTAAGAATAGCGTTTGTTTGATTTAGCTTATTCAGTATATCATCGGCATATTCGACCATATTCATATTTTTAAGATCTTTGTCAATCAAATTCAAACTATCAATTTTGGAATAAATCTCTTGTAATTCTTTTTCAGAATAAAGAAACTTATCCAGCGACTCTTTTATCATTAATTGCAAACCTTCATTATTTTTTTGACTCATATATCGAAAGTTTTTAATATGTAATGAGGATTCTTTCTTTTCATCAAGTTCAAAAACAAGTCCAAAATCTACAATTATAATCTTATTGTTACTGTCATCTTCTGTATCAATATGATAAAATACATTACCATCATGTAAATCCGTATGTATGTAACCACAATATGTCATCCAGAAATATGCGGCCTGAGTTTTTTGAGCCATATCTATCAAATATTCTGGATAGGATTGTTCAATTTCTTGTCGTGACAATCCACAGCACATTTCTTGAAATATGTAATTATCCGTATAGTCATATACTTCGGGCACTATAACAAATTCCAGTTTTGACAAAATTTTTTTGAGTAGAATTTGATTTTGAACTTCAAATGAGTAGTCAATTTGTATTTTTATTGTCGATATCATTTGATTGAGATTCAAAATATTTGTTGGTGGATAAAGTATATTGATTATTGGTACAATTGATGTAAACCAATGAATATTTTTATCAATATTATCTTTCACATTTGGATGTGTAATTTTGATTACTCCGTGTATGTTATTAATAGATACACACTTATGAACTTGAGATATAGAACCCGAACCAATACATAAATTATCAATATAACTAAAATTAGTATTCAGTCCTAATTCAAAAGGACTATTTTTATCAAATAAATTGGAATGTGCTGGAACAGACTTTTGAAAAAATTCAAGAGTCTTTATAGTATTTTTACCCAGAATATCTACCCTTTGTGATATCCATTGACATATTTTAATACATATTATACCGTAAGTAATTACTTTTTTTTGAAATAAACCACTGTTATTCGTATCACTAAAATAATTGTCCAAATCTTTTATGTTCCACAACTCTTGGCGAAAGAATATTATTAATTTAGTGAATTCAATAGTTGTAGTGAAGTAATTTAACATTATTAATAAAGTATAAATGTTATGTATCAAAATATATCCAAACTTCTATGAAAATAAGTAAAAATTAGACTAATATGTTGACATAACTAATATGTTGACATATCTCACAAATAACGGAATATTTTTAGGGCTCGGAACAATGTGTATGGTAACCTGTTTGGAATTAACAAACTTAAGTGTAGTTGTTAAAATAATTAATCATAATGGTATTTGTAGTTATACAAACGCTTGGTTACATAGTATTGTAAATGCAACACTATTTGGTCCGTTCGTATATCATATTGTAAATGAGAATCTTGTTGATAATAATAAACATCCTATAATAGAAAATGTAGTTAATATTTCATCACTTTTGATTATACATTCTTGTGGATATTGGTTAGCACATAATGCTATGCATAAGAAATATTTATGGTTTATACATAAATTTCATCATACATATTCAAAATATGTAACACCAGTTGTAGCAATGGCTGTATCACCACTCGAATATCTTCTAGCATATATGTTACCTTTTATTGGCGGTAGTTATGTAATATATCCTTCTAATTTTGAATTACTTACATCAGCAAGTATAATATCTATATGTAATCTTATGATTCATTGTCCATCAATTGATAATATCAGCAAATTATATCCAAAATGGTGGGTAACTCCTCAGAAACATCTAAAACATCATTCCTCAAGTAACAAATGTCATATTTCCGCACCAACAATTGATATTGATTTTATATTGGTATTATTTTCTAGTTATTGGTAATGAATAAAGATACCGATTTTGTATCTATAACAGGATTTACATCAGATGTAGGTACAGAAATTAATTCAATAGTAGCTACAGATTTATTAGTAAGATATTTTGTCTCATTCGTAATCGTTATTCTTATATTTCCATTCTCGGATACAACCGCATCTATGATGAATCATTATATAACTCGTAAAAAGGCTAATAAATATAATGTATTCGTTATTTCCGGTGTATTAACGATTATAGTCCGTTTTCTTATGATATTTTGCGCACTAATTGTTGCAGCGAAAATATCAAAAATAAGTACAATTTATATACTAAGTAGTCTTGGTGTATTATCCATTGTTTTACCCTTAGCATTTACAGAGCCATTAAGAGACTTTGCATGTGGTGTTTTATTAATTACATTTGATAAGATAAGAGTTGGTGATTATATTAATGTTGATAAACGTTTCGGACGTGTTGAAGATATTCAAGCATTTTATTCCAAAATAATTAATCCTTATACTGGAACTACAACAGAAATACCAAATAGTAAATTGTGGACGGAATCAGTTCAGAGTATGTATCGTTATAAGGATTTTAAGTTACATATGCCATTACTTATTTCTCACCGAAACGATATAAAAATAGTTGAGGAATCGATAAAGGAAATTTTAGAACAAAATGAAAAAGTGGGCGACATAAAACTAACTTATACAAAACAAGATCAACGAGGTTTAGTAATAGATATTGCGATTGGTTTGAAAGATAAAAAAAGTGATTTTGGAGAATTAACAAGCGATTTATATCGCTCTTTACAAATAGGTTTACAAGAAAGAGGAATAGTATTTATAGATGGTTCAAGACCAGTTTCAGTAAAATATAAAAGTAATTCCGTCACACCTGTAATTATTGAAGAAACCCATATTGAAGATTACATGGATGATACCCCACAACCAAATAATTTTATGAATTAGATAATAGGATAACGTCCAGAACCTATCACTATAACATCATCATTATTTGTAAGAATTTTATGAGAAGATGATAACCAGTTAACAAATAAAGGATGAGGATTAAATATAGAAGATTTATATTCAGGATGAAATTGACAACCAATGTACCATTTTTGATTTTTATCTGATACTTCAATCGATTCCACAAGCAATTGACCAGTTTCATTTTTTCTATAACCGGATACAATCATACCAGAACTTTCTAAATGATCTACTATATTTCCCTTAACCTCGTATCTATGTCTGTGTCTTTCACGGATTATATCTTTCTGACCATAAATATTATATATTTTGCTATTATTTTTTAGAATAATGTCATACGAACCAAGATTCATAGTTCCACCAAGTTTATTCGTATTTTGACCTTCTAATAAACCTATTGCCTTTGTTAATTCCATCTTGGAATCCTCTGTATCCCATTCTTCAGATGTTGCACCCTTAATATCACATACATTCCTTAACCATTCAACAACCATCACTTGTAATCCTAAACATATTCCTAAAGTCGGAATATTTAGTTTCCTTGCTACATGAACACAATCTATTATTGCCTCTATAGCTGTATTCCCAAATCCACCAGGTATTATTATCGCATTCATATTACGCATCTTAGAACATATAAAACTATATTTACTATCTTCTGAAATAATCTTTAGTTCTTTTCCAAGATTACGACAGTCAATCCATTCATAACAGATTTTACATTTAATATGAATACTTGCATGATATATGGCTTCTAATAAAGAACAATAAGCGTCTTCCAGTTCTACATATTTACCAATAATTCCAATTGTAATCGTTTTTGAAGAATTTGTAGTTTGAATAATACTCTTTTCAATTTTTCTCCATTTTTCAGTATTAATAATAATTTCATCTTTTAAGTCAAAATGTTTTGAAAAGAATAGATGCATATTTTGTCTAATAAACATCATTGGAATTTTATATATTGTATCCACATTGGGCACATCAACTATATGTCTACAATATTCCCTTAATTTACTTATTGTATGTTCATGAATAACATTTTCATGTCGACATATAAGAATATCCGGACATAATCCTGTTTTCATCAGTTCTCTAATCGCATTTTGTGCTGGTTTTGTTTTAAATTCTTTAGTTGCTTCGAAAAAAACAATGTATGTCAAATGTACCAATAAAAAATCAGTTAAGTTTAACTCTGAACGTAATTGTCTTAAAGCTTCGTAAAAGGGCATTGCCTCAATATCACCAATACTTCCACCAATTTCGCATATAATAATATCATAATTATGAGAGTCCTTTTGAATAAAAGACTTTATTTCATTCGTGAAATGTGGTATCATTTGAACTGTTTTACCTAAAAAAGCACCATTCCTTTCTTTTTCTAATAAATTTTTAAACATTTTTCCAGAAGATGTACTATTTGATTTTGTAGTTATAATATTTGTGAATCTTTCATAATGCCCAAGGTCTAAGTCCGCTTCAGTGCCATCTTTTGTTACAAATACCTCACCGTGTTCAATCGGATTTAGTGTTCCAGGATCTACATTCAGATATGGATCCAACTTTTTGATATTCACCTTGAATCCCATCATTGTAAAAATTGAACCTATACTTGCACTTACAACACCTTTTCCAAGTCCGGATAAAACTCCCCCAGTTATAATAACATATTTTGGCATATTTTCCATAAAAAACTATATCAATTTATCTTTATAAAGTTAACGCAATTCAATTTATAATATGTCAGAAGAAGAAGAATTATCTAAAAAGGATATATGTGAAATTAGTACTTTTGATGAAACAAATACACCTAACACAAATTTGTACTCTTTTTTTAGAAAGTTTCATTTTAAAAAGAAAGAGAATAGAAAAGCAGTACAAAACAGATATATTAGACAACTTGAAGAAAGTAACGCATATCTTAAAATTCGTTGTGATGAACTCACAAATGAAAGGAACTATCTAAAAGCAAAAAACAACTTTTTACACAGAAGGTTGTCTTTATTATATGAATTTTTTTATGAATAAATATTCACATAAAGTAATGACTATATCTACATTAGAAGCGACAAGAATATTATCATATATATATGGTGAAAATAACGATTTTACGGATAATGTTAGTTTGAATGATGTAACAAATATATTGGCTTTCTTAACAAATCAAAATTATACAAACAATCTTTTCAATAATCATGGAATACTTAGTGGAAAAGCTATCGCACCTAATGATAATAACTCACTAATGATGAAATCAGAAATAGACCAAACCAGTTATTTTGTACAAAATTCTTCAGAACAATTAAGAGGATATTCTATATCACAAGGTAACAATAATATTTCATTCGTGAATTGGGATACTTCTCATAATCTTTCAACAGAATTACGTATCAATCCTATAATAGAACATCAACCATCTTTTTTCAAGCAATATCTTTCACAACAGTTTAGAAGTTATTATATCGCATATAATAACAATCCTCAATATTATGACAATGTGGTTGATGAATATATAATATTAAAATTTAATATTGATCATGAAAATCTTTCACATGAACAAAAAGTACATATTATTCATATTTTTGAGAAAAATATATCAAATCGCTTAAATATTTTATCATCTAAAATTTTAACTCAAATCGACAATTAGTCTATAAAATATCAATATATAATATGCCCACCTATTATCTATTTCCGACGGCAGTTTCGATTGATGATCTAAACTTTCCGAAGGTTGATCTACAAATAGGTTCCGGACAGTTTGCAGAGTCTGATTTTGCAATTATTGATTTTGGCTCTTTAACGGATTTGAGTATATCCGTTGACAGAATAAACGGTAATGCGGCAAAGAGCATAAATGCTAATGATGTTCAGCCCCATATATCTGGTTCTGAATTTTTGGTATCAGATACCAACGCTATTCCAAGCTATTTAAATCTGAATTCAAATTATTTGGAATCTCATTATAATAATAGTTTTAAGGATACAAATACGGATCCTAAAGAAATATTAGCGGGAGCGGTTTTTAACTGTGTCATTAAACATATATTTCCAAATGCAACCAATACAAGTACTTTGGATTTTACAGACCCAGATACCAGAGTTAAAAAGATTTTTTTTGATACAGATGGAACTATTTCCGTTGTATCAGACCTAACTAATAAAACTCAACAAGCACTTAGTAGTATTATAACTACTGCAACTAATCCCAGTGAAGTTTTATATTGGTCGGGTTTTACACACCATGGTACTATACCAGAAGAAACCGATAATATACATTTCGAAAATGGCGATAAACTAATGATATATTATACACTAAACTTGACTATTGCAGTGCCAAGTACAAATACCCTATCAACTATTGATACTATTGACCAGTCAGCAATAACATTATTGGGGCCATTTCAAAATACGTCTATAGAAGTAAAATTCGTATTAGGATGGAATATCTGGGTCACTGGTAATAATGGTGAACTTAATAATTCAGGGGGTCCTTTACAGGATATGACGGTTCGTGTATATGCAGTTAATAATAATGTTATTAATACATTACCACTTGAACCACCATGTATTACAAATGACAGAGGAAAAGTGGTGATTCATCCGGGATGGGGATTACAAGTTGGAGATGAATTCGTTTGTAAAACAGTTAATGAATCAGGTAATGCTATTGATACTACTCTTGTTGATGAAAATGACCCATTTAGTGCATCCCCTCCAATGTCATTATCTGGATACTATGTATATAACGGCGTAGAAACACTCAATGTAACTCCAACTACATCACTTGTATTTACACTAATTGAAGAATCAGCTTCAGGGTTTAATGCTACCTCATTAGCTACTGCAAAGCAAGATATTAATAATACATTTGGTATTGATAAGAATGCTCTTTATGATGATCACAATGATACAGAAAAAGATGAATTGTTAAATTTTGTTATGGAATTGAATTCCGCAGCAATGTCTTTAAATGATATAACAACAGAAGAAAATGAAGCACCTCCTCAAGAAATATCTCCAAGTGTTTTTAAAGGTATTGCTGACGTAATTAAAACTAAGTCAAATTCATCTGAAACAATTGATTTGGCAGATGATTCTGCTGGTAGTTCTATGGACCAAATTATTGAGAAAGTTTCAAGAAGAAGACACGGTACTGGACCAAATGATAATAGCGTAAATACGACTAATTTTAAAAAAGTAGACAGAAGACTTGCAATGAGACGTTTTATACTTAGAAATAGAAATCAACATTTATTTGGCCAATCGGTTTCTCCTATTGGAGATAAACAGGCAAGACGTCGAAGTCGTATTCGTATGAAAAAACTTCAGATGAAAATGCAAAGACGCGGTACTCGTATTTCCGCAGATCTAACTGATGCTGCTATAGACGCAATGGATACTTCTATGCAAGACCCCGTTCTGGTTAGTATTAAACCAGAACCAGAGCCAGAACCAGAACCAGAACCAGAACCAGAACCAGAACCAGAACTTCCATCAGACTTTAGAGATGAAAATGTAAGTCTTATTGAAAATAATGCCGAAACAGTTCTGTATAACCGTATAAATTTGTCATTAAATTCAACAATATTTACAAGCGGTACAAGAAATGGATATTCTAAAGATTCTGTTAAAGATGAAAACATAACTACCGCATGGGTTGCAAATTCAAAAGCAAATATTGAAGGCTCAACATTTATCGGTTTATCGTTTGATCTTACAGAAGTAATGGGAATTAAAATAGGTTGGATTATAAATGATAG
>CETY01079102.1_pt1 | contig 25597 bp, 23 predicted proteins | sample 361551 | NCBI WGS metagenome assembly CETY01 (sample SAMEA2623135, study PRJEB7988) | marine metagenome | biome: marine biome (ENVO:00000447); feature: deep chlorophyll maximum layer (ENVO:xxxxxxxx); material: "saline water (ENVO:00002010), including plankton (ENVO:xxxxxxxx)" | depth 45 m | reverse complement strand
AGAAAATATGGAAGAGAACGCGAATGGTATGACAATAATGGTTGGATTGGCTGTAATGACGATCGTGGCATCCCACAAGGTGTTGTTCCTCTCGGAGAAGAATTTGCAATAATTGATCTAGAACCCAGTCCTTGGGAAAGTTATCGTGACGCAGATTATATTCATTCCATCGGAAAAGGAAAATACTATTACAACAAGAAGAATGGTGAAACAACCTTTAAACGCCCTGAAGGATTTAGAATAGAAGAGGACAACTGTTGGCATTTCAAGTGGCGCCCTATATGCAAAAGTTATGACAAATCTGAAGAATCTGAAAGTGATGAAGAATCTGAATACTCCGAAGAATCTGAAAGAAACGACGAATCAATGGCCTTCGATAACTATTATAGCATATTAAGAAGTTAATAAAAATCAATAAATTCAGGGTTTTTTTTCAGGTTGATGATATTTTAAATTGACCGTTTTTCCATGACTTTTATGATACCATAACATCCATCTTTTTATATATTTTTCTGTTAAACATTCAATATCAAAGAAATAAAACATCATTTCTCCCCATAATGGTAAGTCTCCCCAACGATATTGATAAATTCCTTCACTTTTATCAATATGATCAAAAAACTCGTTTAATATATCCATTTTTTCTCGTATTATTGGTAAATTAAGACCAAATATACATGTCAAAGGTCCAACAGCTCTTCTTGATTTAGCATTTAATCCCTTCTTTTTCATAAAGTCAAGTGTTGTAGCATTCATATTTTTAACAATCCAACCTGGTTCGCCAAATGTTGTACCATAAAAAAATGGATTCTCTTTATTACTAATAATCTCTTCAAATGCTTTGTCAATTGAAAATTTTACAAAACAATCCTCGTCAATTCTTAAAACATAATCATAATTTTCAACATAATCAAAAAAATCCTTGAACCAAAAATGACACATATGTCTATATCCAATTTGCCATGGTGGATGATCAGTACGTTCATCAAATTTAATTGACTCTTTATCTTTCAAAAAAGCAGTTGCAGAAATATCAATAAAATTCATCCATAAATCAGGTGTATTTGCAATTATATGTTCTTGATGTTCAGGAGTTATATTACCTTCATGAAAGAATAAAAGAGGTATAGATATATTCGTCAAATTTTTACGAATATGATTATTTCTCTCAATTAGAACCTTATAATCATTTATTTTTTCATATCCACGAGTTAAAACAATAATAGCACATTCATTTTCAAATTCTGTCATTGAATTTAGTTAATTTAAAAATATCTTTATATACAATTGATATGAACGCATTTGTAAAAACTACTCTTTTACTATTTTGTAAATAGGATATTTATTACCAGGTTTTTTCAATAAATCCATAAAATAACCATTGCTTGAAACAAACTCATCAACAGCTTTTCTTGTTTCTGGATGACAACTTGCATAATCATCTCCAAGTAAAAATCCCCCAGGTCTTAGTTTAGCATACCAAAATGGTAAATCTTTACTTACTGCATCATAACTATGGTCACCATCTAAAAATACAAGATCCACACTATTATCAGGTATTTCATAATTTGTGATTGAAATACTTGGTTGTCTAAAATGTGTATATCTGTGACTATGATTTTCTAAATTTATATATATATTTTTAAGTAAATTATTAAACCCGTTTAAATTATTAAGTATATCTTTAGAAAACAAATCTCCTTCATATGGTATTGATGGGTCTACAAGATAAAGATGTTCCAATTCAGTATTATCTAACATTTCTTTTGCATGAACTCCATATCCAATACCAACTTCCACAACTTTCTTAAAATTATTTTCCCTTATTTGCTGTGATGCTATACCATAATAAAGATTTACCCAATTACATTTTGAAACCATACGTCTATATGTTGAATCAAGTTTTGCGTTTGATGATACAATTTGTTTAATATCATATACCATCTTAAACAAAAGAATGTTTTTATTATAAGATAATACACACACAAAGTTTTTATATCTGCGTATTTCAATTAAATTTATTAAAAAAAGTTTTTATTAATGGTAGTGGCTTCCTGTTCTTCAGAACAAAATAGTCATATATTCATAGTATTTCATAATATTGTAAATAGCGTAAGAATTTTCAACCATAAATTTTATACTAAGGATAAAATAAATGAAAAATTTACATTTTTTGGAGTCAATGAGTTATATGAAAAGCAAATAACTGAAGACAAGGGTTATAATACGATTTATGAATATGATTTAGATATTTATAACCCTTTTCTACAAAAAAGAGGTTATATGGAAACATCTGTATATTTACATGTATATTGGAATAATTTACATAAAGATCTTGATTTCGTAGGATTTTGTCAATATGATATGATACACAATAATCCAATCCCAATTTTAGATGAAAATACAATAGTTGTCCAATCAAGTCATAAAAATATTGTGGCATTCGGTAAATGGCAAAATATGATGTGTCCTAAAGTTCGAAATCTTAAATTTTTACTGGATAGTTATAACAAACATTTTGACAAAAATTTTACTATACAGGATTTAAGTGGTTTGCCATTATCGTTATGGCAAACTAATATATATCCAAAAAAAGTTTTTGTAAAATTGTGTAAATGGTTAGAAATTTTTGTAAAAGATATATATCCTTGGTCAATAGAAGAACCTTGGGAAACACATTGGGGTGTAATTGGTGGATATACAGAAAGAGCTATAGCATTATTTAACGCTTTAGAGAAAAAACAAGGTATGAAAATCATTTGTTGGAGATTAGATCATAGATGTGGACATGGACCAAAACGTCTTGCTGTAGAAAGATTCCAATATAATCCAAAACATTGGGTAAATCAATTTGATTTAAATATTCATTCTACTTTCGAAAAAACTATGGATTTAGAACAATTTGATGAATCAAAAGTTTTTCAAGTTAAGGAGCAATCCCTACAGGGAAATGGGTTGATGAAGTTGGGCGACTCTACATATATTTATAAAGAAAACAAAGACAATATTAGTCATTTATATCTTTCTTGTAACGGAGAAAAATCAAAGTCTATAATGTTATATGCTCCAAAAGAAGAAAAGAATATATTCAAAAAGAGATATTTAGCAATACAAGAGAATTTGGATAAATATGACTTATTTTATTCAGCAAAGTCTTATTCATTTTGGAGAGGACTAAAAATAAGTAATATTTATATTGTTAATAGAAAGGAAAAGAAGGTATTTTCATGGAAAATAAAAAGAGATGAATAATCTATGGATGGTATATCCATTGCAATAGTAATGTTTTACACAAATTTACCGAAAAGATATAAATTCGCCGATAGCATAGAAGCTATAAATAGAAAATATTGTGAAGTTAATAAATATGATTTTTTTGTTTATAATATAATTCCAGAAACTTTGAAAAATAGACATCCAGCTTGGTGTAAGCATTTCTATATATTAAAACATTTAGTAGAAGGACAACACGATTATATTATGTGGATTGATGCTGATGCTTTTTTTTGTAATCATTCTATAAGAATTGAAGAATGGATTAAAAAAGCTTCTCCAAAAGACAACATAATTGCTCGTGATGCGGGACATTCACTTCAAAATTTTTATATACATTTATTATCAAAAAGAGGATTACCTCTAATAAATTCAGGAGTAATGATATTCAAAACAAATCAAGATAATATAGACTTATTGAATCACATATTATATGATCCCTTATATGAACCAAATTATTCACATAGAAGATCTTCAAATCCACAAACCGGAATTGTTGGTTGGGATCAAGCAGCTGTTAGAGATTGTTATAGAAAAAATATACATAATATGAAGACAAATACGTGGATTTGTATGGATTTAAATCTTAATAATAATTGTGAACCTGAAAATGTAGAAGATTATATCAACAATGGGGGGTTCATTATACATTTAACAAATTTTAGAGCACAATTTAAACCGAAAAATATGAAAACAATTCGCAAATATTATGAAGTTTCTTATGTATTAACATAATATAAAATATAATTTATAGTAAATTTGTGTTAATTAATTAATTAGTATTATGTTAGTTATATTAAATGATTAGTGATGAATATAAAGCGTTATTTACACATATTGATAAGACTGGTGGGTCATCTATAACATGTATGTTGAATAATGGTGGAAAAGAAGAAACAAATCACAAACATAAACCAATGGTAAATATGATAAATAGTTCTAATAAAGACTATTTTAAATTTGCATTTGTAAGGAATCCATATGAAAGAATATTATCAAAATATTATCATGATGTTAAAATAGCAAGACCTGAAAAACCAGGTTCTACAAGAAATACTACTAATTTTAGAGAATGGGTGAATAGACATAAAAATGGATTGCGAAAATTTTTAAGACCACAATATGATTATTTACATGATAAATCTGGAAATCTTTTGCCAGATTTTGTAGGAAAATTTGAAAATTTTGAAAAAGACTTATACTATGTTAAGGAAAAACTTGGGTTAAAAAGTGAAATATTACATAAAAATCAAAACCCTATTAAGAAACTAGCGTGTGGACATACTATGTCGGATTATGATAGAGAGAGTTTGGATGTAGTTAATAAACTATATTCTAAAGATTTCAAAGCATTTAATTATGAGATGCAATAAGTTTCCAATCAAATCTTAAATAATCTGTTGACCATTCTTTTTGTTTTTTCTTTTTTTGATCAAACAAAATTTGATTAGGTTTTCTATTTCTGTCAATATTTGATTCACCTTCGGGATAATATAATAAATACACATTATTTTTTTCTTTTATACTAATTATTCCTTTCGCTCTATACCAAAAATGCGGATCTGTTTGCCCATAATTTCCCACAAAATCTTCATCACATCCACCAATATTCCAATAATCTTCTTTACGAATTAAACAAACTGCGGGATGAGGTTTATTATTTTTAATATGATTCTCATTTTCTGGAACAATTCTATTGAATTTAAATGCAATGTTATTATTCATATTGTTTCTTGAAAATTCAACTAACGATGTTGCAACTTTTCTATTTATTACTGTATCCATATCTAAAATTACCATCCATGGCGTTGAACATTGTGTTGCAGCAAGATTTCTTACTCCACCTATATTACAATTAAGATCTTGCTTTACTCTATATAATTTTATACTCAGATTTGATAAATCAACATCTTTAAGCATTTGATCAATAGGTATTTTACTACAATCATCAACAATACAAAATTTGAATTGATCTAAAATATTGTTTGGAAAACTTTTCCAATTTTCAATATGTTTAAGTAATATGTTTAGTGATTGGTTATAATAAGATAAACAAATTGTAATCATCTTAATATTATGAATATTATTAGGGTTATCTATATACTTTAATAATTTTTCAACATGTTTATTCCAAGTATGTCTTTTTATAAAGTTATCATAAGCATTATTAACTATTTTCAGTCTTTGGTCTTCGTTTTGTATATAATATTTAAATTTTTCTATAAAGTCATTTTCATCTTTAAACATTATACAAGTTTTTTTATCTTCAACTATATCTGAATAAACTTTTTTACTCATCCTGTTACACATAATTAGGGCTTTATTAGATGCCATAATCTCAAAGAAACGTGTACCAACTAAATCTGCTGGACCAGTAGTAGTTACAACAATTTTAGAATTATTCAAATGTTTAGCATAAACCTTTTGTTTTGTTGCTGCCCATTTTTTTATCCAAATTGGCCTATTCGGATTTGAACCATCAAAAATTCCAACATTAATAAATAATTTATAATCTTTCAATAAAAATAATTTATCATATATTTTTTTGCGTAAATTACTTGTTTGTTCTTTTCTAATAACTCCTGAAAAATATAAATCATTTTGATAATTATTATCGTATTGTTTGAAAGTCCTTATATCAGCACTCCACATTATACGAGTAAATGGTATATTAGTTAGTTGTTCAAATAATTTATAATCATGATGAACCGTAAAAACTCTTTTAAATTTTATTGTTTTTATCCAGGATAATTTCTCATCTAAAGCATCATATTCTTTATTTAATATTAGATAAGTTGGAATTCCTTTTGCATTAAATATAATTGATGGTTTTTCTCCACCAGTATCTGTTATTGAAAATCCTAATATAAGTATATCTGGCTTAAAAGAAGAAATAGTTTGTGCTATTTTTCTCCCATTTGGAGGACACAAAATTAATTCATTGCCAATAGTCAAATATTCTATCATAGATTTGTAATATTCACAATAATAATTTTTTTTTACATTTTCTACGTATAATATTTTCATTATATTTTGAACTATATTAAACTATCAAAATATACTACACAAAATATAAAGATTAATATATATAATTTGACTATATGAAAGTTGTTGTACTTGGAGCTGGTGGATTTATAGGGGGCCATTTAGTAACAAGACTTAAAAAAGAAGGACATTGGGTTAGAGGTGTGGATATTAAAAAACATGAGTTCAAGGATTCTGATGCAGACGAATTTATAGTTGCTGATATGAGAAATCAAGATAAAGTAAATGAAGTAATAGACAATACAATAAATGAGGTTTATCAACTTGCAGCTGACATGGGAGGATCTACATATATTAATACAGGCGAACACGATTCAGATGTAATGCATAATTCTTGTATAATAAATCTTAATGTTTTGAAGGTATGTTCTTTGAAGAAAGTTACAAAAATTTTTTATTCATCATCCGCATGTGTTTATCCCGAGTGTAATCAACTTGATCCAGATAATCCAAAGTGTTCGGAAGATACTACATATCCGGCCTCTCCAGATAGTGAATATGGTTGGGAAAAGTTATTTAGTGAAAGACTTTATTTTGTTTTTAATAAAGATTTTCCAAGATTAGATATAAGAATTGCTCGTTTTCACAATATATATGGACCATATGGTACTTATGATGGAGGTAAAGAAAAAGCTCCTGCCGCTTTTTGTAGAAAAGTAGCTATTGCAAAAGATGGAGATATAGTAGAAGTATATGGAGATGGTAAGCAAACTCGTTCATTTTTATTGGTAGATGAATGTATTGAAGGTATTATGCGACTTATGAAATCTAATTTTAAGGGCCCGGTTAATATTGGCTCTGAAGAAATGATTAATATGAACGATTTTATGAATATGATTATTAATATTTCTGGTAAAAATTTGACAATTAAAAATACTCCCTTCCATGGAGTAGGAGTTAGAGGGCGAAATTCAGACAATAAATTGATTGAAAAAAAGCTAGGATGGAAGCCAAACTATTTATTGAAAAATGGTATTAAAATTACATATGATTGGATTAATTCAATGTATTAAAAACCCCAAAAATAATGTATTTTCTTATATATGCCACCAGAAAGTGTTAAAAAGAGTCATAGTGAAGAAGAATACATAAAACTTGGACAATGGGCAAAAAGTTATAATTATGGTGGAATACTCGATGAACTAACAGAATATTTTGGATATTTACATGAAAAAGATGATATGGATAATGTTGGACTAAAATTACAGATTTGTGTCAAAAAAAGTCGACCAATGTATATTCATGGTTATGTACTAACATCGGCATTACATAAATATTTAAGTGAAAAACAAAAAATATTGAACACAGCAAATTTTACAAATAGATTAAAACACAGTTTTTTTGAAGTTTTTACAAATAAAAAAGACAAATCAGAAGAATTCATTATTTTAGAAACTGGTACTGCAAGAGGTTTTTCGTCAATAATGATGGCAAAAATATTAGAAATGTTCAATGTTAATGGAAAAATATATACAACAGACAAAATTAATATGTTTGATAATTGTATCAAATCGGCACAATTAAATAGAACTGTTAGTATTCACGAATGTGTAGAAGAATGGAAAACATTGGTTGATAAATATATAAATTTTGTTGTTGGGAATACTAAAATTACTCTTCCAAGTTTAAATAAAAAACTGAATAGAATACATTTTGCATTTTTAGATGGTTCTCACCATTATAAAGATATAAAATATGAATTGGATTATGTGGCACAAAAACAACAACAAGGAGATATAATAGTTTGTGATGATTATACTCGTTCACAATTTCCAGAAATATATACTGCTGTTAATGAATTTTTAGAAAAAGGATTATATGATAGCAAACAATTTTTTGGTAGTGATGGTAGAAAACATAGAGGGTATGTATACATGATAAAAAAATAGTTTCTTTTATTTATGTCTTACGTAATGCAAATTTCACAACGTAGAGACCGTCAAGGTTCTCAATGTTGTAATGTATTAGCTGATTTTATTTATATAATGAGTAAAGGTTATATTCCTTTACTATATAATAGCAACTGTGAATCAATTTTTTTAAAGGCATTATTTAAATTAATATCAGAATCCATTAAAAAGCATTATAAAGAAATAGACAAATCAAAACTTGAGAAAATAAAACGTTTACCAAGGCAATTAGGAATAAGGCAAAATAGTATGAATGCTGTAATTGAAGTAAAACAGGATTTGAATAGTTTTTTTAAAAAAAAATATGAGTCAAAATATTTAAAATATTTAGAAACTCTCTTATTAGAAAACGATTTTGATTTCAATTTACCTTGGAATGATAATAATAAAATTATATGTATTCACTTACGTATAGATGATGTACACAATAAAAAAGATTACGATGGTAATGGTAGTGCTGATTATATTAATTCTTTAATACATGAGAAATGTCCATATTTATACAAGCGAAATGTTATGTTAAATGAAGGTTTAGACAATCAAGCTCCAATTCAACCTGAAAAATTGAAACAACTATTATATAAAATTATTGAAAAGTATCCAAAACATGAAATTCATGTAGTTTATAAAACTTGTGAAAATGTGATTCCCAATAAATATAATAATATTTTTTCAGAATCAAAAAAAGTTTTTAACAAAGAAATTAAATTACATTCAAATAATTCAGATTATGATACATGGTTATTGATTAATAGTGATATTCTTGTAATGTCTAAAAGTTATTTCTCAATTTTTGCATCTTATTTGCATAAAGGTACAAAAATATATGCTCCAATTTGGGGTTCTGGTGTTGCAAATGGTATCAAATCAATTTATAATAAATCTAACCAATTTGAATTTTATTCTTGATTTATATAAGTATGTCCTGAAAATCCAATATTTAAATCCGAAAGTTTTCCGAATAAACAAGTACTTCTTACAGACGAAAAGAACTTTGTTCCAATATAAGGATTAATATTTTTTTTCCATTTAACATAATCCCATAAGGGTTGGTCACGATGAGTAATATTTTTTTGGTATAATTCCCAAAAAAATTCAAAAGCTTCTTTCAATTGTTTATTTGTAGGATCATATGCGAAATAGCAATTTTCAGTTATATATCTCTTTTCCGGTAGTTTTTCAACTTTTAAAAAATTAAGCATTTGTTTGCTTCTTTTTTGACTATCTTTTTTCTTTTTGTAAATTTTTACACATTCTGTATATGCAGTTCTTTCTGGATATTTCATTTTTTGAACAATACCATATTCTTTTACAAGTTCATAAATTTCTTCCCAAGCCTCTTTCTTATTTTTTGGATAAAATGTAGCATCACAATACACAATCATATCATATTTTTTTTTCATATTCATATATAAATATTTCCAACCCATAAATTTTATAAATCTTGATTTTATTATATTAGACTCGATATTTTTGAAAAAATCTTCATTATTATTTAATTTTATTATATCCCACGAGGTATTTATATAATTTTTTTCAGGTAAATTTGTAAATAAATAATAATCATGATTTGAATTCTTATCAAAAATTTCAGGAACATCTCCATTTTCAAAAGAATCTGCAATTATTGTAGTAATAAAACAGATTTTCATACGATTATACATATTTATGACATTTAAATCCATTATTAGAACCCGTCAATTTGAATGGAAAGTTTTTATTCCAAACCGGATGTGTCAGGTTTGTATCTTTATTTATATACGGCTGTATATTAGTTTTCCATAATACATAACTCCATAAAGATTGATCTCTGTGAGTCAGTCCTTTTGTATATATTTCCCAAAAAATTTCAAATGTTTCTATTATTTTTGTATTTTTAGGATCATATGCAAAAGCCTTGTTTTCAGTTAATAAACAACCTTTTGGCATAGAATTTTTCATTAAAAAATTTTTCAAATTTTCCATATTAGATTCACTGTCTTTATGAGCTTTGATTACCGCATCGCATTCCAAATAAGCATCATGTCCCTTCTTATTTTTTGGATGAATTCTTTGTACAATACCATATTGTTTTACTTGTTCATATAATTTTTCCCAATTAAAACTACTTTTAGGATATAATACTGCATCACAATATACAATCATATCATAGTCTTTTTTTAAATATTTTTTTATATATTTCCATCCCAAAAACTTAACATATCTTGATTTATAAACATTTGATTTTAAACCTTCTAATACTTCACTTTTGATTGTAATCGGTGTCCATGAATCATAAGAATTCATATATTCTTTCTCATTTAGATTAGTAAATAAAAAATAATCGTGATTTGGATTTTTTGTAAAATTTTTAATTCTATCACCAAATTCTTTATTTTCTGCGATAATTGACGTTATGAAACAAACCTTCATAATTATATATATATATGTATTGTAGTGACGGAAATTGTTCAAGACCATGGTGTCACAATTGTTATCCAGTAAAAGGTTGTACAATACATAAAACATGTACTGAATTTGGGTCTTGTCCAGAATATAAACCAGATATATTAGTTACTGGATGTGCAGGTTTTATAGGTTCTCATTTATGTATCAGACTTTTAAAAGAAGGAAATTATGTAGTCGGTATCGATAATATGAATCCTTATTATGATGTAAAATTAAAACAAGAAAATCTAAGGTTATTAGTCAAATACTCTAATTTTATATTTTATAAAGAAGATATAATTAACACAAATCTAATTAAAACACTAAAGCCCAAAAAAATTGTTCATTTGGCCGCAATGGCTGGTGTAAGAAATAGTTTATTAAATCCAAAAGATTATATTGATACAAATATTAAAGGATTTGTGAACATACTTGAACAAGTTAAAACATTTGATTCTACAATAATTTTTGCAAGTAGTTCGAGTGTATATGGTACAAATAAAGATATACCATTTGAAGAAACTCATTCTTTGAATGAATGCAATAGCCCATATGCTGTTTCAAAATTATGTAAAGAAATTTATGCTAAACTTTATTTCAAGCTTTATAATGTTAATTCTATAGGATTACGCTTTTTTACTGTTTATGGACCAAGAGGTAGACCCGATATGGCACCATATAAGTTTTTAAAAGCAATATATACAGACAGCCCTATAACAAAATATGGAGATGGTAAAAGTATGAGAGACTATACATACATTGATGATATAATCGAGGGTATTTGTTGTGCTATTAATTATTCATCGAAATCACCTTATTGTAAAATATATAATTTGGGTAATTCTTGGCCAGTTTCATTAAACAAATTTATTCAAGAATGTGAATATGTTGTGGGTAAAAAAGCTTTTATTATTGAAACAGCATCACAATTAGGAGACGTCAATACTACATATGCAAACATTGATTTATCAAAAAAAGAACTTGGATTTTGTCCAAAAATCAGTTTAAATGAGGGTTTAAAAAAAACTTTTGATTATATTATTTCATCTACCAATCCATACTTTAATGATAATTGAGAATCCATCCAGCGATTATCATGGCTCAAAATTTCTATTAATTTGTCTTCATCTAATTTTGAATGTTCTGAATAAATACTTTGTAAGAATTCCATCATTTTATTCAAGTTCAACATTTCATCTACCATATTAGTGTATGTTCCCTCATTTTTTGATTTTAACTGGTGAAGAAGTATTAAAGAATGCTTTCCCATATAACGTTTATTTCCACACACACTTATTAAACTCGCGGCAGAAGCCGCAAATCCATCAACATATGTATATACTGGAGCAGGTATACGCTCTATAGTATCTACTACATTAAATGTCGGAATTAGACTTCCACCAGTCGATTGAATATGTAAATGTATAGGTTCATTTTCTTCTCCACTTCTTGAAAAATCTTCAAGTGTCTTTGATAGCCAGAAACAGCTTTCATCTGTTACATCTCCGTAAAAATATAAAGTTCTATTTTCAGGCGATATTACTGATTTGGGTGGCAATTTTACACTATCACTAAAACTAGATATTGGTAATGTACCTACTATATCTCGACGTGATATGTCAATACATAAACATAAATAAATTGTTTGAAAGCTTAAAATTAAGCTTCTCATTTATTAAATCTCAATTTTTATTCTTAAGTTTTTTATATGATCTTTTTTTTATAGAAAAAACAATACTTATTACCCAACATACAAACAAATCTTTCATAAATGTTAAATTTTTTATTGATTGTGAATGAACCCATCTAAGAGCTCTACATTCTGGAGAACAAGCCTTTAAAGGACTAATTAAAAATCCTAATGCTGTTTTGGGTGTACACAAATATATGTATATATGAGGTATTGTGAAATGTAATGTAGAACAAAATATAAATAAAATTGCACTACCAAAATCAAATTTATTTATCATTTGTTGTAATATATTTTATCTAATTGTAGTCTTAAGCAATTTGTGTCAATCGTATTTGTATATTTTTTGTATCCGAGCCTGGAGCTCCACCGGTTGGATACTCAACTGAAATATCGTCAAGAGGGTCGTCGCTCGCCGAGCTCTGCCCGAGCGAGGCCGGGTCGGTGATTTCATAATCAGGCCAAATTATTCTAACCCAATAATCACATTCATATTTATCTTCATTTCCATCTTTAAAAGAATTACCATTTAGTGGTGGGTCTGCGCCGACGCGGTTTAAAGTCAGATTTTCTTCTGTTTGAACCTTACATGGCCATCTTTGATAATAAACATAATTACCATGTAAATTATGAGCAACTACATGATCTGGTCCAGTTGATAAATTAGTAGTAACATTTCCATCTTCTTCTGAAAAATAACTACCATCTTGCTCATTGCTTTTATTTGGAGTAATGTGTGGTCCTGGTATTTGTAATAAACCCTTTTTATTTTTAGAAAAATTAATTATTGGTGCCATATTTTCGCCACTACTATCTTCGCCACTACTATCCCATCCATAATTCAATAGTGAAGATGGTATAAATTTAGTGTCATTGGTCTCTGTCCCCTCAATGATTCCACCAATTTTATAACTACTATCAGCTCCCATATCTACGTCATATACTTCAAGATTTTCAGACCCATCTTCTATATTATTATATAATGAGTAGTTGTACCATCTTCCAAGATTAATATTCATACAAAACGCTATATATTTTTTGTTTCTATCTTCCGACCGCTCGTTCTTGATTTGCTGCGATAATTCAATTCTAACATGCATTCTATATTCGGGACCAGTATCATAAATATTTCTATGTCCAAAATATTCGTTACAATATTTACTCAAATTAAAGTCATAATAATTAAAATTACCTTCAGCTACAAAATGTGTATTAGTACCTACACTTAAAGGATAATCACTATTTTCATGCGCATTTACTACAGAAGAGGTGGGCAAAATACCTGTACTTAGATGATTATTACCCCATCCAACCGGATATAACCTAAAATTATTTGGTACATAAATTTCATTATCATTTGTATTATTATTAGGCTTATTTGAAGACCAACCTTCCTGCTTATGTTCTATTTTTGGGTTTTGATTAATATGTATTCCTTCATTTGAAATGCTAAAACCATAGAATTCGGATGTTCCTACGTTCCTTTTTGTATTGTAATTGAGTTCTCCCTCCTCGACGGCAAGCCAATCTTCATAATTATTTGGTGTATCATAATCATCATCTACATCATCATTTACCTTATTGGTATATTTGAAATCCTTAAAGAAAAGTGAATTTGATTTTAATTCACAAATTGAATCCTCATTTGATTCAGAAAAAGAAGTAAATATAACACTATTATTATTAATACATAAATCATCGATAATATTACCACTAATATCTTCACTATCAAACTTAATTTCATCTGGTTGAATTAGACACGATTGTCGTTTATTGCCTCCTTCATCATCGCCGACGGTGATGCCTTCAAGTTCTATAGTCGGAACCGGCAAACCATTTTCCGTCACATCCAATGATAATTCCAATTTTTGATCAATATTTTGTCCCCCATTGAGTATTTTTATTTTATTGTATTCTAAACTAGTATGTGGATAAAAATCCGGATTTTGATTGTCTAATTCATTGAAAATAACAATACCAGCTGGCGTAGAGTGATCATGTTCTTTTCCAAAAAAAAATTGCTTATTTTTAGCAAAATGTATTTGGTTTGATGCTGATGACTGAGTAACGCTTTTTAGAGTAGTATAAGCAATTGTTTTTGCAGCAGCATATTCATCATAAGGACTGTTAGTAGTTATTGTAAGATCATCATCAGTATAAAAAGCTTGAAATAAATATTTTAAATAAGTCCCAACATAGTCTGGTTTTTTATATTCATCATCCCTATTATCAGTTATTCCGCCATAATCGATAATTGACATAGCGGCTTTAACAGAATCATTAATTTTATTTATTTCAATGACTTGCGGTGTACCAGTAGTTTTTTCAGTATAAACGATCTTAGCTCTATCAGAATTTCCCCAATTTAAATCACTACTATCAACTTTTTGTCTATCATTTGATAAATTTAATCTGACCGTTTGTGCCCAACGCATAACTTACTTTTAACTATTTTTTTATTATTATTAATAACGCGTATTTGTTACTTTGGTAATAGTTGGTTTTCTTTTACTTGGTATTAATCTTGAAGGTAAAGTCTCAATTTCATTATCCATACTATTTAATACAGATAATAGCCAGTCTCTATTGGTAATTTGTAAATTATTTGGATGAAATGGTAATCTTAATATTGGACAAAGATCCGTTTTAAAAAATATTCTTAATCTACCATTTGATGGAATGCTTCCATTACGTATTTTATCAACTATTTCATCAGAAAAAATAATAACTATGTCCGATGTATATTTAATTTTTTGAGTTAAACTTTCTTTTGTTTGTTTGAATTTATAATGTTTTTGGATTGTTCTATCCTCAATTATAATACCATATTCGTTGATTAAAGGCTCATCTACATAAAAAATAATCTTAATAGTTAAAAAATTATTTCCATTATTCTGAATTTTTATATATTCTTTCCATGAATCGGGTTCAAGTATTGAATCGTTAATTATTGAAGAACCAATCATATTACAAAATTCTGTTTGCATTTTGGAAAAATTATTGTACTTACTAATAATAATATTTTGTAGCTGTTTCTGCCCATATGAAACAATATTATTATTGGTTATAGGTATAGAACATAAATCAGAAAACAACGTATATATATCCTCAAACAATTTCAATGAATTTTTTATATAAGTATTGAAAGACATTACCCTAAAATATATTATTTTTATGTGATTTAAGTATTAACTCATTAGTATTAATAAATGGGTATTCCAAGTTTTTACAAATATATTAAAAACGCTTATAAAGATGGTATTGGTTTGTCAAATACATGTCCTAATAACGTAAAAAGATTGTATCTTGATTTTAATGGTATTATACATACTTGTAAGGAACCCGTTTTATCTGAAAATGGTACCGAAAAGGATATTATAGATGCTGTATTAAAATATGTTGAGCATATGGTATTAACAATTAATCCATCTGAATTATTATTTATTGCTGTTGATGGTGTTGCTCCTAGAGCTAAAATGGAACAACAAAGAAAACGTAGATATAAATCATGTCAAGATGCTGCACTAGAACCTAAAAAAGAAGAATCGCCAAAAAAGAAAAAATGGGATTCGAATGCAATTACACCTGGAACCAGATTTATGTCAAATATGGACAGGGAATTATATAAATCAAAATATTTAAAAGAATTATCTAATAAAATTAGCATTATAATTTCAAATTCTAGTAGTCCAGGTGAAGGTGAGCAAAAAATTTTTAGACATATTCGTAGCACAGATGATGATGATAATGATGACATAAATGTTATTCATGGATTAGATGCTGATCTATTTATGTTAAGTTTATTAGCATTGCCTAAACAAATATATTTATACAGAGAATTCGATTTAAAACCAAGTTATGTATGTATTAGTACTTTAGCAAATCGTTTGAAAACAAGGGATAAAATTATGTATACAAAAGACTATGTTTTAATGTCATTTCTTATGGGTAATGATTTTATACCAAAATTATATGCATTGAATTTAAGACAAAATGCTTTAGACATCGTTTTAGATTTATATGAAAAATTAAACGAAAAACTTGTAGTTAAAAATAAAATTCAGAAAAAAACTTTGTTAAATATTTTAAAAGAAATATCCAAAAAAGAAGATGAATTAGTTAAAAATAGAGCCGAAACGACTGTTTATAAAAAGTTAGTAAAACATGGACATTCACCACAAGAGCGTTTTCATCATTGGCCAGATTATCATAGAAATCTTGAAATAGAAATAAATTTTGGAAATCCTGGATGGAGAGAACGTTATTATAAAATTGCATGTGAAATTGATAACTTAGAAGAAAATTATCATATTGTTGAAAACATGTGTAAAGAATATGTAAATGGACTTGCGTGGAATTTTGATTATTATACTTCAAAAGATCCTGTGAAATATTGTGACCAATCTTGGTATTATCCATATATTCATGCTCCTCTTTTAGAAGATATTGTTAAATACTTGGAAAATAATGATATTAAAACTCCAAAATCAAAAAAACAATATACATCTCTTGAACAACTTGCTATTGTTTTACCTCCTCAAAGTCGTTTTTTATTACCTTGTTCTTGGCGTAGTTATGTTTTACATGAAAAAAAACAATATCCATGGAGATTCAAACTTGATCCAATTGGTTGTATATTTCGATGGGAATGTGCCCCGATATTACCACAATTTAATGAAGATTTTTTAAAAGTTTTAAAAGAAAATTGTGAATTAACGGTTCATGAAGAAAAACGAAAAAAGAAGCATAATGATTTTTTATTAACTAATGATTCATAATGAACCAGGAGGGCTGGGTTATAATACCTTCATTAAAATATTCTCATTTGCACATTTTTGAGGATTAGTTTTCGCAAGATTTTCTAAATTAGAACCAAAAACTTCTCTATGCTGAAAAAATGTAATGTCTTTTGTTGAATATGCCTTAAACATTTTGTTTTGTATTAAAGATCCTATCATTTTATCACCAGGCAGTTCTTTCATTTTTGATGTATTTTGTACTATTTTTTCTGCAGCGTTCCTTCTCATTGCTATTGCTGTCCTACATAAAGGTCTATTTGGTATAGACCAATATTCATTTATAGATTCTTCTTTTGAACAAAAATCATAACATTTACTGAAATTTAAATATTCCCAATCTTTTGGAATATTCTGTATAATAGGAGTTATTTTTCTATTAAAATCACTTACATTTTTATAAGTATCATTACGCAAATCATCTTCAAAAACTAACAAACTTTTACTGTTTGAATTTAAAAAAGCTTTATACACCGACATTGCTGAATAATGACAACACAATCTACCAACATTTAAATAACTACTATAATCTTTATCAAGAAAACCCATTTTTATGAAATCTTCATGACTATAATCTTTCTTTAAGAAAGCATCAAAAAAATGTACGTTTTTTATACCCCATTTTCTAAAGGTTTCTATTATTGATTTTTTTCTCTCCGGAATACAAATACACACAATCATATCAAAATAATTATCTAATACGTTATGTTCATTCAAACTAAACGATTCTATTCTATTATTACTAATCTTTACTACAAAATATGAAACAAATACTAATATCAAAATACATATTGCCACACCAGTAAATTCATTTGATAACATGATATTAGTAATTATATTTTTTATTTCGAGATTAATAAATTTTATCCATAGCATAGTCAACAATTCTACAAATTTGGATCAAACTAATGTTCTGTTTTATTGTAACTTCTTACAATTTCTTCAATTTTTTTAAATCTTTCACATTTATTCCTTTTTCGTATAACATTTTTTTTGTATGTGAACGTAGTTTTACATATGGACCCATTATAAATAATCGTTTTACTACATTATGACCACCTTCCTTGAATTCAATTTTTATTTTTCTCATCTTATTGTAGTATTCCCGACTTTCATACATATTAATAATCGTTAATACTGTATTTATTGAACTACCAGTATATTTATTCATTTGTGTCAATAAATCTTGTCTAATATTACTTTTTTTTAATATTCTATTTGCTAAATTCGAAATTAGTTCCTCATATAATTTACACATTTGCGGTACTTTTGTATGAGGCATATATAACCATATATCTTTATAAACTCGAAGTGGACATTTATAATGTTTTAGTACACTTTTTACTTCTTCGTTCAACGAAATAATACTATTTTCGGAATACATTTTTCATCAATATAAATCTTTTTACTAAGATTTTACAATCATTTTTATAAAAATGATTAAATCTATATTGATTTATTAAAAATATATGAACCACTATATATTAACTGGATATCAAACACAACATACTAACACATACCCATGTGTTAAAATTTATGGAATTTATAATAATCTGAATTCTGCCATTGATGAAATTACTAACTATACATACCAAAATATTGAAATTAATGAACAAGAAGGTTCAAACACTATTTCTGGTAATGGTTATATTTTATGGATTAAAAAAATCCCATGTAATCACGATTTGTGGAATATGAATGGGACTTGTGTCAATAATTGTAATACTATTAAAATTAAGGTTATTACTAATTCATCAAAAATACCTTATGAACCAACTGAATATGGCACTAAAATTACTATTCCAACTTAAACCCATGTTTAACAACATAATTTATTAGGAAATAATAAATTATTTCTAATTGGTGATTCATTTATTATTCTATACAAAATAAACCATATATTTTCTGTTGTATGTGAATCATTACATAAGTTCGCAAGTGTCTTTAAATATTCGTATGTCAAATTATCTTTTTCTTCATGGTATTTTAGGGAGCAAATACATAATGAATTTACAGAATAAGACTCGGCGTATAATTCGTTTGTTACTTCGTAAACATTGGATTTTTTTAGAACTCTATCAAATAATTTTACATAATCCAGACTATTTAGAGGATCTATTCGGAAAAAATCAGTGTCAAATATACGACCAGTCATCAAATATAAATATTGCATTGTTGAAACCATTTTTCTCATATCACGATCAACATTTTTAAAGATATTTCTCAATGATTTCTCATTATATTCTGTATTTTCATTGATACAAATATTTTTTATATAATCTTTTGCCATTTCAAATGTTAATGCATTATACGCTATTGTTACACAATTCCTTACAATAAATTCAGAAACTCTTTCTATTCTATTACAAATAAACAAAAATATTATATTTCTATCACCATCACCCCTACTTATATCTCTTGTCAAAGGCCTTATAAAAATTTTTTGTTCTATTATTCTTATAGAATCTACTTCGTCAACTAATACAAATCTTTGTTTACAAGTTGTTTTTTGCATTGAAAATAGTGTCAATTTTCGCATCAATTGTTGAGTTGTTCCAGATGCTCTTGCTTTTGCATCCAATATTAATTTTGAATCCTTTGGTACGTTCTTTAGTAATACTCTCACTGCTGTACTCTTTCCAGTTCCAGATGGACCATGTAACAATAAGTTTTTTGATTCAGAACCATATTTCAAAACTTGCTCGAATTCTAATACATTTCCACAAACCTGTTTTGACGTTTCTGGTCTATATTTCTCAGTCCATGGTATGACATTCATTAGTCTTTATAATTTGAGTCTTACTTAACCCAAGTTTAAAACCTATTTATCCATTCAAAGTTTAGGTCTCCATCAAATGATAAATAAACCTACTTGCTATTGTTTAATCTAATAATACCAAAATAGAATGTTTAAATTTTTAATTTACTTTTTTTATATTACAAAACTTACAGTTAATTCTAATAATATTACTCGCCCATATAAACCAAGAACATTTACACGTATTAATAAAGGTTTAGTTGAAGAAGTGCTCTATTTTTTTCTTATTGAAAACGATATAAATAATTGTTATATGTTTTTAGAAGAACAGAATCACCTAATTCTTAAATGCTTAGGTGATCGTTTTGTTAGTAAACAACTTTTTGAAGTTGATATTATCGTTAAAAAGGAATTTTTAAGCAATATTAAGCGGTAAATGTATAGAATTATTTAATACTATTAGTCAAAAATTGAAATGAATTTGCACAAAAATTGCCCAATATGTTTAGAAGAAAATAACATAGAAAAAGAATTATTCTTTATTACTTTAGATTGTAATCATAGTCTTTGTGAATATTGCTATTTAAAATGGCATATTCAAAATTCTAATCCACGCTGTGTTATTTGTAGACAAATTGTTACAAATAATCAAATTGAATCTGAATCTACAAATAGCGATACAATTGGTGAATCGCAAATTCAAGATGACCATATATATATGACTTATTATGCTCTTTGTATTCTTTTAGTATTAACTTCTTTTTTTTCTATTACTACCATTGTTTTTGTTAAAAAAGGACCAATATATTGTATTTCAATTATATTTTTTGTAACAATTGGAATAACCTCTTTATTTTCTATTGATTATATGTGTTTGAATTGGATTTACAGACGAAGATCTGTAAATTAATTTTTTACTCAATATCTCATTAATATTAAATATTATATACAATAATTTATTATGGATAAAGACATAGAACAATTCGGTGGAACTTTCATTATTGATGATAAAGAGGATACTAAATTTCAGGACGAATTAACATTTTTTTCATCAAAATTAGGGGAATTCTTGTTGAATGACCTAAATTTTGAAGATAATTTATTTAACAACAACAACCACCTCGGAAATAACGATATAGAACTTCACCAATCTGATAAACATAATAAACATATATTTGATATTGATACCGCTCATGATGGAATTAATCCACATAAACGTGCATCAGCAAATTTGGAAAATAAATTGGTATCGGATGTTGAATATAAAGATAAAATTCGGGCCAGTTCTGTAATAATCCCGCGTACAGATTTAATAAATATAGATAATTCCTACTCTATTATAAAAGATGCTGGACCAGGTTCTGTATTATTATCACTATCTAATTTGATTGATTCTGCTGGAACTCCAGACTTTAATAAATATAAAGAAATAAAAGGAACCGACTACGATTTGAATGCTAATGGCGATTGTCTCAAGGAACTTAAGACGTTTTTAAATGATGACTCATTAAAAAAATTACCACGTAATTTTACACTAGACGATAATGCATGTGCTGATACAGACTCATCCATTTCAAGAGCTGATTTAAAATTATATCAATTTATTCAGGAAAAAAATAATTTTTTCAATTTTAAAATGTTATGGGAAGACGCGGCCGACGGCAGCCCCGAGAAAGATTTAAAACGACTCTGGGATTCGTTTCAAACAGATCCTAAATTTAAAAATCTTTATTTGATGAATTTCATTTGGCAAACGAATTTGTATTATTGTATAAAAAAATGTATAGAGCCTAAAGGCACAGGACCTGAGGAGAATAACAAATCAAGATATAGTAAAGGGTTAGGATTTTTGAATAGGATTGTATTTTCAGAATTTGAAAAAAACAAAACTTCAATGACTCCAATTTTTAGTATGAATGGTAGTTATAGGCCCTCATCAGATAGGAATAACAGTAGGACTACACTTTTGGAACATATATCTGATGTGTTTTTACATCTTTTTAATACAGAAAAATACATAACTGATGGGGATTATGACAGATATATATATCAAAAAAACAACAAAATGCAAGGTAGTAATACTTTTTTAGTAAGTCAATCTGCAATTGCTAAAGGTATTAAATCTTTATTATCTAAGAATCCAGACTTTTCCGGAAATGCCAAATTTTTATCCAGTAATATTCAAAGTCGTAGTGGAGAAGGTACTGTTTTAAATGCTGATTTTACTATAACAAGTCTAATAAATATATATTTTGGATATTGGACTTTTGCCAAAGGACGACCCAGGAAAGATTTCTTCCCTTATTTAGATAATGCTGTTTTTATGTTAAGAATGTTAAAATTTATGGGCGATCGCTCACATATTGTAATCAGTAAACTTATTAAAAAAAGCGGTGATTTAAGAGACCATATTTTATTAACTCTTGATAGACCATTACAAGTATCTGTCGTAAAAGAAAATTTAAATGGACTTTTTAAGCTCCAAGCACAACATGATCTTATTTTTACCGATTCATCGAACGATCAATCTATTGTTAAGCCTTTTTCCACTTATAAATCATCACGCTTATTACTTTATGCACCAAATATGTCTTTTACTAATTTAGTTGACATTATTTCTGCAAATTTTGTATATACATTATTATGGGATTATTTAGCGTATGAAGGCGGAAATATTTCTGTATTAAATACCGTTTTTTATATTTATATTGTAAATAATGAGGAAAATGTTCTAAAACGTGAATATAAAGCCACTGTAAAAATTAGGAATGGAAGGTATTCTACAGAAATGGACAAAAATAACCCTGACCCTAAAGAAATAACTGAAAAAAGCCAGATTCTAAATGACTTTATTAAAAATTTTGCATTTACACCGAACGGTTATACATGGGAATATTGGGATAGTCAAGATGATAATTGGGGCAGAATGCAAGTAAATATAGGCTGTGGATTTGTTTCTGAATTTACTGAAGGGGGCGTTTTCGCCAATAGCCCTTATACTATATATATAACTGGTCAAGATAACATGGACATAGCGGATGCCGAGGTGCGCAGAACGATGGATGATGCGCTGGGGCGACTGGAAACTAGAATAGGTATGCCCAATTCGGACGACGACGCGCATGTCCCTGAAGACGTCCCGCAGCGGGATACGTCGGTTCCAAGTAATGAGAATAGTGTACCAATTCAAAAACTAGCAAAAAAATTTTCTAAAAAAGGCGATAATAGGTATAAAATGGGGGATATATTAAGAATAACCAAAAGATTCATTAATGACCTTGACGAAGTAAAAGAAAAAGAACTTATTGGTACAGTAATAAAAGATTATGAACAAGGAATAGGGGACCTTCTTGTAAACATTGATCATATTGATTATTATACTAATTTCGCAAACATGCCCGAGGGCGACGCCAGATATAAAAATCTTCCACCCCCTATGAAAAAAACACCAAAAAAGGTAAATTTAAATGATATATTAACGCTTAATACGGATACTCAGACTACGACGGTTGTTATACCCAATAATGCTTCAATATCAGATGTTATATCTGATTATACAAAAAATTTAACAAAATTTCTTGAAATTGATAGTAAAGAATTCTATTCAACTTTTAACTATGAGTATATACCAATCTTGGAAAAACTACTTAAAACTGATGTTTGCATAATGGATATTAGAAAAGATCTAAATTATCTTTTAAGTGCAAAGGATCACCCTCTGAGTATGTTTAATAACGACGTGGCGGTTCAGAGCATGGTTAGTTCAGGACCCCCGGATCTGCCCGAGGAGAAAAAAACGAATAATCCAGTTATAGGATTTTATTATCGAGTTTGTCAAAAAAATGATTTTTCAGCACCCAAAACACAGAAATATTTAAAAGTAGTTCTTGCTATATTGGACAGACTACAATTATTAAAAAAATATTCGGGACAAGAGGGTGATATAAAAGATAATCATAGTCCCTTGATATTAAAGGAAAGGGCGTATGACGAATATATAAAATTAAAGCGAATATTAGCTCAAGATCTGACTTTAATACAATTGAATAATTCTTTGAATACAAAGTTTGTAATAGATGAGAAAGAGGCAACTAATGAGGGAGAAAACATTAATTACGTAAAGCTTGATTATGTTTTGCCGAAGAGCGTTGATGATATAGGGGGTTACATATTATTTGATGTACAAAAAATAGTCAATAAATATTTTGTGACTCAGGGCGCAGTAAAAATGTACGCAAAAAATTGCTGGGATAATCATAAAAAAGTTTTGGGCGATTATCAATGTAAACATATGAGACGAGCAAATAAAACTGGAAATCTAAAAGCCACAAAAAAACATAAAGAAAGAGAAGAAACATTAAGGAATCTTAGAGAGGTTAGAAACAGACTAATTGAATCCAAATTATTTAGTAGTGAGGAAAATAATAAAGACCAAAATGAACAAACCCAAGAAATGGCAATAAATTGTCACCCACCATGGCTTGAAGATAACATCTTGCAAGAATTTCTTAAAACTGTGGCAGACAGGGCTTACGAATTAGATCAATTTTTTGATATGACGCCCGGTAAACAAACCGAAGGCAGTAATATGGTTAGTCAATTTGGAGGCAACTCGTCTGATAATAATTTTCATATACATTTTTTTGATTTGATAAGTAAATTTTTTAATAAAGCTTTAGAAATTTATTACATTTTATTGTACTATAATAATGAATATAATAGGGACAAAGGAAATCACCCGAGTACTGATTTTGCTGATTTATATAATGGATTTTTGGACATTTTAAATTCAAAAAATCTAAAAACTGAAGGCCGCGAGCCGGAGGAATTATATAAAGTCCCCCCGCCGCGGCCGCAAGAAGTAACCCTCCCGGAAAGCCAGAGCCAGAGCCCCCAACCGAGCACCCCCCAACCGAGGACCCCCCAACCGAGCCCCCTCGGGCAGAGCCCCGGCTCTACCAAATCAGTAATTGAAAAATTCCCCCGAAGGCCGCCAAGTGACAACGTCCCTCGTCGTCGGAGCGACACAACAACTGTTAGTCCCGGCACGCTCGCCTCCCAACCGGATAGTCCCGCAACGCTACCCATATTTCCGCAGACGCAACAACCACAACCACTATCTCCCGACCCTGAAGGTTGTGAAGGTTGGGGCCTTACTAAAGACGGACATCAATACGAACATATTGCATCCAAAACTAAGCAGGAACATAATCCATATACCACAATAGAAACCGATTTTAAAATATCATTTGATATTTTTGATAGTAATATATACAGCTTTCCTGATTTATTTGGTGACAATATATCGGATGACGATATATTCCATGAATCCACTGAATCAAGTAAACTTAAAGAGTTTCACATCTATATGCAGCAAAAAAGTGATGCAATAAAAAATATATTTGATAAAAACAACATTGTAAAAAATATTGAAATTGAGAATGTAAAAGATTTATCTAATTTCACTAATACATTATTGGATAGTGAACAGTTCTGTAATAATCAATATATATATATATTGGAATATCTAATGAATATATATTTTGAAAAATTATATTTATCAATTCAACATAGTCCTCCTGAAGATCTACCGCCTCAGGATGAGGCGAAAAGCGGCGGCGCTACACCGCCGCCCAAAAAAAAGGCTCCCGACGGGACGTGGCCGACGCCGCGGCGGCCGATGGACGAGGACTCGGAC
>CETY01012868.1_pt1 | contig 26397 bp, 29 predicted proteins | sample 361551 | NCBI WGS metagenome assembly CETY01 (sample SAMEA2623135, study PRJEB7988) | marine metagenome | biome: marine biome (ENVO:00000447); feature: deep chlorophyll maximum layer (ENVO:xxxxxxxx); material: "saline water (ENVO:00002010), including plankton (ENVO:xxxxxxxx)" | depth 45 m | reverse complement strand
TCTACCCCTCGTGGTATGAATCACTTTTACCGACTGTGGCATGATGCAGAACTGGGTAGGAACGAGTACGTCACCACAGACGTTCACTGGTCAGAAGTGCCAGGCAGAGATGAAGCATGGAAAGAACAGACGATCAAGAACACATCAGAATCACAGTTTCGTGTTGAGTTTGAGTGTGAGTTCTTAGGATCTGTTGATACATTGATTGCTCCTGCCAAGTTGAAGTCTATGATATATGATGAACCAATCAATACTGGAAAGAGAGGTGGGGAGATATACGAAAACCCAATAGATAAACACAATTATTCAATTACGGTAGACGTTGCAAGGGGTGTAGAGAAAGATTACTCTGCTTTTATTGTATTCGACACTACTACATTTCCATACAAAGTAGTTGCAAAGTATAGAAATAACACTATAAAACCAATGTTATTTCCAACAGTCATTAAAGAATTTGCTACGGCATACAATAATGCTTTCATCCTATGTGAGGTAAATGATATAGGAGATCAAATTGCATCTATACTATTTTATGACTTGGAATATGAAAACGTTCTGATGACTGCGGTAAGAGGTAGAGCTGGACAAGTATTGGGACAAGGATTCTCTGGAAGTAAGGTACAACTAGGAGTTAAGATGTCCAAGACTGTAAAGAAAATTGGCTCTTTGAACCTAAAGACACTTATTGAATCCGATAAATTACTTATCAATGATTACAATATCATTGCAGAACTTACAACTTTTATTGAAAAAGCAAATTCATTTGAGGCAGAAGAAGGATGTAACGATGACCTTGCTATGTGTCTGGTGATATTTGCATGGTTAGTGATGCAAGATTATTTCAAAGAAATGACAGATGATGATATACGGAAGAGAGTCTATGATGATCAAAGAGATCAGATAGAATCAGACATGGCACCATTTGGATTTCTTAATGACGGTATATCTGAGGAAACTTCATTTGTAGATGAACAAGGAACTAGATGGAATGTAGACGAATATGGTGATAGATCATTCATGTGGGATTACCTCTGATGGACTTAGATGATCCTATTTTATTTTTACATGAGAGAAAGTGTAGGGTTTGTAATAGGACATATCCCCTGACAGAAGGATTTTACTTGACTAGAAAGAGTCGAGGGGTATTGCCATCATCATACTCATATGAGTGTAAATCCTGTACTATCGATAGAGTAAAGAAGAAAAGAAAGAAAGAACGACTAGATGTTTATCCTGACTGGTAGAGGGTTCATGTACGATTTCCCCACAGAAAAGGTCATTTTTCTAAATAATAACAGATAAACAACTGAGATCCAAGAGGAATACAAAAATGGCGCTTAATCTAGTATCTCCAGGCGTTAAGGTAAGAGAGGTTGACTTAACCGTTGGAAGAATTGACGGCATTGCTGATCAAGTAGGTGCTATCGCGGGACCTTTCGCAAAAGGACCTGTCAATACACCAGTATTGATCGAGACTGAAGCCGACTTACTTAAGACGTTTGGTAAACCCTATTCTGCCGATGCTCAATACGAGTACTGGATGACTGCATCCGCCTACCTTTCATATGGTGGTGTTCTTAGAGTGCTAAGAAGCAGCAACACATTTCTTTCTAACGCTAACGTACCTGTTGGTGCTGCGGTTACTAACTTACAAGTTAATTCACAGGAAGACTATTACAACAATCATACGTCACCCACATCTTGGCATTACGCTGCAAGATCACCTGGCTCTTGGGCAAATGATCTTAAGATCTGTACCATCGACGCACAGGCTGACCAAAGAGTTGCAATCGGAACAGAAGGATTATCCGTTGGATTCGCTCTTACCGCTGGGTTCTCAGCTCAAGTCGCAAATACAGATGGAACAGTTGGTGTTCAAACAGGTTACTTAAAAGGTATTCTTACTGGAATCGGTGCTGGTTTCGTTGATGTTAAAGTTGTTTCAAAACACGACGTAACTAATGATGTCTGGACTTCTACAGACTACGAGGAAGGATCAGAAATTAATTCTTTCCAAGGATATAGTCAGACAATCTTTGACGCAAATGATGGTAACGATTACACAGTAAACCATGCAAACAAGCTTAAGATCTTTAACGCTTCTGGTAACTCTGTTCAAATTGAAAGAACTCAGTTCAATGCCGCGGTCGGTATTGGTTCTACAGAGATCGTATTTGGAACAGATCTAAACACACTCAAGACTGCACCTGGCGACACAATCAGATCTCTTAACGGAACTTACTCTGGTACTATTGTTTCCTATGCAACCACTGGTGGTTCTCCAGTTGTCATCATGGACACTGCGGCAACTGTTGCATTTGCGAACACATCATTCCAAGTAATGTCTGGTATCGAGAGTGGTATCTATCTCAGAGAAGGTAACACTGTTGTTGATTGGTATAACCAACAGACTCTTGGACTTACAAACCAATCTATTCGTTGGAGTCAGATTGCTTCTAGACCTACAACTTCTGAATATGCTAAGGAAAGAAGTTCTAAACATGACGAAGTGCATGTTGTCGTTGTTGACGACACAGGTAAAGTAACTGGTACTTCTGGTAACATTGTAGAGAAGTGGACTGGATTATCTAAGGCTACTGATGCTCAGATTTCTCCTTCTACTAACATCTTCTACAAAGATTACCTTGCACAGTTCTCTAATCAAATCTTTGCTGGTGTTGCTCAACCAGGCCTTGGTCTGAAGCATACATCACTGGGTGGATACACAGTAGATTCAACTGGTGTTTGGGGACAAAAAAGTCAAGGAGTTACCTTTAACGGTTCAGGTCCTAACACATTCTCCCTTGCTAGTGGAATGGATTACGGTGCAATTGACAGATATAATTGTACATTGGGTGAAGTTATTAGTTCCTATCAGGTTCTTGATAACCCTGCTGAATATTCAGTTAACTTCCTTATCCAAGGTCCTTCAAATGGTGCATCCATTTACGAGGCACAAGCTAAGGCAAACAAATTGTTATCTATCGCATCTACTAGAAAAGATTGTGTTGCATGTATCTCACCTTATAGAGACGGTGTTATTGGTAAAACTGACACTGACCAACAAACTGCAAGTATCATTCAGTTCTACGATAGTTTAACTTCAACATCTTACGGTGTATTTGATTCTGGTTACAAGTATACATTTGACAGATTCAATAACACATTCAGATATATTCCTCTGAATGGTGACATCGCTGGATTGATGGCAAGAACTTCCATCAACTCATTCCCTTGGTTCTCACCCGCTGGTGCAACTAGAGGAACAATCAACAATGCAATTAAACTTGCATACAACCCATCTCAAGCACAGAGAGACGCTCTTTATCCTAAGAGAATTAACCCTGTTATCTTCTCTCCTGGCTCTGGTATTGTCTTATTCGGTGATAAGACTGCACAGAAAGAAGCATCTGCTTTTGACAGAATCAACGTTCGTCGTTTGTTCTTGACAATCGAAGGTGTTATCGAAAGAGCTGCAAGATCGCAGTTGTTCGAGTTCAATGATGATCTTACAAGAACAAACTTCTTGAATATTGTTGAACCATATCTTCGTGATGTAAAAGCTAAGAGAGGTGTTAGTGACTTCGTTGTAATTTGCGATGAAAGTAATAACACTCCCGATGTTATTGACTCGAATACCTTTAAGGCAGACATCTTTGTGAAGCCTGCACGTTCTATCAACTTCATTGGTCTAACCTTTGTTGCAACTAGAACTGGAATCAGCTTCGATGAAGTGGTCGGTTCCGCCTAATTAACTCAACCCTTTACTAAATACACACGAAGAGGTCTCAAAATCTCATGCCTAATAAAAATAATCCAAAGTTAGAATCCAGAACCATCGACGACTTTAAATCAAAGCTCGTTGGTGGTGGTGCTCGCCCCAATCTGTTCGAGGTTAGATTAGCTTTCCCTGGCGCACTAAACGAAGACAGTGCAACAGAAAAGGCTAGATTCATGGTCAAGGCCGCGAATCTCCCAGCATCCAACATCAATGTAATTGACGTTCCTTTCAGAGGAAGGAACTTAAAGATTGCTGGTGATAGAACATTCGATGTTTGGACAATCACAATCATCAACGATACTGATTTCCAAATCAGAAATGCTTTTGAAAGATGGATGAACGCTATCAACAAACATGATAACGCAACTGGAGAAGTAACACCAGGCGATTATCAGACTGATATGTATGTTGATCAAATCGGTAGATCACCCCTTGGAAGTGTAGGAAAACTTGATCCTACAGATCAACCGTTACCAATTCTTAGATCATACAAATTCCACGGAACATTCCCAACTAATGTAAGTGCGATTGAACTTTCATACGATCAAACAGATTCTATTGAAGAGTTCACAGTGGACCTACAAGTTCAGTGGTGGGATGTATTTAACGGTGATGGCGGTAACGTCTTTGGTACAAAAGATTCGTCTGGTAGTGGAACAGGCGGAGCAGGAAACATAGGAGTAGATGAGTAGGTTCCTATTTACAGTCTCAAGAAAGACTTATAAATAACTAGGAACAGCCCAGTAGTGAGTTAATGGCTAAATTATTTGGATTTAAAATCCAGAAGGATGACGAACAAAAAAAGAACGTTGTCTCTCCTGTACCCCAATCTAACGAGGATTCGTCAGACTATTATGTCTCTAGCGGATTTTATGGGCAGTACGTTGACATTGACGGTGTATTCAAGTCAGAGTTTGAGTTAATAAAAAGATATCGTGAGATGGCACTTCATCCAGAAGTGGACAGTGCCATTGAAGATATTATAAATGAAGCAATAGTTTCAGATCAGAATGATTCTCCAGTCGAAATCGATTTGGAGAATCTTCCAGCATCTGCGAAGCTTAAAGAATTGATTAGAGATGAGTTCAAGACAGTAAAGGAAGTCATGAACTTTGATACTAAGTGCCATGAGATTCTAAGAAACTGGTATGTTGATGGTAGAATATATTACCATAAGGTAATTGATATCAAGAAACCAGAAGAAGGACTTAAGGAAGTTAGATATATTGATCCACTTAAAATTAAGTTAGTAAGAAAATTAAAGTCTGATCCTACTTTGAATCAAGCAATCAGACAAGTTAATGCAAATAATCCATCTGATCTAGAAAGTCCAGAGATAGAAGAGTACTATCAATATGATCCTAGTGCGACTAACAGTAAAAATGCTCTAGGTGGTATAGGTCAAACTCCCTTCTCTACTAAACAGAGACCAATAAAGATTGCACCAGATGCTATCACATTCTGTCACTCAGGTTTAGTTGATAGAAACAAACAAACTATTCTTTCTTACTTACATAAGTCAATCAAGGCACTCAATCAACTTAGAATGATTGAGGATGCTCTTGTTATCTACAGGTTAAGTCGTGCTCCAGAAAGAAGAATATTTTATATTGATGTAGGTAATTTACCAAAACAGAAAGCGGAACAATACCTCAAAGAGGTGATGAACCGTTATAGAAACAAACTAGTATATGACGCATCAACGGGAGAAATTAGAGATGACAGAAAACATATGTCTATGCTCGAAGACTTCTGGTTACCCAGAAGAGAAGGTGGACGAGGCACTGAAATCACTACGTTGCCAGGTGGACAAAATCTTGGAGAACTTAGTGACATCGAATACTTCCAAAAGAAACTATATCGATCATTAGGAGTTCCAGAATCTCGTATTGCTGGATCAGGTGATGGATTTAACTTAGGTAGGTCATCTGAGATACTGAGAGATGAGATCAAGTTTACCAAATTTGTTGGTAGAATGAGAAAGAGATTCTCTCGACTATTCTTAGATATGCTGAAGACTCAGTTGATTCTAAAAAACATTGTCACCCCAGAAGATTGGGAAACACTAGGAGATCATATACAATTTGATTTTGTATATGATAACCATTTTGCAGAACTCAAAGAGACTGAACTTATCAATGAAAGATTGGGAGTAGTCGCTGCTGTCGATCCTTACATTGGTAAATATTTCTCACTGGACTATGTTCGTAGACATATTCTCAAGCAAAAGGATGAAGAGATCATCGAGATCGACAAGCAAATGGCACAGGAAATCAAGGATGGCAAAGTTGCTGATCCTATGGAAGTACAACAACTAGAAATGGGTGTACATCCAGAACAGATGCCTGGCGGTGCTATGAATCCTGATCCTAGTATGGGTCAAATGCCAGAAGATCCTGGCATAGATGGTAGTGCCACAGAAGCTCCTGAGATGCCCAACGGCGGCGAAATATAAATAATACTAGTCTAATTCTATATTGACAATAAATGGATAATGATTTACTTGATATGATCGCTGCAGGCCAAGACGGATCTGCAACCGACATACATGACAAGATCAAGGATCTACTGTATGCTAAGGCAGCAGAGAACGTTGACATAGTGAAACCAGCAGTCACCGCTGACATGTTTGGTGGACCTAATCCTCATCTAAACACTGAGGAAGAGCCAGAAGAAGAAGAATCTCCTGGCACACCCAGTTCTGTTGAGGATACAGCAGAAGTTGAAGAACCTGTCGCAGAGACAGAACCAGTTGATGATGCAGTAGAAGAGGAACAACCTGAGGCTTAACATGAAACTCATCACAGAAGAGATCGAAACCGCTAAGGTTCTTATCGAAGAAAAAGACGGTAAGAGGAATATGTTTATTGAGGGTATCTTTTTACAAGGAAACCTTAAGAACAGAAACGGACGTTTTTATCCAGTAGAAACTCTTGAAAAAGAGGTAAGCAGATATAACGAAGCGTTTGTTGGCAAAGGTCGTGCTCTTGGTGAGTTAGGTCACCCAGAAGGTCCTACTGTAAACTTAGACAGAGTATCCCACAAGATTGTAGACCTTCATAGAGAAGGAACCAATTTTGTTGGTAAAGCACAAATCCTCAATACACCAATGGGTAAGATTGCACAGTCACTATTAGATGACGGTGTTACTCTTGGAGTATCATCAAGAGGTATGGGAAGTCTTAAAGACACTAGCGAAGGCTACAAAGTTGTCGGTGAAGACTTTATGCTTGCCACTGCTGCTGATATAGTAGCAGATCCTTCTGCCCCTGACGCTTTCGTCAATGGCATCATGGAAGGAGTTGATTGGGTTTGGGAGGCAGGAATCCTAAAGGCAAAACAGTCACAGATTGCAGTTGTAGAACAAAAGACTATGACTCACCCTGCGATTGCGGTTGCTGAGCCTGAAAGGGCAGTGGAGGAAGTCATTGAGAAGACTCAAAAAACTATAAATAAACTAGTAGATCAAGGTCAACTTGACGAGAAGAAGTTGGAAATCTTCCAAAACTTCTTATCAAATCTTTGATTTAATAAATAAACATAGATTATACGATATCTAAACACGTTTTACGACGGAGAGTTCAAAATGTCCCGTGGAGATTTACAAGAAATGGATGTAAAGACACAGCAATCTAATACCGCTGTAAATAGTGGAGCAGGCAAAGGTGATCCAATGCCCTCTACTCCCAATTACGTTCCTGATGGTCAAGGTTCCGTTGAAGATCTTGGTGGTCCTACGCCTGAGAACTCAAAGCCTGATGACAACAGCAACATGCTTAAAACGCCAACCGTTACTATTAAGCAAGTTAAAGACGTAATTACTAAAAACGCTGGTAAAGCTGACCCAATGCCTACTGCACCAAAGTATGCCGAAGAGGCAGAAGCCGACGAATCCCAAGAGGTTGTCGCGGAAGAGGAAGCAACTGAAGAGAAAGAGAAGATCGATCTCAACAGTGCTATCGAGGAAGATGTTAACGCACTTCTTTCTGGAGAAGACCTTTCTGAGGAATTCAGAGAAAAGGCTAAGGTGATTTTCGAGGCATCTATCAATGCTAAGATCACAGATATCGAGAATCAGTTAAACGAAGAGTATGAGAAAGCACTCAACGAACAGGTTGAGGAAATCAAAGTCGAACTCACTGAGAGAACCGACTCATACCTCGAATATGTCGCCCAAGAATGGATGGAGGAAAATGCTATCGCTATCGAGAAAGGCATTAAATCCGAAATGACTGAATCCTTCATGGAAGGCATGAAAAATCTTTTTGAAACACATTATGTAACCTTACCTGAAGATAAATATGATGTACTAGAAAATATGGTAGACAAGCTTGATGAAATGGAGACGAAGCTCAACGAGCAGATAGAGAAGAATGTTGCACTCAACCAAAGACTTGGTAAGTCAACTGCCTCCACTATCCTAAATGATGTTGCTGAAGGTCTTGCAGTATCTCAAAAAGAGAAACTACAAACCCTCGCAGAAAGTGTTGAGTTTGAAAGTGAAGAATCCTATCGTGGAAAACTGGAGACCCTTAAGGAGTCATACTTCAAAGGTAATAAGTCTCAAGCAACTGCCACGTCTGCACCTCAAGAACTCAAAGAAGAAGCAGAACATGTAGAACCATCAACTGGATCTATGGCTGCATATCTTGATGCACTAGGACGTATGAAATAGGAATTCGTTAATTTTTAAGTAAACAACTCTTACAGACCGATGCAACAAAACATCAATTATCAACAACTCACTGAAAAGTGGGCCCCCCTTCTAGATCACGAAGGGTCAGATCCAATTAAAGATTCACACAGAAGGAACGTTACTGCGGTTCTTCTCGAAAACCAAGAGCAAATGCTCAGAGAAGAGAATGCTTTCCAGTCTTTGACAGAAGCATCTCCTACTAACTCCGCTGGAACTGGTGGATTTAGTGGCGGTTCAGCTGCAGGTGGTCCTGTTGCTGGTTTCGACCCTGTGTTGATTAGTCTTATCAGACGTGCAATGCCTAACTTGGTCGCATATGACCTTGCTGGTGTTCAACCAATGTCTGGTCCTACAGGACTTATCTTCGCAATGAGATCCAGATTCACTAATCAGAGTGGAACTGAGGCTCTATTCGACGAACCAGATACAAGCTTCTCTGGACAGAACTCCTCCCAGAACCTTACAGGTGGCATGACCGATGTTGCCGCTGGTTTCGGTACTACATCTGGACCTAACGGCACGAACCCAGGCGTTCTTAACCCCGTTGGTTCTGCAACTACCACTGACTACTCTGTTGGTCAAGGTATGCAGACAGGTGATTCTGAGGCACTAGGAGACGCTGCTGGAAATGCTTTCCAAGAGATGGCGTTCAGTATTGAGAAAGTTACTGTGACTGCGAAGTCCAGAGCACTCAAAGCTGAGTACAGTTTAGAATTGGCTCAAGACCTTAAGGCAATTCACGGATTAAACGCTGAGTCTGAACTCGCAAACATTCTCTCCACAGAGATTCTTGCAGAGATCAACCGCGAAGTCATCCGTACAATCTATAAGGTTGCTGAGCAAGGTGCAACAATCAACACTGCAACTGCTGGTACATTCGACCTTGACACTGACTCCAACGGTCGTTGGTCAGTTGAGAAGTTCAAAGGACTTCTATTCCAGATCGAAAGAGATGCGAACCAAATCGCACAAAGAACTCGTAGAGGGAAGGGTAACGTTGTCCTTTGTTCTGCTGACGTTGCTTCTGCCCTTACAATGGCGGGAATCCTTGATTACACCCCTGCACTTAACGCTAACTTAAACGTTGACGACACTGGCAACACATTTGCTGGTACACTTGCTGGTAAGTACAAAGTTTACATCGATCCTTTCGCTGCAAACAACGACGCTAATCAGTACTACGTTGTCGGTTACAAGGGTACTAACCCTTATGACGCTGGACTGTTCTACTGCCCTTACGTTCCTCTTCAGATGGTTCGTGCCGTGGGTCAGGACACCTTCCAACCAAAAATCGGGTTTAAGACTCGTTACGGAATCGTTGCAAACCCATTTGCCGAAGGTAACGTATCTAACCAAGGTCTTGGAAGACTTCTTTCCAACGCTAACCGTTACTACAGACGTGTTAAGGTTGCTAACCTTATGTGATTTAGATATTACATATCTTACAGAGAGACCCGAAAGGGTCTCTTTTTTTGTGCCTATATAGTAAGCACTATATTGTGTGAAATCATGACACAACCAAACGGAAGTAAGTGGAAGTGGATCTCTATAGGCACGGTTGGTAGTCTCTTGGCAGTATCACATATCGGTATGATAGGTATGTTAAGTCAAAGAGGATCTAAACTACCAAATATAAATTTGCCTGTAGGTGACTACACCTCTTATAGAGCTGAAGTAGGAAAAGATGGATATCGCATTGACTATAAGGGTAATGACCCTACAGTTATGCGTGTGGAAAGGGATAAGAATGTAAAGGCTGGCTTTCTGGGACTGGGTAATAATAAAATCACAGTCGTGGAAGAGTACGCTATGGACGGCGCTCATCACCAAGGAGGACCTACATCCAACGCAAGGTCTTGGCAAGATGATACCAACGGAGGAAATCAGTCGGGAAAGCTCACTGCCCAACAAGTCGAGTGTATCGAGGCGGTCGGTGGAGGCAAACAGACAGGCAGGGTTGTTGGGACTAGTGTGGGTGCTGCTGTTGCTCCTGCCGTTATGGGGATTCCCTTTGTTGGGTGGCTTGCTGCTGGTTGGGTCGCTATGTTTGGCGGGAACCAAGGAGCGGAAATAGGTGGTAATATGGCTTCTGAACTTTCAGATGTCTGTGAAGACCCCGACTTTGCTGAATAAATAAAGATAAAACCCATGAGCAGAGATTACACGGAGGTTGCAGGATCTGACCTCTTTGATAGACAAATCAAAAATAGGAATTTTCTGTCTCCAGCTGGATTCAAATTCTCCTTACAGAAAGCTCCAAAGGTTGATTTCTTTTCCAAGTCAGTATCCTTACCAAACATAACGTTAGGTGCTGCAATCCAAAGCACATATCTCAGAGACATTCCTGTTCCTGGCGATAAGTTGCAGTATGGTGATCTGGATGTAGAATTCTTTATAGATGAAAACTTAGAGAACTATCTACAGATCGAACAGTGGATGAGAGCTCTTGGATTTCCTGAGTCTTTATCAGAGGCAATCAGTTTGGATCCTCAAGAGACAAATCTGTTGCAAGCTGCCAGATCAGACGGAACAATACTAGTTTACAACAGTAGTTTCCTTCCTATCGCTAAGGTTGATTTCAAAGATATGTTCCCAACTTCTTTGACACCAGTTCAATTTACAGCTGATGCAACTGATATAAATTATATTGTAGCGACTGCTACTTTCAAATATACTATTTTTAATGTGGAGAGTCTATTAGGTGATGAATCTTGAATTTATACAAAATTTATGGGATAAAGATTCCATAATTGATAATGAATTATTACACAATGAGTCAACAAAAATCCCCGCCTTACACGCAAAGTACTACAAAATTTACACCAACATCCTGACACTACAGAAGGCTCAGGAAACTCAGTACAAAATTTTAAAGAAGGAGAAGTGGCAATACTATACAGGTAAGTCATCGCCAGAAGTATATGTAGAAAAACCTTTTGACTATAAAGTTTTAAAAGCAGACTTAGACAAATATTTTGACGCAGATCCAGAACTTATCAGGTGTACTGCAAAGATAGAATACTATCAGATCATGTTAGATTATCTAGAAAGTATTCTCAAGGTTATACAGAATCGAACGTATCAAATTAAAAATGCCATTGAGTGGCAGCGATTTACGAATGGATTATGAGTGATCTTATTATTGTTAAGAAGAATGAGGTACATCTCACAGTAGATGCACCACCCCATGTACAACAAGAACTGTCAGACTATTTTACCTTTGATGTTCCAGGCGCCAAGTATATGCCTCAGTATAGGAACAGACATTGGGATGGTAAGATCAGACTGTTCTCTACTGCAACAGGTGAGTTGTATGTGGGATTATTGGATAAAGTTATTGCTTGGGCAAGAAAAGCAAATTACAGTGTAGAGTTCAAAAATAATGAAACCTATGGTACTCCTTTTGAAGAGAATGAGGAGATATCATTAGAAGGCGTGAAAGATTATATGACTGCAATTTCTAGTTTCAAACCTAGAGATTATCAAGTAGATGGTGTATACGATGCACTCAAATACAATAGAAGATTAATTATATCTCCAACTGGGTCAGGCAAGTCTCTGATGATATATGCCGTTGCGAGATATCATGTAGGGAGAAAGAGAAGAATATTATTAGTCGTCCCCACTACCTCTCTCGTAGAACAGATGTATAAGGACTTTATAGATTACGGATGGGATGTCGAGAAATATTGTCATAAGGTCTATGCAGGTAGGAAAAAGACTACACAACAACGTGTGACCATATCAACATGGCAGTCTATCTATACTATGGATAAGACATTCTTTGCTCAGTTTGATGTGATTATAGGAGACGAAGCGCATCAATTCAAGTCCAAATCTCTGATTGGTATCATGTCTAAGATGAGAGATACTAAGTATAGGTATGGATTTACTGGAACTCTGAGTGGGTCACAGACACACAAATGGGTACTAGAAGGATTGTTTGGTCCTTCTTACAAAGTAACTCAGACATCAGATCTGCAAAAGAAAGGTCAACTCGCCAAGTTGGATATTAGAATTATATTGTTAAAGCATCCAGCAATTCCCTTTGATGATTATAGGGAAGAGATGAATTATATCATAGAACATGAGAAGAGAAACTTGTTCATTAGAAATCTTACTTTAAGTTTGAAGGGTAACACCCTAGTCCTATTCAGTAGAGTAGAAGCTCATGGTGAACCACTATATAATTTAATCAACAACGATAACGATAGAAAAGTCTTTTATGTTCATGGAGGTGTGGATAGTGAAGAGAGGGAAGAGGTTAGATCTATCGTTGATAGAGAAGCAGACGCTATCATTGTTGCGTCTTATGGAACTTTTTCTACAGGAATTAACATTAAAAACTTACATAATGTCATTTTTGCATCACCTAGCAAATCTAGAATTAGAAATCTACAAAGTATTGGTAGGGTACTTAGAAAAGGAAAGAACAAAAACAAAGCAATGTTATATGATATCGCAGATGACATCACAGTCAATAATAAAAAGAACTACACATTGAATCATTTGATGGAACGTGTTAAAATATACAATGAGGAAAACTTTGATTATGAAATTAGAACTGTTTACTTAAAATAAAAGTCTTATTTGAGGAATCCCTGATAGAACTAATCGAAAGATTTAATGAAGATTACTTAGAACTGTTATTTGTTTAACTGGCAGAGCGTTTCTTAATATCAATGCTAATACAAATCACACCTTTTGTGAGTGACTAAATATGAATATAGACTACTTATCAACAGTATTATAAACAAAACTACTACAGGAAAAGATTAAATGGAAGAAGATTTCTACGCCTCAATCAAATTAGTATCGGGAGAGGAAATCTTTGGTGAAGTCATGCCGTCTGAAGAAAATGGTCGCACGGTTTTAATTATAAGTGATCCTGTAGAAATTGAAACAATAAGCATGGATGGGAGACATGAAGGTCTCCGCATGATGCCATGGTTGAGAAGTATGCCTGTTGACAATATTATTATTATTCCTATGGACAGAGTAATTACTGTTGTTGAGGCACGCGAAGACTCAGATGTAGTAAAGTATTATCAGAAATTTATTTTCTCTAATCTCAATGGGGGATCTGGCGAGAAGATAAAGGTAACAAAAAAGATGGGATATGTAATTTCAGTTGAGAAGGCCAGAGAAAGTCTTGAGAAGCTATATAAGAAAGATGAAACATCTGAAGCTTCATAGCATTCCCTTGAACCCTTACAGAGTTATTGTACACACATTTACATGACTTGTCAAGTATCTCGTTTTGAGGTATAATAAAAGTAACACAAGAGGTAATATAGATGCCCGCAAAAGGTACTCGAAAACGGTCTGAACACTACGTTAACAACAAAGAGTTCCTGTATGCGATCGTTCAATATAAAGCAGATGTAAAAGCGGCGGAGGTAGCGGGTGATACAAAACCACGCATCACTAATTACCTTGGAGAGTGTTTTGTAAAAATTGCTACGCACTTATCATATAAGCCAAACTTTGTAAACTACATGTTCCGTGAGGACATGATATCTGATGGCATCGAGAACTGTGTCCAGTACATACATAACTTCAATCCAGAAAAATCTACGAATCCCTTTGCTTACTTCACTCAGATCATACATTACGCTTTCCTAAGACGTATACAGAAAGAGAAAAAGCAAATGGAGATCCGTGAAAAGATCATTGAGAAGTCGGGGTACGATGAGGTTATGCACGTTGACGATCCTTTCGGCGGTAATGCTAGTGACTATAACTCTATAAAAGAAGCAGTTCAAACAAAGATGAATCAATGAAGTTAACACAAGAAATGATTGACAAGATCCAAGAGTTGATGAATCACACTAAGAAAGATGGATCTATGAATTGGGTTGAAGGTGAAGAGATTACGATCAGTTTGGCAGGGACATTTGCTGCTGATAGATTTATAGTCATCGGTAATGAATCTAAAAAACCTTGGGTTCCTTCTGAACCTCACCCTAGATTTGATTATGAGAAAGGAGAGTTCAAGAAGTGAAGATTGCAATCATAACAGACACACACTTCGGCGGTAGACGAGGTAATAAGGTCTTTCATGACTTCTTTCAAAAATTTTATGACGATATATTCTTTCCAGAACTAGAGAAGAGAGGTATCAAGTATTGCATCCATATGGGAGATGCCTTTGACAATAGAAAGAATATAGATTACTGGTCTTTAGACTGGGCAAAACAACATGTATATGATAAGTTTAAAAATCTGGGCGTGAAAGTTTGGCAACTTGTAGGTAATCATGACGTTTACTATAAGAATACAAACAAGATCAACTCAATTGATGCACTCCTAGAACATTACGACAATATCACTCCCATCTCATCACCAGACACATATGATATAGATGGATTCAAAGCAATGATGTTGCCTTGGATATGTGATGATAACTATCAAGAGACTCTTGCAGCGATAGAAAGATCAGATGCAAAGATGGCATTTAGTCATTTGGAACTAAATGGATTTGAATTATATCCAGGCATGAAACAGCAAGGTGGTATTGATAAGGGTATCATTGCTAAGTTTCCTACAGTATTCTCAGGACATTATCACACCAGAAGTAATGATGGTCAGGTATTTTACCTAGGCAATCCTTATCAAATATATTGGAATGACTGTGGAGATAAGAGAGGATTTAATATATTAGACACAGAAACAGGAGAGATTGAGTTTGTAGAAAACCCATATACAATATACGAGAAGATATACTTCGATTCTACCCCTGCTGCAACATTCAAGGCACACTTATATAAAGATAAGATTGTAAAATTATTTGTCAGATCTAGAAAGAGTCAGTTAGAATATGACAAGTTCCTTGAAAAAATTCTGAAAGCTGGTATAATAGATCTGAAGGTAGTGGAAAATACCGAGATCAATGACAAGGAAGTAGATCTTGATGGTGAGAAAGTTGAGGATACTCTCACGCTTTTAAATAAATACATCGAGGACTCTGACTTTGAATTAGAAAAGGAGAGAGTCAAAAAACTTCTCAAGGAAGTCTACTTAGAGGCTTGCGAAGCGGATTAATGTACATCTTATCACTTGTTGATCACGAAGGAGAAGGAGCTTATGCTGTCACAAATGATGACGGTCAGAAGGCTCTTTATCTTTTCCAGCAAGAAGATGATGCTACTAGATACGCAGGGCTTCTAGAAGCAAATGAATCCACGGTATTGACAGTTGTAGAAATAGATGATATGCTAGCTGTTGAAACCTGCAAAAAACACAAATACAAATACGTTATTATCACACCTGATGACATTGTGATTCCGCCAAAAGATTATGATAACATTCAAGACGATACGGTGGCGTAACTTTTTATCTACTGGTAACCAGTTTATAATTGTTAGTTTCCAAAAGTCTCCTACAAATTTGATAGTCGGTGCTAATGGTGCAGGGAAGTCCACGATATTGGACGCTCTGACATTTGTTTTATACAACAAACCATTCAGAAAGATTAAAAAAGCACAGTTAGTCAACACTGTGAATGATAAAGAGTGCGAAGTTAATATTGAGTTTGAGATTCAAGGTAAGATTTATACCATTGTTAGAGGTATGAAACCAACTTTGTTTGAAATTTACATTGATGGTAAGAAGCAAGATCAATTTGCTAATTCAAATGATCAACAACAACACCTAGAAGATAATATTTTACGACTAAACTATAAATCCTTTACTCAAACTACTATTTTAGGTGCTGCAACCTTTGTTCCCTTTATGCAGTTGAGTCAAACTCACCGTAGAGAGATTGTAGAAGACGTTCTGGACATTAAAATTTTCTCTGGAATGGCAAAAATTCTTCGTGAGAAGATGAGTAAAGCGAATACGGAGATCCGAGAACTCACAATCAAGAAAGAATTGGTTGAAGAGAAGATTGAAATGCAAAAAAGTTTCATTTCTGATCTAGACAAGACAGGCAAGAAGAAAATAACAGACATTCGAGGTAAAATTGATACACTTTTGAAGGATACCTCATCCTTAATGTATGAAAATGACCAGACATCTGCGGACATTAGAGAAAAATATGAACCAGAATTAGAAACTCTTACATCTGCTTCATCTTCTCTTAAGAAATTCAACAATGTCAAGGGCAAACTGGAACAGAAGATTAAGATTATCACCAAAGAACACCAGTTCTTCAAGGAAAACGTATCATGCCCTACCTGTGAACAAAAAATAGAGGAAGACTTTCGCTTAAATAAGATTGGGGATATCGAAGGGAAGGTAAAGGAGATTAACTCCGCTTACAAAGAACTTCAAAAGTCTATAAACTCAGAACAAAAAAAAGAAGCCAGGTTTATAGATGTTTCTAAGCAGATCTCAACACTAACGCATGACATTTCAACAAACAATTTTAAAATTTCTGAATATCAACGACAAGTCCGCAATTATGAACAAGAAGTTCAAGACATTACCGAACAAATTGCAAATAGAAATACTGAAAGAGCCACGCTTAGAAACCTCAAGAATGATTTAACACTAGTAGAAACAAATAAAGCAGATCACACCCAAGATATTGAATACTTAGACTTCGCAAACGCCATGATGAAAGACTCTGGTGTCAAGGCAAAGATTATGAAGAGGTATTTGCCTATCATGAATCAGAAGATCAATAAGTATCTTCAAATGATGGACTTCTATATCAATTTTACATTGGATGAACAGTTCAATGAGTGTATCAAGTCGCCTATTCATGAGAAATTCAGTTATGAATCTTTCTCTGAGGGAGAGAAGATGCGAATTGACCTTGCTATACTATTCACATGGCGTGATATTGCAAAGATGAAGAACTCATCATCCACAAACATCCTCATCCTTGACGAAATATTTGACAGTTCTCTGGATAGTAATGGTACAGATGAATTTGTGAAGATTATCAGATATGTCATCAAGGATGCTTACATCTTTATGATCTCTCATAAGGTAGATGAGTTAACAGATAGATTAGATAATATGATTACATTTGAAAAGATGAATGGGTTCTCAAAAGTGACGTATTCTACATAGTAGCACAGGTTTCGGGCCCGTATGATACTAATAGATGGATGTCATTCACTAAAACTTGAGTGTGCTCTAAGAGAGTTGGGTTTTATTGATATGGAATGGAGAACAGTGGCACATGCTGGAATATTTTTTGTTCAACCTGTAGGTATGCCAAATGATCCCGAAGGAGATCTTCTAGGATTTACGATTACCTATGAGAGTAAAGTTATAAAAATGCAGAATACTGCAAAGAAAGCATTAGATACAGCTATAAGATGGTCAGGGGACAGTTGACAGGCTGGCACACTCATGGTTGTAATTGGCACAGGATCGATTATCATATGTGTATAGACAAGAAAACAAATGCTTACAAAGGTTAATTACGAAGTTAAAGGTCAACTCGCTAAACTCCTTGCTACCGAAGATTTAATCATCGAGAACAAGAAAGTCCCTACAGCCTCCTTTGATGTAGAACGTAGAGTTCTTACCCTTCCAATGTGGGAGAAGGCCTCTGCGACCGTATACGACCTTCTGGTAGGTCATGAGGTTGGCCATGCACTATTCACACCCAATGTGAACTGGAAACTAAAATATCCAGATGTTCCTATGTCATTTGTGAACATCCTTGAGGATGCTCGTATTGAGAAGTTGATGAAACGTAAGTATGCTGGTATCGTCAAGACATTCTATATGGGATACAGCGAACTTTCCGATCAAGATTTCTTTGAACTAGAGAAGAATGATGTTGAAGATATGAATCTTCCTGATCGTATCAACATCTACCATAAGGTTGGTAAGTTTATTGATGTTCCTTTTGTTTATGATGAAGAATATTTTCGTGACGCTGCATCCAAAACAGATACTTTTGATCAGGTTCTAGATCTTGCTTTTGAACTTCATGAGTTTATGAAGAATCAAAATGCAGAATCACTTGAGATGTCGTTAAACATTGACAACATCACAATGGGTCAAGGTGGTGGAGATTTAACTCTAGAAGATCTTATCGATGCAAAAGAAACTGATCAAGAAGGAGAGGGTGATTCTATTCCTTCTGGCCAAGGAGAGTTTGATGATGAGCGTCCTGACTTGGGAGAAGATACTACTGAGTATGAAGAGCCTGAGTACAATCCTTACGGTGGTGGAGAACATAGTGACTTTGAGACTATCACTGACAAGACTCTCTCAGACAACTTGGAGAACTTGAATGATAAGAAAGCAATACAAAGTATGTACGATACTGAGTACTGCACTATTCCTACTCTAAATCTAAAAACTCTTCATGCTAAAAATGCAGAGGTTCATTCTTACCTTGAACAGTGGTGGGCCCAACAACAAAAAAACTACGATGATGAGATCCAACAGGCGGACAACTATCGTCTTCCTCTGAATCTTTATGCAAGTGTTGACAATGAGTACAGACTCTTCCGTCGTTCTGCACAGAAAGAAGTCAACTATCTTGTAAAAGAGTTTGAGTGTAAGAAGTCTGCTGACGCATATGCTCGTGCTACAGTATCAAAGACAGGTGTTCTTGATTGCTCAAAGCTTCACTCATATAAGTACAACGAAGATTTATTCAAAAAGATCACCACTCTACCTGACGGTAAGAATCATGGACTTATCTTTGTCCTTGATTGGTCTGGATCTATGAGTAATGTTCTCTTGGATACAATCAAACAGTTGTTCAATTTGATCTGGTTCTGTAAGAAAGTTCAAATTCCTTTCCAAGTATTTGCTTTCACTAATGAGTGGAATCGTGGAGAGAAAGAGTTTGATGAGATGGGTAACTACAGAGGTTATTCATATCCTAAAGATCATCACGAAAAAATAGATGGTCAACTCTATGTTGAAGGCATGTTTTCAATGGTTGAGTTTCTAACTAGTGATTGTAAGAAAGGAGATCTAGAAACTCAAATGATGAACATCTGGAGAGTCACAAATTGTCTTGACAGTCGTGGCCGTTGGGCATCTCACATGTTTTACCAGTGCCCACATCGTTTGGGTTTATCTGGAACTCCTTTGAATGAAGCACTTCTCTCTTTGAATCAACTCATTCCTCAGTTCCAAAAGAAAACAGGAGTTCAAAAAATTCAGTGCATCACTCTTACTGATGGTGAAGCACATCCTCTTAAATTCCACAAAGAGTTTAAGAACAGAGCGGGTGAAGAACCATACTTAGGAACACGTTCTACTACACATGGTAACGTATTCATTCGTGATACAAATGGTAAAACTTATCACTGTGCAGACGCATACTATGAGTTGACCTCTTCCCTACTCAATCAACTCAAGGGTCGTTTCCCTAACGTCAACTTCCTTGGCATCCGAGTTATTGAGAGTCGTGATTGCAACAGTTTCGTTCGACGTTATGTTGACTTCGATTACGACAAACACAAGTCCATCATGGAACAGTGGAGAAAAACAAAATCTCTGATGATCACTGATGGTGGTGGATACCATGCTTACTTTGGATTATCCTCATCCGCACTCAACTCTGATTCTAGTTTTGAAGTGAAAGAAGATGCGACTAAAGCACAGATCAAGTCCGCTTTCAAGAAATCACTTTCTGCAAAGAAAATGAACAAGAAAGTTCTAGGACAGTTCATGACCTACATCGCATAGACCAGTTGACAAACTGGCATAGAGGTGGTTGATTCCATCTCTACTTCCATTATAATGTATACATAGACAAGAACAAACAATGCCTTTTGAAGCTAAAGTGAACCCCAAATCACTCATCGACAATCTTCGTGATCTTTACGGTAACAAGATTACATCCGCACACATCAAAGCCTATTGCGCTCAGCATGATGTGACATATCAAACTGTGACAAAATACTTGCAACAGTTTAAAACAACAAAAGGTAAGTGGAATTTGACTGCCAAAGAGAAGAAAGAAAAACTTGAGAATTCCTTTGCTGCTCCTGCTGTTGTTCCTCCTGTAGAACAGAATCTAGTTCCAGAGGTTGATCCTAACTTCGTTAAGTTTGGAAACTTCAACGATGTCAAAAAGATTATTCAATCTAAACAGTTCTATCCATGTTTTGTTACAGGGTTATCTGGTAACGGTAAGACCCTTGGTGTAGAACAAGCCTGTGCTCAACTTAAGAGAGAAGTTGTTCGAGTTAACATTACAATTGAAACAGATGAAGACGATCTTATTGGCGGTTTCCGTCTTGTTAATGGCTCCACAGTCTGGCATAACGGACCCGTTATTGAAGCACTCGAACGAGGTGCTATCTTGCTCCTTGATGAGATCGACCTCGCAAGTAATAAAATTCTCTGTCTCCAGAGCATCCTTGAAGGTAATGGAGTCTTCCTTAAAAAGACTGGCACTTACGTCAAACCAACTAGTGGTTTCAACGTCATCGCAACCGCAAACACTAAAGGTAAAGGTTCAGACGATGGACGATTCATTGGAACTAATGTGCTCAATGAAGCCTTCCTTGAACGCTTCCCAGTAACCTTTGAACAGTCCTATCCTAGTCCAAAGACTGAGGAGAAGATCTTGACCAACTTGTGTGACGATACAGAGTTCTGCAAGCGTCTTGTAGATTGGGGTGACATCATCCGTAAGACCTTCTTTGATGGTGGTGTTGAGGAAGTTATCTCCACACGTCGTCTTGTACATATCGTCAAGGCATACTCTATCTGGAAGAACAAAGAGAAAGCAATCGAAGTATGTGTAAATCGATTTGATGATGAAACAAAACAAGCATTCCTTGATCTTTATGACAAGGTTGATGCGGATGTAAACTTTGGAGGTGAAAAAACAAATGATGAACCTATGGAAGAACTACAAGTCCCTTCTGTTTGAAACCTTTCCTGACCTAGAAGTCAAGGAAACATGGGCAGAATGGGAAGGTAAAGGTACTAGCTTAACCGCTAGGATCTTTACTAACCCATACTTTATTAAGTCAAGGGAAGTAGATATATGGAGTGATAAATCCTCTATCTACAACACCATCATCTATCCTAAAACAGGCAGTAATCTACCTTGTTTTGGTATGGACTTGATGGGATTTACAGAGAAGAGAGTCATCATTGTATTTGACTTTCAACATCCTGTAGAAAAATATCTGTTCTCTGTAGAGGGATTACCAAAAGCAGAAAAGGAGTATCGATTCTTTGAAATGGGCAATCACTTTTCTGAAAATATATTTGTCAGATATACTACCTTTGATAAGGTGGATGAACATCTTGATATGTTCAAACAATACTTGACAAAATACAAAGAGATGGTAGAATTAGAAAGGCCAAGTGGAACAGACACTAACACATACAAAGATTTTGATGCTTACATGACCAAACTAGATCCAGTAGGAGGTTATCTCGCAGGTAAGTTTGGTAAAGAAAAGGCAGAGAGTCTTGTAAACAATTTCCTATTTTGCTATGGTTAACGCATGGAGTCTAGCAGCATCAATTCTAGGTGGTACATTTGAGGAGGACTATCCAATCTTGAAAAACAAAAATAAAGAGTCAACAAAAGAAGACTGGCAAGAGTTTTGGGAGGGTGACGGACACAGTATTACTGGAAACCCCGCTCCCGCTTCACCAGATATGTTCGTTTTTGAATCACCTGATGGTGGCAAAACTGTAACTAAAAGGAAACCTTTTGAGTCTAAGAAAGAAGTAATCCAAGGAGATTACTATAAGGATATTCCTTGGAGTAATGTTGAGGACAATAGAGGTACTGAGGATAGAATTGAGTTCAATACTGATGGTCCTCATGCTGCAGGTCCAGTCGAGATCCTTGGCGGAGTTGGTGAAGATGTAATCTCTTTTGGTGATTCCAAAGATACTGATCTTGATTGGATTGAAAAGAGTGGAGGATTTGAATGGACACCAGGCTCACCATGGCCTCCAGCAGTTCCAGAAGATATCTCAGATAGAGATCCAGAACACTCAGATGCTTATTACGATTACAAACGTAATGATCCTAATGCAAAAAACCCTTTTACTGATCCTAAAGACAGAGAAAGAGCAGACTTTGTAGTTGGTGCTGGTAACACTGCTGCGAAGAATGATGATCTATACATGGCGGACATTGACGATATGTATTCTCATTACTTTGATGGTAATTATCTTCGTCAACCAGTAGCAGACAATTTCAAATTTTTCAAGTATAATGAACATTCAATGCTTGATAAAGCAAAGAACTATATTGCTAGTACATATGGTTCACACTATACTGGAGATAAGGGAACACAGACCCTAGATCTCATTGAAGGTATTGGAGATGCGGAAGCATTTTGCCGATCCAATGCAATCAAGTACCTCTCACGATTCGGCAAAAAAGATGGTAAGAATGAAAACGACATTCTAAAGGCCATCCACTATTGTACACTTTTATACCACTTCGCTGGTTTACATAATGACGACAGCAACTAAGATTCCTATGAAACTTTCCGATAGAACTATTAACCTGTTGAAGAACTTTGCTTCTATCAATCAGTCTATCTTATTCAAGCAAGGTAAGTCCTTGAGAACTATTTCTGTAATGAAAAACATTCTTGCAGAGGCAAATATTGATGAAGACATTCCTCAAGAGTTTGGTGTTTATGATCTTAGTCAGTTCTTGAACTCTCTTGGTCTTTTTCAAGATCCAGAATTAAACTTTACAGGACAAAGTTTCGTCAATATCAAAGAAGGTAAACAGAAGTCTAAGTATTTCTTTGCTGATCCAAGTGTTATTGTCTCTCCTCCTGATAAATCAATCACTCTTCCATCTGTAGATGTTGAGTTCCCTCTCAAGAGTTCTCAACTTGATCGTCTTCTAAAGGCTGCAGCGGTCTACCATCTAACAGATCTTTCCGTTGTGGGTGATGGTAAAGAAATCAAGATGGTTGTTTCTGATCGTAAGAACGATACATCAAATGATTTCTCTATCGTTGTAGGAGAAACTACTAATACTTTTGGATTACACTTCAAGGTAGAAAACATTAAGATTGTTCCAGGCACATATGATGTCAAGATCTCTCGTAAACTTTTGTCACAGTTTACCTCATCTGAGTATGACCTCACCTACTATATAGCTTTGGAACCAGATCTCACATGGGAGGACTAATGTTATTTGCATCACATCCAAGTGTCTACACACTGCCAGGCACTTGGGAAGCACAACCCGACGTATTATTTGATCCCACAAATCTTCTTGCGTCAGCCGCAGTTGTTTTTGCAACCGCAGCAATTATATCCGTAATTTCAATTAAGCAAAAAAGAAAAAGAGCTTAGTTAACTTACTATTTTATTATGAAAGAATTTGATTATGAACTCGATTATAAGAGTCTCGATTTTTCAGATGAAGAAAATCGCAAACTTTATCGTATTGGAAGGGGAGAACAGGGAGTACTATTGGTTCGCCCTTATACTGACACTATTTGTGCTCATTGGAGATTTAGAAATCCAGATGAAGCCGTAAAATCATCTAACAAAATCTTTTCCATGTACCTAGATTATAGGGATGGTAAGGATTTTATTGGTATGGATATGTGTCGTAAATTTTTAGAGATGGGATTTACTAGATCAAGAAGATACGCTAACCATAATACAGGTCAAAAGTACAAGAAAGGAACGAAAGAAATATTACCACAAGAAGAAGATCACATGACAAGTAAGTATGCAGAGTCTGCTCGCATATTTAAAAAGGTTCGTGACATCGTTGCCAAAAGTGAAACTTATGTTACAATGAGGAAGAGCTGGAGGTTAGAAGAATGAACATCTTTGTGACAGATGACAGTCCACAAAAGTCTGCTCAGGTATTACCTGACAAACATGTGGTCAAGATGCCATTGGAAACATGTCAAATGCTTTCCATTGTGTTCTCACATTGGTATTTTGATTGGGGTGATGATCTCCTACACAAGAAGGATGGTACTCCATACAAAACAAGTAAAGGTGCTTTCCGTAATCATCCATGTACACAATGGGCAGGCAAAAGTTTGTTCAACACAGCATGGTTGATTCAACATGGATGTGCATTGTCAACAGAGTACACCCATCGTTATGGGAAAGAACATGGATGTCGCAAGACGTTGTTTGAAGCGAAGAAAATCTTTCATCGGTTCGCAGACGAAGCGATTACATGCTACAGTTACGTTCAAGATTACGCATTTGCAGGACCAGATGAGTTTAAATATGACACAAGCATTGACACTCTCACTGCTTACAAACGTTACATTAGGAGCAAACCTTGGGTTGCATCTAATTATCTTCGTGACCCATCCAGAAAACCAGATTGGATCTGACTAAATTATGAACACTATGGACGCAGATCGTATTGCATCTGCACTTGAAAGAATTGCAAACTCTTTAGAGCATCTGCATATTGAATCTATTGACCACGCTCACATAGATGAGATACAACATAATCATGTTGAAGGTGATGTCAACACACACAGTAAAACTTGGTGACTAACTTAATTGAAAAGACTGATCCACGTTACTTCTCACAGACAAGTAACGAACCCTATGACAGGCATCATTATAAGATAGTTTACAAAGACCATTCTATTGTGGTAGAATCATGGGAAGAAGTTCAAGAGCATTGGTGGAACAATGCACATAAGTTTGAACTCCCAGTTATTGAGGTTCTAGACAAACCAAAGAAAAAATCCAAAGGATTTATTTAATTATGAGTAAAAAAAAGGAAGAACTCGCTCTTGAGTTCGTAAAATATACCGTCAGTTTGATGGACGAGGAATCTCTTAGGAAGATTGCTGAGATCAATTTACTTGCTAACCTGAGTGGAGAGACAGATCTTCCAACTTGGGAAGACTATGTAGCACAAATGAAAGGTCTAACCACGGCCGAAAAATGTCTTGAGTTGATCAAACCAGCAATGCTTTTAAGGGGAACTAATGAGGGATGAATTTATTTGGGTAGAGAAGTATCGCCCAAAAACTATTGATGAATGTATTCTCCCAGAGAGTACAAAGAAAACATTCAAAGAGTTTCTAAAGAAGGGAGAGATTCCCAATCTTTTGTTGTCAGGACCTCCTGGCGTTGGTAAGACTACAGTTGCAAAAGCGTTATGTGCAGAACTAGGAGTTGATTGTTATGTCATCAATGGGTCCGATGAAGGACGATTTCTTGACACGGTACGGAATCAAGCAAAGAACTTTGCTTCGACCGTATCACTTCAAGGGATGGATGCAAAGCACAAAGTCATCATTATTGACGAGGCTGACAACACAACCCATGATGTACAACTCCTCTTACGGGCGAATATTGAGGCATTTTATAAGAACTGTAGATTCATCTTCACCTGTAACTTCAAGAATAGAATCATCGAACCTCTCCACTCCAGATGTGCAGTGGTCGAGTTCGGAATTAAGGGAAAAGACAGACAGGGAATTGCAGCCCAATTCTTCAAACGTCTCCAACAAATCTTGGTTACAGAAGGTGTTGAATATGATAACAAGGTACTAGTAGAACTTATTAATAAGCACTTCCCTGACTGGAGACGTGTTCTTAATGAGTGTCAACGACATTCTACAAGTGGTAGGATTGATTCATCTATTCTTGCCAGTTTTTCTGAGGTAAACATAAATGACCTTATCAAAAATCTTAAAGGTAAGAACTTTAAAGAGGTTCGTAAGTGGGCTGTCAATAACTTGGATAATGATCCTTCTGTACTATTGCGTCGTATCTACGATGCTCTTTTTGAGTCCCTTGAAGGTCCTAGTATTGCTGCTGCTGTCCTTATCATTGCTAAGTATCAGTATCAAATTGCGTTTGTAGCTGATCAAGAAATTAACTTGTTAGCATGTCTAATAGAAATTATGGTGGAGTGTGAATTCAAATGACTACAGATTTAATCGAACTACTGACTTACTATGTGATTGGAGGTGCCCTTATCATTGGACCACCTACAGTCTTCCTGATCATTGCTATGATGGGAGCAATCCAAAATACGAAAGGT
>CETY01152542.1_pt1 | contig 26564 bp, 31 predicted proteins | sample 361551 | NCBI WGS metagenome assembly CETY01 (sample SAMEA2623135, study PRJEB7988) | marine metagenome | biome: marine biome (ENVO:00000447); feature: deep chlorophyll maximum layer (ENVO:xxxxxxxx); material: "saline water (ENVO:00002010), including plankton (ENVO:xxxxxxxx)" | depth 45 m | reverse complement strand
GGTTAAGTGTCACGGGGGATGGGACTTTAAGTGCTTCTGGTGGGAGTGGAAGTACATCTCTAATTGGTATTTGGTCTTCGGGGGCTAATCAATATTACGCATACTCTCGAACCATCACTACAACATCGAGTAATGTAGTTTCATACAGCTCTCGCAGCATCAACCATGGTAACTTTGTGAGTACTAGTGGAGAGGTTGGTTGGTCAAAGACGTTTTATGGAACTTCCACCTCTATCTGGGCCAATGGCAGCTCACACTACCGTTATGGTATCCCTTTTACTGTCCCTACAGGAAATAATAAAGTATGTTTTGAATGGTCTACTTTTGTATCCGGCTCCGTCAATAATAATTATTTTGCAGAATTCATATTGTCTGGACAAAAGACATCTTTTTCTGCGGCTGAAAGTTCTGCTAATGGCGGCGTAAGCATGACCGGTGCGACTAGGTATTCAAAAATTATTCAATTCCACGGTGCTACAACCCCGGGTCAAAGACAGACACTCACCATACCATCAGATATATTTTCTGTGGGTTCTGGTAATCACTATACATTATGGATTACTTGTAAAGCTGCTAATAATGGGGGGGGGCTATTGTATGGTTATGGACACCACCAAAGTGGTACGACGACCACTTATGCAGGCTATGGGAGACAGATTGTTAAAATATTTTCTTGGAGCTAATTAAATTATTTAAGTAATTATATAATTATATAATTATAGATATGCTAGAACCCCAAATGATACCATTAGGAACTTTAACTGAAGAATCTGAAAAGCTTGATAATGTTAGGTTTATTAGAAATAATAAATTAAAAAAAACAGATATGTATTTATTAAATGATTATCCTATAACAGATGAAAAACGTGAAGAATGGAAAGTCTATCGTCAAAAATTAAGGGATATAACTACAAAAATACCATCAACTGATTTAGAATTATTTACATATCATTATCAGGATGATAGAGAAGGTGAATTTATTATAAAAGGTATTGATTGGCCTACACCACCAAGTTAGATATCAAAAAAAATAATAATAATAATTTCTATATAATATATATGATGGATTTAAAAATAGGAGATATTATTATGTATTGCATAGATGGTAGTATTGGTGTAAGTTTAATTGAGGGTGAAATCCGTAAGCAAGCTGAAGAAGTGGGAATATCTTCTAATGAAGATAATAATGAAGAAGATGGACCTGAAGTATTTATAGAGGGAATACCTATTGGAACCGTTAAAGATGTAACAGATAATGATATAACTATTGAATGGAAATCAATCGGTATATTAAAATATGAGGTATCACAAGAGGATAATCTTCCAATATTTAATTTTAATATATGTAAAAAAGTAGAAGATAATAATTGGATTGATAAAAATGGAAATCATTATGATAATTATTGTACATTTCTGAATATAGATAATTTATGAATATAATAATCCACCTAAACCTTCCATTATCCTTAATATATTATAATTTTTAGAATATAGATTGAATGAATATCCTGTATATTGCTGTGTCCCTGAAAAATTAAAAGAAACGTTATCAATCCTTGAAAAATTACAAGAACCAGATGGTTGATTGCTATTTGGATCTAAACAGAAACTATACATATATACTAATTTCGTAGGGAATGTATAACCTGATTCCAATGGTTGTATTGTACGGAAGTATGTTGCTTCCCTTTCCTTAAATCTTTCAATACCATTAAACTTAATAGTAAGTCCTTTAAAATGTTCATATTCTACATCACCATTAATATAGGATGGATTTGAATCTTCATGGGTATTATAATTTAAATAATCATTTCCATGGGTCCATTGACTACCAGAACCAGAGACATTTTCATTACTATCGATGGATATAAAGTCATTTTTCTCAGATGTTGCAATATTATTCTGAAATGTCCAATAAAGACATTTTATTGGATGATTTAAGGTAATATTTATATTTTTTGAATATTCTAATGTCCTTCTTTGTATTTGTTCAATTAAATATTCATGATGAGATTGAGCAAAACGTTTTCTTTCATCAGTATCAAGGTAAATATAATTTATCCATAATTTAATTTTCGGTTCTAAAGGATCGCTTGCTGGACTATCATCTTTATTCCGTACTAAAACGGCAGAATTATTTGACGTATTCCTCTTTGAATTAATAATATTTTTAATAGAACGAAACCCTACCTTTAAATTGATTGTATGATACTGTAAGGCAATTAATGGTAGAGCATTGCTAGGATGTTTACAAAACCACAAATCAAAAGGAATATAAGTTTTAATATTTGGTGGAAACTTCCCATTCAATATTCCTGCTGGCTTATTACGAATTAATGTATCGAGGCCAGAACCATTTGAACGGTTTAATTCATTCATTATATCTAACCATTTTCCATCATAGGAATCAATTAATTGTTCGCCAATATAAAAATCAACATCTTTAAGGTATGAGCAAGCAGTATTATTAGTATAATTACAATATTGAGTCCCAGGGTTTTGTTCATTTTCATAATCCTGTTGAGGGAAATCAATCTCTAAATGCATTTTATATAATAAATCACCTGATTTATTAATATCATAATTTAAGGTAAACTCTGATGTGGATGATATATTTCCTGCATATTCTTGGTCAATACATTCCATCGAAAAGTTTGTATGTTTCCTAAATACAGATTTAAAAAAGGAGTATTCTGGATTCCCTCCCATAATATGAATATCTTGTCCTCCATAGACAATCAATTGTAATGTTCCTCCCCCCATAAGTATATAATAATATAACTTATATTATAATAATTTTTTAGGTATTTTAAAGATAAAAAAAATAATTATTGTAAAAAATCAAATGTAATGCGATAGATATGTCCTTCTATTACACTTTCATAATAGATATCCCTTAGTAATGTTTTCTCTTTAATTAGATGTTTATCTTTAAAATAATTGGGGGTTTTCATATTACTTAAATAGTCGTGGATTGTAAAACGTTCGACAAGTAATGTAAATCCAAAACTTTGAAAATGTTGATTAATTTCTTCTAGTTCTTCTTTTTTTATTTGACTAATATTTAATCCTCCAGAATCATTTTTATAACAAAACTTCATACCTAATGTAAAGATCATTAATAATTCTTGAAAAATATGAAGTCCTAATTGAATCCCTTGTTTGGGGGGATCAAGTTCTAATTTAATTGTATTTTTCCCACGTGGTTTTTTTGAAAATAAGAATTTCGTAAAATCATCTCCATAACCATCAATATATTCAGTACCTTCATTTTCCATTATATATTTACTTATGTGGATATTTATATATTTATATAGTTAATTATTTCTCTTTTTTACCTTTTAATAAGAAGATAATGGTTGAGTATAGGGGTTATTTCTAAATGGATCTAATAGATCTTTATCAATGCGGTCCATAATAGATGAATCATTTAACTTATCTTTCATTGTTGTTAATTCATATTGTCCTTGATCTGGTCCGGAAGAATATACTTTATTAGAAACATTTTCGTGTTGATTAATATAATCGCTTTCTAGTTTTTTAATATCAATATCAAAATAATCCCCCCCCGTTGTTACCTTTGTATTACTCAATGTTGGTGCCCTTCCTTGAGATATGATTTCTTTATTTGGATTTGTCTCCGCATTACGATAATTCATAGTAGACATTTCATTTGTATAACCGGATGATTTAGCCCCCCCCGTATATTCATTGAGTGTTGTATCTTTTGTGGTTAATTCTGGAGATTCATAACCCTCTGTTAATTTATTATAACCACCACTAATATATCCATTATTCTTTGAATCAATTGTTGTTTGTTTTTTCGTTACTTTTGCACCATCCTGTAATCCAGTCCTTTGGTTAACTACAGTATTATTAAGATTTCCAGTATGTCTTGTCGTTTCTGTTGATTCTCTAATTGTATGTTTAATATTATCCTGAACTCTTGTAGTGGATTGATTTATAGAATTAAGATTACTTTCATATGTCCGTTGACCAGTTACATCTCTTTCATTTGGAATACTACGATAACCTGAACGACTAAAATCAGCATCAGCGGCATATTCACTTGCTCCAGCATTACGTATGGGGTCCGTCCCTAACTGTATTTTTAATGGTTTTCTATACTTAGATCTTTTTTCTCCAGTACTATAATTTGCGGAAACTGGTCCAATTGGTTGTTCATTGAGGGAAGTTCGATATGTATCTTTGAGTAAATGTTTCGGATTTTCGGATTGTTTTAGAAATGCACCAGTTGTTTTAAAGTATCTATCTTCAGTATTCTCATAAAATGTCTCGGGATCATATTTATTTACTTCACCGATAGTCCCTCTATTCTCGTTTGTAGATTTACCGGAAATAATCCTTCCTTTATAAGTTAATTTGGGATCATTCTTTGATCTGAGGTTATCAATATTTGTTTTATCTGCAATAATCTGTTTTATTTCGCGATTTATATCACTTTTTGTATCAATATGACTTACCCTTTCTTGTTCAAAAGGTAGTTCATTATTTTTATTTGTACTTTCATTGTATCTAGATTTATCTCCAATGTATTCCCCGAATTGATTACCAAATACATTATTATTTTTTTCCCATTGAAAAAAAGGTGCGAGTTCTTTTTTTGATTCCTTCATACGATTATCACCTTGATGGCGGTCCAATTGTCTTGTATCGTTTAAATCAATAGACCCTGTTTCCTTCCTTAAGAATGGTTGTGATTTTATTCCCTGATCATTCGTTAGGAAATCATTAGGATCAATGTATTCTCCTGAACTACTACTATAAATGCTATTAGAGAAGTTTTCAATTCCCTCTACATTATTATTCGTATGTTTGATTTTTTTATTATTGATTACATCTGAATCCTCGCGGAAAGATTCATTGTGTTTATTTTCACTTAATTCTTTAATAATGTTTTGTGTTTCTTTATAGTGTTCAGAGTTATATATATTATCACCATTTGGAGTATGAATATCATTATTTATAGAATTGTTAATAGGGTTTTTATTGTTATCCTCTTTATTTTTAAGGTATCCAATTCCAAGTAATCCTAATAAAACGACTGCTTCCATTTAATACATTCATATATAAAAAAAAATTTCATTTTATCGTATTTCTTGAATTAGTTTGAGAACCTCAATCGGGATTCCTTCATGATTGAAAAAAAAGTTCATTCTATTCTTTAAGAAATGACCAACTAATTTAAAATGATTTTCATCTTCATAAAGTAAAATAATTGTATTTATATTCTTATCATATTCATATAATAATGGATAATAATAATATTTTTTGATATTATCATTACTATAAAGTATAATAAAGTTGATATTTAAAAATGTTTTCAAGAGATTTAATATCAAAAAGTCACCCCAATAATTATTACCACCTTCTCTGAGTATTTCTTTGAATCCGTCGAGTGTAATTGTATCTGGATCCCATTCTTCTTTAAAATCTCCATTATATTTTAATACCTGATAAATATCAATCAAGTTTGTAAATGTTTCTTCCGTAATTGATTTTGATAAGTCATTCCTTAACATAATAGAATCATATTCATTCATATAATTATTATTTATTGCATGACTAATACAGTTAAAGAGACAATCTCCATTCCCCCCACAATCAAGGGATCCAAAAGTTGAGTTTTTCTTTTTATGAGGACTTAATTTATTCAGTAATACAATCCATTTTTTATTTAATTTATTCCATCCATAATCATGTAATAAAATATGCCAATTAAATTCCTTAACTTCTTTTATAATATCATCCACCTCATGATAATAAATATTATTCTCAATAAATATTGTTTCAGTTAAATAGAATCTCATAAAGACTTATTATTAGTAGTAAATATATCTTTAATAATTAATAGAAAATACATTTTTTCTGAATATATTGAACAACTTTCTGAATTTTATCCCAATTATTTTTATCTTTATCAGGATATTCTATATGAATAATCCTCTTATTGATTGATGAACTAAAATACCATATTAATTTTTGAATATATTCTTCAGAATAATTTGTATGATAATTTTTAATCTGTCTTAGAATAAACTTATTACAATGAAAATCATTTGCTTGATAGATCCAATCTTTTTTATTTAATATTAATTTTTTTTCATTTATTTGTATTAGTTGGATTTTTTCTGTTTTAATTTTTATTTCACCTTTATGGATCATATGAATGTAATATTCAATCATATTCATATCCCCTTCCATCCCACCATATTCCTTACGGAACCTTAAAGAATATAATAGGTCTTTATACTTATTTTGAGTATCAATTACCATTTTATCTCTATCATTATTACAGTAATAAGTTTTCTCATCTTCCAATGAAAGATAATAGACAACACCTAATAACCATTTCACCATTTCATATCGTAATGCATATCCTTTACTTACAGCGATCATTAACCATATAATTATACTAAATGACTCATGAATAGTAACATCTTCTAACATAATGATTGGTAATCTTCTTAAAAATGCGGTTAGATTAAGGTCTAGTAGATGTTTTGCAGTTTGAATTGATTTAACATCTTCCATTCTCCTTACAGCTTTTTGTAAATGGGATTGTAAATATTGATATTTTGAATATTCATTTTTCTTAGGAGGATAATATTTTGTAAACTTAGTATTTATATTTCCACAAATAATTATTTCTTTTTTATCAATCTTAACTTTCTCAGAATAATTTATTACATCGGGTTCTTTATCAACTAGTACTGGTAATTTAGGTCTTCTATCAATCCATTCAAGATAGAAATACATAATTTAATACAATTTAAAAAAAAATAAATGAATTAGGAATCAAATTTAACATTTGTAATTATCAATCAATGATAAATGTGTATTTTCACCGTCTCTTACAAATGGCTCAATAGAATTATCTTGTGGATTTAATGGTAGGTCAATCCATCTATTTTTCGTTTGACCTCTTAATTCAATCGGAGGATTATTTAATAATGTACTTTCTGTTTGGAAGAGTCCATCCTTTAAATGAATAAAATCACGACTCCCTTGTCTTCCAGGGATCCATTGTTCCAAAGGATTATTTGATAAATTACGATTAATATTTAGTATTTCAGAACTAACATCGATGAGTTCTTCTTTTCTAACTGTTGAGACTCCAACATTTTGAAGTTTAATATATGGATCATAAGGGAATACTTTAGGTGTATTTACCTTATCTTTATTAAGGTGATATCTTGCAGGCATTTCTGAAATTGAATCTTTTTCTCTTTCCATTCCTTCTTGAAGTTTATCATTATAAAGTGGCATATTATATTATATTATATATATTTATTTTATTTTGTTTCTGTGATCCTCTTCATATATTCTTTATTACGTACAATTTGTCTTGTTGGTAGTCCTCCTCTAACCCATGAATTCATTGAATCCTCGGGTATAATATTCTTAACATTCTGAACTTCATTCGTTAATTTCTCAATCATCGGAGTTACTGTAAGGTTATATGTAGATGAACCAGATAATGGCCCACAAGAACGTGAATCCCTAATAATTAATCTATCACGTATAATGGATTCATTATCAACATCAAAAGGTCCTTTTCCTTGAAATGCGTGATTTATTCCGGCATCTAATTGATTGATATATTTCTGATTTGTTAAATTATTTGACCTTAAACCTGAATCATTATCAATTAAACAACCACCTTCTCCCATCCAACCATATCCACCACTAAAGTTTATGTTTGGTTGACTTAATTGTACTTCCCGTGATTTTTCTAATCCACAATCACAACCATATGTATTATCTAATTTGTATGTACCTGGACCCATTGATTGTAAGTTTTCATAATTTACAGTTGCATCATCTGATTTAATAGATGCTTTATGATTAACTATAAAACTATCGTTTATTTCATTTTCAGAACATTTTTGAAGTTGTTCTTTCCCTATATTACTTGAAAAACCACCATGATATCCATTTATTTCTACCTCTGTCATTTATAATAAGGAAATATATTTTATTTTTAATTTAATTATTTTCATCGCTTCCTGGTCCTTTCCTTACACCAATCTGATTTGCCGCACATTGAAGACCATTCCCTTCCTTACAAGTAGGTGGGCTCGAATATAACCAATTCTTAAATGATTCTTGATCATTTGGATACTTTCTAGAGGGTACAGAATAAAATTGTCTTTGTGAATTATTCTTTCCAAATATATTATTTGAATCTTGATATAAATCAATATTAAATTTATTTTCTATCTCATTCTGAACACCTTTATTATTATAAGAATGACAACTTTCAATATTATTATCTTTTCCAAATAATGTTGGATTCATAAAAGGATTATTCTTTGTTGGAACCCTACAATCCCCACTTATTTCTTGAATTAATCCTTGATTATTATTTTGTAAGTTGCTAAAGGCGTTATCTACTTTATTCTTTGAGGATTGTTTTCCCAATATATATGTAAATATTGCAACGCCCACTGGTATTAATAATACATTTTTATTCTTATTTATTAATAACATAATAATAGAATAATAAATAGATAGCCTTAAAAGGCTATTTAATTTACGATTAAAATCAAATCCTTTTGTAGGTATTATCTCAAATAAATATTTCTTTTCATATAGAATATCAATTTTGTTGATCCATAATGGTGTCATATAATATATTATATATATATATTATTTTAATCTTTTTTATTAACAACTGTTTTATTCTTCAACTTCTGTTGAAGTCTTCTTCTTGTATCACTTCCATCATGCGAGGAAGAAGAAGAAGAAGATGCCTCATTTAATCTCACATTCCTGTTCTCTTGATTTCTCATTGATTCTTGCATATTTGGATTCAAACTACCCATTAATGATGAAAATAATGGGTTATCTTTCATATTCTTTGTTATATTTAATGCTTCTTCCATCATGTTATTATCGCCATTACTTGAACTTGATTCAATCTTTCCACTAATACTCTTAAAAATATTGATCATATTATCCCCTTTCATTAAATCTTCAATACCTCCTCCACCTTTCAACATACCCTCAATATCGAGTTCTTCTGTGACTTCTTTTGCAATTTTCCCAATTCCACTATTTTCCAATATATTATCAAACTGTTTTAAATGTTCTGCCCCTTGAATATTATCAAGTGGTGAACCAGCCTTAACATCATCAATTGGATCTCCACTTTGATTTTCTTCAGTATCATCTATTTCTTTATTCATAGATTCTGTAAGGCGCTTTAATTTTTTAATATTCTGTAGTGTTTTTTTATCTGAAACTTTTTCATTCTGTTCAATCTTTTTAAGTACTTCAGAAATATCCTCTTCTCCTTGATTAATATTATGAATACAAAATGATTGTAAATATTTCCATAATTTTCTCTTTGATTCCTTCGAAATATCTGATTTCCAAATAACCTTAAATGATACATTTTGAAGGATGACTGGGTCTTTTTCAAATACTTGAAAATCATCCTTTGATATTTCATCACTAATTTCCTCAATATTTTCTAAAAATGAATTGAATATCCGATCTTTTTCTCCTTCATCTTCAGAATCAGATAAGATTGGTCCATAACACTTACCAAGTCGTTTCTCGTATTCAGGAAATACCTTTATTATATCAGATACAAAAGATTTAAATAGATTTTTAATAGTACTCATTTTTAATAAATACTTTTAAAATAAGATTATTTATTGTACGCATTTAATCTTCTTATTTTAACATATTCCTTTCTTGTATTAATCTATCATAATCATTATCTATATTTGATTTCTTTTCATTATTAAGGTCATCCTTCATACCTTGTGTCACCCCAGGCCCTTCTTCACCTTCAATATATGCATAATCACCCGTAGGTGATAAATCACTTACTCCATCTTCTATAGATGAAAATAATAAACATGATCCATTAGAGCAATAGGCATCTACACTACATTCTTGATTTGAATCGCATTGTCCTTCTTGACTATTTTGTTGTTGTTGTTGAGTATTTTGTTGTTGTTCATTTGGTGCAGATTCACTTAACATTATAAATATTTCTTTTGCGTTCCATTTTTCATTTCCATGAACCATAATTGGAACTGTAGTTATATGATCCGGAAATGGTTCATCATCAATTGATACAATAGTAATTCTCCCTTTGATATCATTTCTCTTTTGAATTATTTTTAATAAATGGATACAATGCGGGCACCTTTTACTGATGTATATTATTGGATATTGATTGCTCATTAATATATAACTTAAAAATAAATTAATATTTTAACACAAAATGAAGATTCAAACTAATTATATTGAAACTATTTAAAATTTGATAATATTATTATATATTAAAATAATATAGACTTATATGGTGAATAAAATTAATATAGAATATACTGATAAAGGGAATATCTCTGAAAATAATATAACATTTGATATCAAAGGTACAAAAGAAGATGGACTTCATAAAACGGTTGTTAACTCAATTAGAAGAGTACTATTGTCATCCATTCCAACCGTTGGATTTAGAACAGATATGAACAATACAGATATTAAAATTATTAAAAATACAACAGCCCTCCATAATGAATATCTACTCCATAGAATATCAATGATCCCTCTTTACATTAATCCAATAGATTATAATAAAGATTATCTATTTAAATTAGTTGTAAGTAGTCAGTCAGATAAACCCATCATCACTATTACCGCAAATGATTTTGAGATCTATCCTCGGAAAGAAGTTGTTCAAAATAACAATGAAAATGAAATTGATTTTGAAAATTATATGATGGATAAACCACTTTCATTAAAACAAAAGAAAGAAATATTCAGACCCTTCCAGGGTACAGAATTCTGTATGATTACAGAACTTAAATCATCGAAGTCATCAATAAAAGAAGAACTTGAATTATACGGGATTCCAAGAGTATCTTATGCATATGAAGATGCAAGGTGGCAAGCTGTATCGTGCGCTACTTATTCCTTTAAAAGAGATGATGAATTATTTAAACAAATAATTCAAGAAAAAATGAAAATAGAAAATATTAAAGAAGAAGATGCTTATGATTTTAGTAATAGACTCTATATTTCAGAATCAGAAAGATATTTCCATAGAGATGTGAAATGTGAACCTTATTGGTACGAGTTTAAATTAAACTCTACACACTATTTATCTTCAAAACAATTATTCATTCAAGCAACAGAAATCCTAAGTAAACAATTAGAACTTTTGAAAGAAGATCTACCAAAAACTGTTTCGGAAGAAGATTCTCGTATCACAATTGAAGAATTATCTAAAAATATTTATAAATTAGTCCTTCATGGTAACGACGATACAATTGGAAGTATCCTTCAATCCTATATCTCAAATGAAATAATTAATGAAGGGGATTCAGGTTTTGTAGTTTGTGGTTATAAGAAATCACATCCACTTGAAGATATTATCTATTTTAATATTTCCCTCGAAGAAAATAAAAAATCAACACAAGAAAATATAATCTCAATTATTGAATTATTCTCACAAGCTTGTCAAAAACTAATTCAAATCTATTCTGATATTCAAAAAGTCTCAGAAAAAAAACTCTAATTAAAATAATTATAAATAAATAAAAGTCTCTTCGGTGGAAGACTCTGCATATAATCATTAATATATGACATATTCACCTTATGTTTTGTTTTCAAGTAATAACGATGAAGCTCATCTACCAATGGCTTTAAAGGATAGAATACATCTTTTTTTTCAAGGGTTTTCGTAATATTTACAGAAACATAGGATTCATATAACTTATGTTTAATCATCATATAATCCTCTTTATATTTTTCAAATATATATCTTTCTTCAGGGAAATATCGTAAATATTCTACCAATTTCCATTCTTGACGCAAGGATACATAACTTAAAAACTTATTATTAAAATTACTCTTTAGATTACTAACCGCTTCATAATTTGGATTTATCCATTTAATTCTAGAATCTCCCTTCTTAATTATAAACCCTTTAACAGAATAGACTAAGTCTTCACAGTTTAGATAATGATACACATCATTTTTTTTCATAGAAAAAATATTCGTCAATCCATTAATAATATCTAATTCCTCAGTTGCTATTTTTATAATTTCTTTTTCTTTTATTTGATGCATTTCAATTAAATATATCATATTTTCTGGAAGTGGTGTAACAATACGATTTTTCTTATGCTGTAATAAGAAAGAATAAGAATGATCCTTCTTTAGATTATTTAACCATTCATTACCATTTACTTCATAAAATAATTTATAAAAAGGGACTTTTCCATCCCAACTATTCTTACCTCCAATATTACTCCGCGTTGATAACATCCACTCGCCCTTATGATGGAAAACATTTATCATTGTTCCATCAATTAACGGTTCATATGAATAGCTATCATCATATTGATCCACATTTACTTCACGTATTTGTTCAGATTTCATAGGAGGGACACATACGACAGTATTATTTTCTGTATTAATTATGGCTCCACGACAATATTTCATCCATACATTTTCTTTTAAATCATAGTCCTTATTTCGGTGCATTTTGACAAGTGCGAGATTCAATTTTGAATAAGTTCTAACATACATTCCATTTTTCTTAAATTGTTTGATATAATCATTCTTATTATTGTCAATCCATTGTTGTAGTTCCATTCGATCTAAATATTGAGTGATCTATCTATTTTTATTATTGGATGTTTATTATTAATAAGTTCTAATTTTTTAAATATTAATTTAATATATATAAGTGTAATATGTCTGATAGTCAACGAAAAGAAGAGAATAATGATACTCTTCCAAAAAAGAGTGATGGAACAATTGATTGGGATAAGTATTATAAAAATATTACACCTCAGGTATCCGATACATTTTATGAAGACGTACAGAAAGAACCAACCTTTCAACCGGAATATTCCGATGATCCATTTCTCAAAGCAAATGATATATTCCAAACAATGAAAGAAGATGGTTCTATCGATTTTATTGATTCTCCCACACCAGATTTAAAAGAAGAAGAACTTATCACAGATGAAATTCATCCAGATAGTGATTTTATTGAAGAAGAAGAAGATGATGATGATGATGATGATGATGATGATGATATCTCAAAGGATCTCTATCTTAATCCTCTCCCTGAAGAAGGAGACCTCTTCTTAATTATTATCGATGAAGAAGGTGAAGTAGTTGATAAATTAATTACTGTTCAATCTATCCAAAAAGATAAATTAATAATTCATTTTAAAGATGAAAATCAAAATGATATTTCGCTATTACTTAATGATGATATGAATATTATTCTTCGTTCGGATGAATATAAATACTCAATTCTTGATTTTGAAAAAATTCAAGAAATAAATATTAAAGAAATTGATAATAATGAGTTTTTCATCACAAAAGATATCTATCCAGAAATAGAAATTGAAGTTGATGAATTAAAAGAAAAAGTTTTCTCCATTCAAGAAAAAAAAGAAAGTTTAATCACTGAACTTATTTCACTTCTCAATGCTCAAGATAACAAATTACTTCAATTTAATATTTGCGAAATATCAGAAAACTATGTAACTATGCTCCAAGAAAATAAAACAAAATCCCATGATTATTCAAATCAATTATCTTTCTTAAAAGATGAAAATTATAATCTCCCATCATGGCTACTACCAATCGTAAATAATACTAAGAAATTATATATTGATGATGAAAAAGAACCATTTGTATCACATCAAGACAATACCTATGTCATTTTTAAAGATGAGTTAGAAGAAAAAGAAAATACATTCTCCATTGAAGAGAATACATACCAAAAATATGCGAAATCAATCACCAAATTTTCACCTTTTTTTAATAAAGAAGAATCCCTTTTAATACCTTATAATGGACATTATATGAGAGATTGCAATACTATTAATCCTTGTCACGGTATTCACGGAGAATATATCTTTGATTTAAATAAAACACGGGGTCCAGCGAAAATACCATTAATAAACGATGGTAAAACATATTATGAAACGATTTCTCCAAAGGAGAAAATTTCAATTAATGGTTTATACATTTTACCTGAAAATTATTATGATTCTACCTTCAAAATTAACGATGAATTAAGTCTTTATGAAAAATCATTGATTAATTCTCATCGTTATCCATTAGTTCCTTTGAATCAAAAATTAATTTATAATCAAATTGTACCACATACGATAGGACCCGATACTCTTAAGGAAGATTTCTTTCATAATTCCATTCATTCTTATATTTTTAATGAAACTGTAACACAAAATAATCTAAAACAAACCCTTTCTCAAAACCTTCCGACAACCACTGATATTATTCAAAGTACATCCGAAAGATTATTATCAAAGATTTATAACTACAATGATTTTAATCAACTATTTCTACCCTATGGAATTAAGTATCATTCTGTTAGTTCGGAAGATAGACTTTATATTAATCAATTGATTAAAAGTAATATTCAGAAATATATCCTTGATTACAATAAAAGTGTTAAAAGAAAACCTCTTAAAAAAATTAAAGTACCACCCAAAATACTCACAACCAAAGATAAAATTAACCTCAGTAAAGATTTCATATTCTCCATTCTAAATATACCCCTCCAGAATCACTATATTCAAGAGTTCATTAAAGTATTTTCACGACAACCTCTCGCAAATGAAGATATAAATTATCTCTATGAAAAAGATTCCGAGGATATCTTACTTTGCAAACATTATACATATAGTTGTAAATTAACAAATGATCCCGACACATTCTTAACTATGAAAACACTATTTGGGGATGTTGAAAAGGATGGAATAATACCTTGTAAAATATGCGGTGGTTACCTCTGTCACCAGGATTTCTCCATACTGGAAGGGTTCTCAGATAATGCGCCGAAGAATACAAGGGAAAAATTAGAAACAGACACAAATAATCTACGCGAATTAAATGATAAACAATTACTAATTAAAAAGAGAATACAAAAATTATCTTCATTTCTTGGAATTGAACTGAATAATCATGATCAATACTTAATTCTTGATTATTTTGATACAGTTAATAATGATGAAATTATTGATCAAAGATATAAAAATACAAACTCATTTAAAAGACATCCAACTTATAAAGAAATTAAAAAGAAATATAAATTTAATAAATCTCCAAAAACAAAAGAAGAAAAAAGAGAAAATAAAATAACAATGGAAAAGTTAGATAAAGAATTAAATCAATTTAAAGAATATCTCATTGATGGTAATGAATTATTATTAATAACATTTCTAATACTCTTCTATCTACAAGTATCATATCCTCCTTATGAAATCAAAGGTAAAGACATCCTTAATCTATGGGACCCAATTATATTCAAAAAAAACTCTTGGAATGAAATCAATACATTAATCCACAATAAGGTTTCAATGAAAACAATTAATAAGGTCTTTGTTATTTTAGATAAACTATCCTCTATGAACAAAAAAGACACTTTCTGGAATAACGCAAAACGACTATTTATGGAAGAATCAAAACATAAATCCTTAATGAAGGTTAAAGGACAATTCTTACAGGTATCACACTATGTCCTTAGAGATTCAAAATTAAGAGCCAAATTAAAAGACCATTATAACATACTTAATGATCTTAAAACAAATCTCTTCTTAAGGGAATATTGGCCTTCCTTTAGACCACTGCCAGATAATACAACCGTCACAACAATAAATAAAAAAATAAATGAACAACTTGAAAAAGGAGATATTCAAAATCATTTCCTTAAGAAAGGTGTAACTATAAACTACGAAAATATATCAACAATTCAATCTATTCAAGAAGCATATAGTTCTCCAAAATATGTAAAACTCAATATACCTTCTCTTGAAATAATGAAAAATGAATCCTATAAAAAACTCCTTGATTATTCAATCCATTTACACGGTACATCAAAAGGTTATCCGACAATTAATTTACTCATTCATCAATTTATTAATACAGTTGACGACAAACAAATAATTGAAAAGAAAATGGAATCCATTGGCTGGAATAAAGTAACAAAAGAATTACAAAGAATTGACTTTAATCAATTCAGAAATGTACTTCTTAAAGAAATACCAGAAACACTCAAGAAGAAGTTTCCAAAAGAAAAAGATACAATTGAAACATATAATTACATACAAATCAATAACTGGAATGGTATGCTATTAAATAGTCGGCCAAAGAGATTTTACAACTATAAAACACCTATAGTCTTCCCCGAGAAAAGTTATTCCGAATTAAAAGATATCCATGATAATCTATTAGATGAAGAAAAGGAAGAAGAAGATAGTATAAATATTATTCAATCACTCTTCAATAAATATTGCTTAGATGATAATGGAAATATAAACAAAAAGGTAAGTCACGATGAGTTCATTCTCAATATAGTCGCAGATCCCTCCTTTGAAAGAGAACTCAATTGTCATAAAAGTATCGATATCACTGAAGAAAATTTTTATAAGATTCTCGCCTATACCGTAGAATCAAATAAAATAGAATTAACACCAGAAATAGAGATTGAAGATTTCATCTACGAAAAAAGACTTCAGGATTTCATTATTCAAAATAATCTATTAAATTATCCAGGAGACAATGCATATGATATATTTAGAAAAATACATAATCTATATAATCTTCATACAGAAACAACGGATACAAATATTATCAAAAATGAATATCGCAGTACATTCAATATGATTGATGAATATAAAAATCAAGGGATACAAAATATTAAATCTTTTATTGTTGGTCTAAAAAATGATTCTATCCTCAACCAGAATCAATTAAAATATTATAAAAAATTAAGGGGATCCATTGAAGATATTGACACCTACTTAAACGACTACCTCAATAACTCAAAAAATATTGAAAATAATATACAAAATATACTCTATATCATAGGTAGATTATCCAATAATCAATCAGAAAAATCAAATGGAACAATACTCAGTGACTTTATTCCTAAACAATGGAAATTAAGTGACTTAAATACAACACATATACAAGATTTCATAAATAATAAAGAGTTCCTATCACATAATGATATCTTTCTAGAATCAAATAAATATGATGGATTCTACCACTACCTAAAAGAAGATAAATATTCTTATTGTTTCAAAGAACTATTATCTTTTATGAAACAATCTTATACAACCGGTATTTTTAACCTATCAGGAGATGATAATTCATTCTATACAAAAATGTATGGAGAAATGTTCTTAAGATTTATCTTTATATTCCTATTTGAAAAATTAATTGAATACATTAATTCATTATATGATGATCAATCCCCTTTATCACAAAAAGCAAATGATCTATTCCAATTACTTGAAGAAAAAGACTCACTCGAATTAAAAGATTCCATTCGTATATGTTCTCAATTAACATTTGATTTATTAATACACTTCTTAGATGAATACAATGATTCAAATTGGATCTTCCAAAATGAAAATATATCAGATAAAATTAGTAAACAAAAAGAAACAGAAAAACAAAATATAATCAATACCCTTGAAGGAAAAACAGCCGAAGAAAGAAAAGTTTTCATAACACTACAACAACAAGGTCAAATTAATTGGTATGAAGATTCAGATAAAGCAAATCTAGAAAAAATTAAAAGTAATAAATATGGAGAACAATTAGAAAATGAAAGAATAGAAAGATCAAAAGAACTTCTCCTACAAAACCAAAGTATGTTAGAAGTATCCGAATCATTCGGTATGCCTGCTTCTCAATTAACACTCAACCAAGATGAAGTCAGTGAACAAGATCAAGGATATGACCCCCACGATGCAGACAGAGAAGATGAAGGATTAGACGATAGTGATGAACTAGGGGATTATAAAGAAAATTAAATATATATATATATACTATACATAATGTATCAATGGATTGAAAATCTAGGGATTGATTTACTCCAATATAATAAAATTGATAAAAGAAAAAATAAAAATAAAACAAGAGATTATTTTATGTTTCTCTGTTTCAAAGTATTTGTAATTGCATTCATACTAACAATTATTTACTTCTATATCGATAAATACAACACAAAAGGTTATTTCTTCATTTCAGATAAAGTAAATTGATACATCGTAAAGAATATAAATAATGCATATAATTCTCCAATATCTTTTGAACTATCTAAATAAGTTCCATTATATTTTCTTATCTCCTTACAATAGATATCATATGGTAATTCAGGACCATAGTACCAATCTGACATTTCAATATATTCCTTTGAATAATGAGATATCCAATATTTATATATCTCATTTATAAAAAAATATTCTGCTTCATCTTCCGATAGAATCTCTTTTAATACTTCATATGTTTGTGTTGTTTCATCTTTTTTATATAATTTTTTTGTTAACACTTTGAATTGTTCATTAGAATCATCCAGATCCTTTGAAACCTTATCTAATTTTGATTCTATAGAATCAATATCCCATACCATCAATTTAGTATATCCTATATATTTTATGCGTTTTTAATAAATAATTTATTTAACCTTATTAAATAAATGCCATCAATTAAAGAAATTCAATTAATTACAACTGATAATTTTCATATCCTTGTTCCTGATTTTATTAACGAAAAGAAAATCCTCATTACTTCCTATGAAGATATGATGGACCTAATTATTCAAATGATTCAAGAAAAATATATCTTTGTCATTGAGAAAGACCTACTTAGATCCTTAATGGAAGATTTAACATTTATGTACTGCCCGGGGGATGAAATTAATAAAGAAAGAGTTATGTCGTGGCTCGCCCCCTCCGATGATGAAGATGATGAAGATGATGAAGATGATGAGGAAGAAGTTGATTCTATTCCTGATATTAAAATAAATAATTTAGTCAATTCATCAGATGTAGAAGATCAATAATTACATAAATTATCTTTTACCTTTTTATTTATATAACACCGTGGCATTGATAAGATTGTATAGTTAAGGGTTGCTTTAGAAATACAAAAACGTATTGTAAGGTATGAACAACGATAGAATCCACAGAGCATCAAAAATAAAAATATACTCAAACAAGTAACCTGTAAAGGGTCATAATCTATTTCATTATATTCACACTGACTTTTTTTTATATGTAAATTACTCTTTAGATAAGAACAATTAAAATAACAAGGATTATCTATCGTACACTTATAATATGTATCATCCATTTCATAATCAATACAATGCTCAGAAATAGTTGTGTTCCTCTTATCAACGATTCTCTTTTTTTCACCAATATCTTCAATAAAATCATTCATCCATTTGATTCCATTGAATGTAAATAGAAATGTCGCAAAAATACAATTTATACCCATTATTATCCAACATTTATTCTTTAATGTCGTCATACTTATTTACATTAGTAATAAAATCTTTATATATATTTTTTGATCTATTCTTTATTGTGATAGTTTTCTTCTAATTTTGATTCAATTTGGTCTATCCTTTCTTTAATTTTGTTTAATTTATCAAATATAACCTTATTCGGTTTTAATTTTTTACTATATTCATACGATTTAAATGAATATGGATCCATTAACCCTTTTATTTCAAGTGGATAATCCAAACCTGTTTTAGACATTATTATATTTCAATATTTAAATTTGAAGTTTTTAACTTTCATTATATTAAAAAGACATTATTATGTCTCTACAAAAAGAGAATGCGGTAGAGGTTGAAATACCACCAATTAACTTTAAAAATAAATCTTCTTTTCATAATCTATTCGAGATTAATTCATGCAATGTTTCGGTTATTTGGATCGTCTATGATAAAAAAAGAAAAATTATTATTTCAAAAGGTTTATCAAGACCATGTGGGATTAATCATAGAAGATGTTCAATTCACGCTGAACAAAAAGCAATAGAATATTGTAGGGGAAATTACAACAAAAATTATGAAATATATATTTGGAGATATTCTAAAAAAGGAAAAATAAAGCATAAATACAGTTGTAGTTCATGTACTAAATTAGCCCATAAATACAATTTTCAAAATAAAATATTTACATTCTATGAATCAGAAAAATATTCTGCTATTATTGATAACCCACCTTTATCCTTATGCTATGAAATATTATAATAGTATATTATAATATCGATGAATAAATATTTTTTAATTAATTCAGGTCCAATTGGATCAAGGGAAGAACCAATCAAAGTAATAGAAGAATTACTTGATTCTAATGTGGATATTAGCAGAGGAAATCAACACAAAAGAGGAGATTAAATCGCAGAAAGAAATAAACTAATTAAAATGTATCAACATTAATGATTAGCAATCCAATTATATAATTTTGTAAATAATAGTTTTTTATCTTCCTCCTTCATCTTTATTTTTCAAAATACATCCCATAGTAATATTAAATTTGATTTATATTTTAGTGATATATTAAATAAACCTTTATTATCACCTCTATGGAGGTGATATGGTCAACAAATCGTTATATTCTATTAACCCTTTCATTTATCTTTCCAGATGGTATTGGTCAAAAGATATTTAATCATATAAAAGAAATAGAGTTTGAAGATGCACGAAAAGAACATCAAATTGATTGTTCTCTCTATAGAATAATGAATAAGTTAGGACCTGATTTTATGAATTATATACCAGACTGGGGGATTCTATATCCTATACAATATAAGCAATCATTCCTCTATCAAACTCTAAAACACGTTGATTACGGTTTTTATAATCTCCTTCTATTCCGTGATTTCTATAGATCATTGCCCATACTAAGAAATATACAAAAAATAGAAGAAAGATATCCAGCGATTAACTCCATAAATGAAAATGATATCCCTATAAAACAATCTTGGATCGGGGAGGGATGTATGGCCTCAATAATACTAAACAATATTCTAAAAAAAAAATTAATTTCTTATTCTGAAATACGTTGCTTCCATCCACTTGCTTGGGGCAGAATAAAGTCACAAGGTAACTCCTTCGAATATAATTACTATGATGGATTCCTTGATTTACCAGTACAGAAATGTAATGAACATATTCCCAAAAAAAATATCATTCAAAAAATAAAGAAAACACTACATTGGAAAAAAATGAGAATCAATGAATGGCCAGAAAAAGAATCCATAATTACAATGAGAAATGAACAAAGGATAAAAAGAAAATATAAAAAAAATGAATCCTATTTATTTAATAACAAAAGGAATCATCAAAAAAATAGGAAGAATATTAGAACACGTAATTATGATATCTCATCTAAATAATTATCCTTGAAAATTTGATTTATATTTTAGTGATATATTAATTAAACCTAGATCTTATGAATACCTTTAATCAAGGTATTAAGTTTGAACCTGTAAATAGTACTCCGCAAGTTTCTTTCTCTGATGTCGTAGTATCATCCGAAGAGGATAGAGATAGTTTAGATGAAAAAGGGTCATCATTCAGTACTTATAAAAAACAAGAACATAATAAAATACTAAATATTAAGAAGAGAAGATGTTGTGGAATTATAATTATAAGTATCGTAATTCTATTATTTATCAGTATTTTAGCAATATCTTCTTTGAATAATTCAGGAAATGGGTTAACCGCTAAATTTTCAGTACATCATTACCACCATAAGACGATAGATGAACAATGTAATAGTACTGAATATGGATGTTGTAAAGTATATGAATTATGTCATATCAACGAGGATAATAAGTTAACATTTGAGGATCACAATATATGGCCATCAGTACAAATAAGACATAATAAATTAGGTACAAATTGTCCTCGTCTAAACAAAATACAAGATGAATATAATTCATATTATTATTCTCGCGAACTTCATTGTGAAAACTCTACTTATGGATGTTGTTCAATTGATATATCTTGTGATGCATATATTTATTTAGAAAGGTTTATAGATGAGAATATATCCCATACTTTTTCTGAAGGAGAAACTATTCGGTATTTAGATCTTGGAAAAATAGATTCAGAAGGATCAAATTGTCCATCAATTAACCATATTATCTTCTATTATAATATGGGATTTAAGGATCCTTTAATGGATTATGTATATATAGTAATCGCTTTACTGATTATTGCTTGTGTTATTGGATGTATGAAAAATAAGTAGTTTATGAAGTAAATTAGTTTTTTATCATTTATTTTTTCAAAAGGTGTAAATTTGATTCTTTATTTAAAGATTAAATTAAAAGTAATTTAGAATTGATGATTGATGAATTACGGATTTCTACAATTACATCCGTCTTACGTATATCACAAGAAATAGATTTAGAAAAAATATATAATGAAATACCTATTAGTAAATATATACCGTATATTGAATATGGTTCAACGAATGAACCGCGTGGATTTTCAGAGAAATCATTAAGGAAAAGGAGAAAAAAGAAGATGAAAAAGATATTTTATAATCAATCAACCATTCATGTATTACATGATAATAAGTTAATGAATGTTAAATTATTTAATAATGGTAGAATACAGATTACTGGATTGAAAGGGGAAAATCAGGCAGAAGTATTAATAAGAAGATTACTCGTTTATTTTAAAGATTTCAATATTCTTGATGAGAGTGCACAATTAATTGATCAAAAAATAGTGTTAATTAATAGTGATTTTGATATTGGAATGGAAATTAATCGTGAGACATTACATACAGAGATTATTAAACATAATTTATATTCTTCATATGAACCATGTATCTATCCGGGTGTAAATATTAAGTATTTTATGAATACAAGGAATCATTCGGGGACTTGTGAATGTAGTAAATTATGTAATGGGAAAGGCAATGGTTGTGGAGATGGAGAATGTAAGAAGGTTACAATTGCAGTATTTAAGAGTGGTAAAATCATTATTACTGGGGGGCAAAATAAGGATCAAATTAATGAGTCCTATCGTTTTATAACTAACTTTATAAGGGAGAGGAAGGATAAGTTTCTATTGAAATAAAATAATATAATTATATATAAATAATGGAAGATAAGAAGGAAAGCCTTAGTATATTTGAAAATACTAATTACACATACAAACGTAAAGAAACACAAAGTATTATTTTAGATGTAGAATGTGGTACAACAATAACTTTCAATGAAACTTTAGATGAACCATTAATAATTGCTGAACCATCAGATGTTTATTTGGATGCTTTAACAACATTTCGCTGTATGACAACAGATAGTGAAGGGGAAATGGGATTCTTATTAAGAATTGATGATTTCCCTATTAAAACTGTAAGTAATAATCCAAGTGCGAATAGAGCATTATTCATTCCAAATGAACAAACTACAGATGAAAACCCATCAAAAGGTAAGACTCATAAAGGTAAAAAACTTAATTATATCTGTTCTATAAATCCTCAAAAAATAACTAAATTATCAGGTAAATTAACATTAATAAATGGATCAGCAACACCCTTCGACGGTGACGATGGAAGATTTATTTTAGATCTATCAATTATACCCCGTTAAATTAAATTATTATATATATATATAATGCTTGTAATTATAATAATTCTAATCATAACTGTTTTTTATGTAGTGAGTCATTTAATAAATAAAGATATTCGAGTTGTGAGTATTGATAAAAAGAATAGTGTTTTTAAAGAAAATAAGAAAAATGGGTTAATAGCCCTTTTAAATAATATTTCTTCTGCTGATAAAGTAATATTAACAAATATAAAAGAAAAATGGATTATGACAAAAGATATCATTGATGAAACACTGAATCAAGAAGTGAAGGGGATTATTAAAAATATATTACTCTCTATTGAAAACATTTCCGAATATAAATTTCATATTAATACAATTGAAAATATGTATGTAATGAAAGATGATGCCGGTAATTATCGTTGTATATTAAATTGTTTTATTTTTGAAGTGAAAAAATATTATACAATTAAATTATCGATGGATATAGTCTTTTTTGATGGTGAAATCTATTTTAACTTTATTGATATTGATGAGAGTAGTATTAATAACATTATCAATAATTATGATGTTAAATGGGATGCAATGGGGATTTTATCAAATTATGATATGTTTGATGAAAATACACGGAATATTTTAGATAATTATTATAATTCAAATTATGAAATCGTATTCCTTAATAATAAGGATATTAATATTGATAAAACATCGACATTTACTATGTCTCAATTAGTAAACTCATATTTACCAGCGAATGCCCCTGTAGATGAAACATCACCTCATTTTTGCTTTAAAAATAAAGAACAATGGAAATCAAAAGGAATTAAAATGATTAATGATGAATATGATTGCCCTGAAAATGATAATTCATATCAAGGATTCCCTAATCTCCCAAGAAATGGTCCAAGTGTAATAACACATAATCCTGATAAGAATAATCATCAATGGTTATTCAGTTATGGTCATGGTAGTCTTAAATCTTCGGGACAACATTAAAAAAATAAAATACTTAAAAAATAAATATTAGTAATATAAAAATGGAAGGATCAAATGTTACAAGTATGGTAGAAGAAAATGGAACTGAAGAATCAAAGGCAACTATGAATGTTGGAGACATTCAAACTATGATTACTATTATTGACCTTGCATCTCAAAGAGGTGCATTCCGTGCTCCCGAATTAAAGTCTATTGGAGAATACTATGAAAAATTATCATCGTTTATTCCAAAGGAAACAAAATAAAATAAAATAAAATATTTATTATAGTATAAATGGGTATTGTTGAGGCGTTTACTTCGGGGATGATTATTGATGAAACAAAAAAAGAAGAAGATAAGGGTTGGTTTGAAGGTTCGGGCTTATTTATTCTGATCCTAGTTATTAAATTAATCTTTATTTATATTGTAATGATGTTATGGCCAAAGGTTATGCCAAAATTATTACCAGGAATTACTAAACAACCATCATATATTAATCTATTAGGATTATCTGTTATCCTTGCATTGCTTTAATAAAATATATATTTTTCTTTACATTCATTAAGCCATTTTAGTTCTGGTTTTTTTAGATCATGATATTCATATATCTTATTAAAATTATATATGAATAAATCTTTTTTACCTTCTTGGATAGATGTATATTCATAAAATCTAATAAGTATTTCATCTAAAGTAGATTCTTCATTACAGTATTTAATAATTATTTTTTTTCCAATATCAAATAGATAGATTTTCGATAACCAACTATTTTTTTGAGATAATATTATATACATATATTTTTCCATTAATGGATAATATTCTTTCTTTAATATACTTGAATGATGTTTTGTACACATACCATAATTTAAGAGTACCGAGGGATTTTTACACCTTTTCCCTTCTTTTGTTGTACAATTACAACGACTCATCTTATTTTCCTTAGTTTTATTTGAAATGATCTGAAAGATATTTTCCCTTGGATTATTAGAAATTTTTGTAATATTTAGATTAATACTCCTACATAAAGGACAATCAATAAATAAATTTTTATGAAATACTAATTTCATATAACATTTATAATGTATCTTGTGTCCACAAGATAATAACTTCATTTGATTATCTGCAATTGATTCAAGACATATAGAACATATATCTTTAGTTATCATTCGCTTCTTCAGTTGAGTCCTTAGTATTTGTTATCTCTTTAGTATTTGTTATCTCTTTAGTATTTATTATTTCTTTATCTTTAATATGAATTGAGCAATATTCCATACCAAGTAAACAGTATCTTGTACAGTATTTTCCTTTATTCTTTCCTCGTGTAAGTACCTTTTTACATTTTACATTTTCATAAGTTTCTGCATTATCCATATTATGGATTCCTGGATATATTTTTTTGATACCATTTACAAGTGGTAATAAATTATTCCCGGATCTACAACAAGGACATAAATTATCTTTCATATTTTTAAAGGATAAGAATAAACAATTATAGTGGAATTCGTGTCCACATTTTAATGTATGGGTAAACTGTGTATCTTTTGGTTCTGCACATATAGGGCAATCTTCACAATCCATAATACTTAAATATTATATATAGTATTTAAGTAGTATTCTCTAAATGATTTTATTACATAAAAATCTAGATATACACGAAAATAAATTAAGTTTTAAAAAGATAATAAATTTAAATAATGAATTATCATTTATCCCTATACATTACAATAAAAAAGATATAATTATTCAAACACCTAATTTATTAATTCCATTTAAAATGAATATTTATTCTGAAAAAAGCAATAAGAAATATCTAAATCTATCTTTTCAACCTGATACTATTAAAGAAACAAGCGATTTTATTTTAGTATTAGAAAAATTATATACTATTGTTTCAGAAAGATATAAACATAAATATAAAATATCACAGTTCCTGAAAGAGAATGAATACTCTAAATGGATGCGTTTTAAAGTTCGCGATGAAGCCCTTTTTTTTGATCAAAATAAGAAAGTGATTAAAGATTTTGATTCAAGGACATTTGGTATATTTATTATTGGATTATCCGGTCTTTGGATAATGGATAATAAAGTATGGTTTAATTGGGAAATCCTACAAGCAAAAATATATACTCCGATCCGATTAAAGGAATATTTAATCATCGATGAAAAGAAAATA
>CETY01010203.1_pt1 | contig 26629 bp, 8 predicted proteins | sample 361551 | NCBI WGS metagenome assembly CETY01 (sample SAMEA2623135, study PRJEB7988) | marine metagenome | biome: marine biome (ENVO:00000447); feature: deep chlorophyll maximum layer (ENVO:xxxxxxxx); material: "saline water (ENVO:00002010), including plankton (ENVO:xxxxxxxx)" | depth 45 m | reverse complement strand
ATACCAACATTATCAATTAAAAATTGACTTCCTGTAGGTAAGTTATAGGTTACGTTAGTATTATATACCCAAGGAGCTCCAGTAACTTGAACACTATCAGTTCCATTTTCATCATATTCGATTTTAGCATCTTTACTATCACCGAAAGTTAGAAACTGGTCATCTGGAATTACAACTTCTCCAGATCCATTTGTCCTAACAACAATATCGCCATCAGTATCATTGGATGAAAGAGTATTTCCATCTAATGTTAAATTATCTACTGTCCATTGGTCTACTCTAGGAAGACGACTAATCGCTCCTGTTCCTCCAGGATTTCCACCATTCTCTGTAAGGAGAAGTGGAATAAAACCATTTGCTGGGGTTGTTGGGTTATCTTGACCCGCAATTAAACCCGGAGCAATACTTAAAAGATCTGTGTAATATCTACCACCAATTAGTTGTGGGTTTTGGGAGTTATCTCCAGCAAATACCCTTCCACCTCTATTACCATGCGTGCCGACGCCAATAGTAACAGCAAGTTCACCATAATTTAGAGTACTGGGTGCAGAAGTACCAGTAGATCTTTTGACTCTAATGATACTTGCCATTAGAATGAGCCTCCATTAATATCTAAATTCTGTGTAGTTCCTGGTGTTAACTCTAGAGTTGCATCAAATTTATTAGTAGTGGAGTTATATACAAGAACCATACCGTTCTCTAATCCACTACTAATATTAACATCACTTAAACCGGCAAGAGTTCCGGAAGTATCTCCGGTAATTGAAGAAACAACTTTAATTGCGTTTTGTTGGCCTACTCTTACTTTTATATCAGGCATATGATCATACCTAGTCGATAATTATCAGGATCTAAAATATATTTATACTCCTTAGACTCCTTAGAATCCTAGTTTACCAATAACCTCTTGTTGCTTGAGATAAAGTTTCACATACATTTTACATAAATTTCTTAATTCTTCAATATCTCTACATTCGTCAATCTCTCTAGCTTGTTTTTCATATTCAAATGATTTAGATACCGAGTCTAAAGTAATTTCATTTGGATTTTCCATCGATTAACTCCATAAGTAAGTTTTTAATCTGTTGAACATCTTTTTTTAATTCAGATATTTCATTTTTTTGATTTTGACGTTCTTTTCTCATTTTAATATATTGATTATATTCAAATGTGTCACAATTAACAATTGCACCCGAATTTTGGTCTCGGAATAAATTTTTATGTCCATCAACGGGTATCATGCTAGTGCAATTGCTCTTAGATCTTGGAATATTGGTGCATATGCCTCATTATCCCCACTCATAACTATTTTAATTGAGAATCCTGTAAAAGATTCTAAATTATCTGCTGTGAATTGATACTCTAAGAATTCATTTTGCACACTTGCTCTAGTTTGCACATCAGGTAATCCATCATTTAAGTATGTATCTATTACGGAATCGCCAATACCATCACCGTCCGTATCTCTTAAATTATTATATCCTGGAAATAGTTCATATGTTTGTTCAACTTCACTTGAATCTGGTCTGATTAACTTATAAAAAACTCTAAAATCACTAGAAGAGTTTCTATATGCAGTTAATAAAACTTTTAATGAAGATGCTGGTTTATCTAAATTAACTATATTGGAAATATATGTTGATGCATGAGGATCATCTATATTTTGCTTAACCCTCGGGTCAGTAATATAATTAGTAACAGGCATATCCAATCTATTTCTAATGAATGCGAATGTTGCAGATTCTGTTAAATCAATTACAGGTGACAAACTGGAATTGTTAGTTTCCATTCTTATACCAAGTGTTAATGATCTGCTTCTGGTTAATGTTGATAGTTGATCAGTTTCATTTATTCTTGAGCAAACTAGTCTTGGTGTGGAAAGTCTGTTTGGTTCATTTAAAGATACGCTTTCATATCCTTGATCAATAAATGATGCTTCATTTCCTCCTGCACTTGTTCCGGAAACAGTTCTAAGTGTTGCAGAAACATTAGTATTTTCTGGATTGATATAATTGAAGTATGGAATTATTTCATTAAATTGTATATTTTGTGTTGCTCTACAATTATTTCCACCAAAAGATCCAAAACTAGCAAAATTCAACATATTAGAACCACTATTTTTATTAGCAGGTCTAACAAATTCAACATGATACTTGTCAATTTCTCTAGCACTAACTAGAACTTGATCTGTTGGCATATCATGTGAATTATTAATTCTAGTTAATGAAACTCCATTAAGTTCATATTTTCTAATAGAATCGCCATTTGAATGATTTCTAATAATTGACTCATTTTCTCCACGAGTGAGAAGCACAATAGATCCAACATTTACTCCACTATAAGAAATAATCTCATCATTTACAATAACATATCCAGGATTACTTCCAGTAACAGGAGATCCTTCAAAGGTAGTGAAGTTTGAAGTATTTGCAATAGATATTGTAGTGTTTGTTGAGACAATGGTTGCCGATAAAGTTGTTGATGGAGTATCTGGTTGAATTCCACTAATATTTACTTTATTTGTATTGGAATGCATACCATGATTGTAATGACTAACCTCTAACACATTTCCAGTGTTTAAATTGCTAGAAATTGCGGAAGATCTAACGATTGTTCCTGCCATAGCAACTAATGTGCTATCATTATAATATGATACATCCTGATCTGTTCCAAATGTTTCGCCCCGAACATTTGTTAGGTATAAAGTATCGATATTTGGAACATTGGTAACAACAATAGATGCATTTCTTCCAGAATTACCAGATGAAGCAGTTGTAATACCCAACAAATCTCCATTTCTATAACCATTTCCAGTTGCTGCCACAGCAACACTATCAATTTGATTATTTGCAACCGTAATATTTACAGTTGCTCCAAATCCTTTGCCATTGATTGTATAAAGAGGAACTCCATTATAAGATCCATTCGAATAACCAACACCAACATTACCTACAGATACTGTGTCAATATTTCCACCTAAAGATTCGATAATTCCAGTATTTGAACCTTCTGCAACTTTGGTGCCTACAGTTAGGATATTTTGGAGAGCATATGTTGTTGAAATACCAACATCTAACTTTCTTGGTAAAGTCTTTATTGGGTTATTGGAAAGTTTTGGAATATTTGTATCAATAGTAGCATACGTGCTTCCAATAGAAATTGCTGGATTATGGAAGTATGCAGTTCCAGATGAAGATGCGAATTGTGCTTTATAAATTCTAAATTTTAAATCTTGAGAAATTACAGGTTGCCAAACAGATCCATTTTGAGGTTTAAATAAATTTCCTCCTGTATACTGATTAGAATAAATGACCTGATCTGCATCGGGATATGATTGAGTAGAAACCGTTGGTTGATTAGTCTCACCAATCCAAACTTCATAATCTTCGGAAGTTGGGCAGTATATTGTCAATGCATACTGTTTATTGGGTTGTACATATAATGGAGATGGTAAAGCAACCCTAGTAGGAACTGATCCATCAGTAGATGTTGTAATTTCTGATGGAAGAATACCAACTCTAGCATAATCTTGAATCAACTTATTCTTGGGTGTTCCACCAATATCAGTTTCTCTAATTTCAACAAACACTTTTTCGGTAGAATCTTTTTGACCAAAATATAAATCAAGTTCAGTTATAAATCCACCAGTATTATCTGATCTAAATGTTTGTGAAAGTGGATCTCTCCTCAAAGCATTCAATGGAAGTGCTTGTGGCGATTTTCTAACTACAATACTTTCTGTATAGGTCTCAGAACTTAAAATTCCAGATGAATAAAATGTTGCTTCTGTAAATTTAACGTTATTATTACTTGAGTTTGAACTGCTGGTAGACAATTTGAAGGTTTTGGTTCCATTCCTAAATGTAGTTGCAGGAACTGGAGATCTTAGGGGATTTTTGATGAATAAACATCCAATTAAATCACCAACAACATCAGTTGTAAGAGATTGAGCATTTACTGTTGCCTGACCAGAACTTGTTTCTCCAATTAAAATCATTCCTTCAAAAACATAACCATAAAATCTTCCTTCAGAATCATCTGATAATGAAAAAGTATCGATATTAATTGTTGGAGTTGATGAGGAATATACAGTTGCTAAATCTAATGCTGGTGTATATGGATTCTTTTCATATACTGATGAAGGAGATGAATATGGACCAGTCTTATGATTTGCACTTGCTAATCTAAACGATGCTACCTTAACACCATCATTATATCCATATACAGTCTCTCCTGCTAGGAAAGATCCACTAGACATAGTGACTTGCAGTAATTTTGGTATGACATCAATATTTGAATTGCCGCCAAAGAAAGCATAATGATTTGTTGATGGTTGCAAAGCAGAAGCAGTAAACTCAATATTTCTAGATCTTAGTTTATCTGATGATCTAGAACTAGTTAATAAATTTGCAATGTATGAATTTGACCAATCACTTTGAGTTTTGACAATATTACCAGATCTGACATTGAGAGTTTTTACCCAAGTATCTGATGAAGGTCTTAACTTAATATTTCCATTATAATTTTCTACACCAAATGGATTAACTTGCTGACTCTGAGTTGCAAAAGTTTGTTGTATATCAGTCCATAAAGTTGAAGAATAATTTAATGTAACTAGATCGCCAGTTTTTTTGACATTTGGATCAGTTAAAGTAAAATTAGATGAAAAGTCCAGAGTATCAGTGTTTTCAGTAGTGGTTGGTGCTAACTGAGATTTTAATGAAGAGAATGAAATGTCGGAACGCAATTCATCAGATGCTAAATCTACTGTTGTATTTGCATCTGGATTATCAATATCAATAAATGTGGTTCCCTTAAAATTATCTACAAAGAATCCAGATTTAAACCTGGATAAACCATCTACATCTTGTATTTGTAGTGACTGAGTGCTTAATTCTAATAATGTTAGAGATGTTACTTTTTCAACATTTTCTAATCGATCTTCAATATTACGAAGATCGCGCATAGTATAACGCTTATTATTAGTAAGTTTTATTTTTACATCGTCAGGATTATATAAGTATGCTGGCAACTCAAGAGTTGCTAATTCCATTGATTCGTCAATTTTACCGGGTTTTACTGGTGAGGCAGATGAAACTCCTTCAATATGATTAATAGTGCCACTCTTATTCAATACAATTTTATCTATTCTAGGCAGGTAATATGAATAACCAATTATAGAACTTTCATTTGGTGCAACAACTAATGTTGAATTAGATCCTACTGATCCAAAATCTCTACTAGAGAATGCAAATGGTGAAGCATTAGTTGCCGAGAAAGGTGAAACTCTTGGTCTAAAATCTAAAGTATCTGTTGCTCGAACTCCACCCTTAAGTTTTGGAATATCTGATACATACCTCTCATTATTATAACTATTAACACTAAAGACATCTCCACTATCACTAGTAGGAACCTTATAATAATCAAAAATGATCATTAATCTTTTAGATGGAATGAATGCATCTGATTTTCTAATAATTCTAGAATAATCGCAATATTGTTCTCTATGTCCTTTATCCAAATTATAATCGTCAGTTTTATTAGTATAATTTCCATTACCAATAGATAATACTGCAGATCTTATACCAGAGTCTTCAAAAGAAACAGTTTCATTTGGAGCAAACTTTTCAGAATTTAAATAAACAAATTCAATTTGGGATGCAGATGTTTTAGTGACAATTTGACCAACAGCACCACTACTCTGCCCAATAACTTTTTCACCGAGAATTGCAGTATTATTTAAATTTAATCCGGCAGAAAAATTGAGATTATCTAATACAACACTAGCATCATCTAGTGACTCATATATAGCGATGATTTTACAAACATCAGGTAAATTTAGCGAAATCTCACTATCTTCAACACGAAGACCATGATAAGCGTTATATGTTAAACCATTGGTGCTAGTGCTAACACCAGAATTTGTATTCGAAACTTCTATTTTCTCACTCTTAATATAATTTTTTTGTTTATTAACAATACCAACTTTTTTGACTATAGTATTCACTAAAACATTGTTTTGATTTGGAATTAATCCGTTAATAGTCACATCTTGAGAATTTGCTGATACTACAACCTGATCGGATGATAGATTTGCGGATGTTCCATTGCTATAAAAAACAGCATATCTATCTTGAGCATATGGTTCAAAGAAACAACTAGTAATACCAACATCAGTTCGATCAACTGTTAAACTTCCATTATTATCTGTCGATTTACCATTTGCTTGTCTCTGAACTAACAGATTTGATCCAGTAAATGATACATTAGATACATTTTTAGAATTTATCTCAGAATATAAATGTGATTTATCTGAATTTCTAATATCTGGAGTGATAATTTTGAAGTTATAAGTTCCACTTACAACACCACTTAATGCTACGCCTTGCACAGCAGTTGTGCTCGCCAAATTAATAGATAAAGTGTTAGTTGAAATACCCGATACTCTATTTAATGTTGGATATTCATTACCAGGTCTTTGATATTTAATTATAGTATCAGTCGTAATGCCAGAAAAATTTCTGCCAGCAACTGTGGCAATACCAGATTGATTTGATGATGCACTAATCGTTAAGGAATCGGAAATACTAAAATTCTTAGGAATTGTTTCTATACCGATAGTATCACCACTAAAATTAACTGCTAATCCATTTCCGCCACCAGTAGATTGAAATACTGATTTAATATCTTTGGGTCCAAAAACTTTAATAGATGTAATTGATCTGCTAAATGAATCTACAAATTCTACACCATTTAAACTGGAAACCTCAATTTCTTCACTAGTTGCAAAAGATCCAGAAGTTTGTGAAATAGTGATAACTGATCCATTTTTTGAATGAACATAACCAGTCGCACCACTTTGCTTACCCCTCACAATAGAATCTACTGGTACATCATTAGCATTTGATACTGAAGATGTTAATTGTAATTCTGTAAAAGTTTGAATATCATAAAGATAAAGATTCCATTCATTTTGTTGAGTAAACTCATTTGCATCTGAAAGAGAGAATGAATAAACTCTTGCAACACCAACTTGTGTTCCAGTTCCTGAAGTATTATTTTCTTTTCTTTGACTAAAAAGATTTACTGAAAAATTATTATTAATTCCGATACTAGGTGTTCCTTCAACATTATTGAGTTTAACTTTATTTCCCATTTCAAATGGGATTAATGCAGTAGGTATACTTTCAGTTGCTCTTGGTTTTCTAACATCTAAAATAGAAGATGAAGTTTTTTCAATATCAAAACCACGAACATATGCCTTTCCTGGAGAAACTTTAACTGCTAATAAATTTTCTTCTGGTACATTTCCTTGTTCTGTAACTTGATTTGAAAAGTATACACCATCAGATCCTAATCTGTCATTAAGACAATTATCAATCTCAATATTGAACTGATCTACTGCATAATCACCAGATTCTTCGAAAGTTCTTTTAGCAAGGTAATCTCTAACTTGAGAATATGTACTACTATCTTGAATTTTTTTAACAACACCATCATTTACTCTGAGAAGTTCAACAAAATCCTTATCATCCGTATCAGTTAATCTTTTTTTAGATAATTTTGCTGTAATTTTTAGTCTATCTGCACCGGGAGCAGCATAGTTTGAAAATCCTCTAGCATTATCATATAATGAGTTATCTTCCTGTGCATCAACTATACTTTCACTAATAGATAGACCAACTCTATAAGAAGGTGCATTTGAGTATTGATCTAAAATTAATGTATCTGCAGAAATATTGAGAAAATGTCCTCTTATAAAATAAGTTCCATCTAAAATTGAAACTGAAGATGCAGTAAATGCCGATTCCGAATTGATTGTGCTACCAAAAGTATCCCCGGAAGGTATTGTTGTATTTCCGTAAGTTAAATTATCTAAGACAACCAGAGTTTCTGCATCTCTAAATTGACTGATATTAAAACTAGAGTCAGCACTAACGTATTTTACGTATAAAGTATAATCACCAGTATCTGATTCATTATTTTTTAATACTTTTTGAACAACTGCAGTTAACTGTGAGATCTGCCCCTTTATTCTTTTACCAACTAATTGATCAATATATAACCCAACACTTAGTCCAACATGAGTTGGATTAATTTTTACTGCATAATATGATGGATTGTATGTAATATTACCTGGTATTACAATAGATCCATCTTTAAAAAAGTGGTTTCCAAAAGTGCTAACTTGATTTTGTAAACTACTCTGAAGAGATGTCAGTTCCCTTGACTGAACTGGATATCCTGGTTTGAAAAGGATCCTATAAAAATTATTATTTGGATCAAAATCATCAAAATATGGGGAAACATTTAAGTTTGATTTTTGTGACATCTTTAGAATTCCAGTATGATTTTAATATCTTCTTTTTGTCTTTGGTTTCGATTTACCCGAGGTCTATTATCAATGTAAATAATATCCCCTGATCCTTTATTTATCTCAGGTAGAGAGATGCCATTTGTAAACTGAGTTGCTAAGTTAACATTTTTTGTTGATGAGATGGAAGTTGTTATTCCAGTGAAGTTTTGATCAATTGTTCCACTAAAACTATTATTTGACGTTATAGTTCCACCATTTTTTATAAAGGAAACTTTTTTTGCTTCAGATACAATGGTTTTAGAATCTTTTTGATCTAAAGATCCTGGATTAAAATATAAAGATCTATCTTGGAAATACTTTAGAACTTTAGTTTGTTCATCATATGATGCCATATATCCTGTTGCAGTTCCAACTCCAATTACTGACTGATAAATTCTATTCCCCGGAGCAGCATCTTCTGGGTTTGAAACAGATGATAATTTAAATCCACCTAAATTAGAAAATTGACTTTCTTGAAAAATTGAAGATGCTGATCCAATTCTTGCTGGATTTTTAATAATACCAATTTGAGAAAATCTAGTATCTATTGGAAAATCTTTTGTTGAAGAATCAAATCTCGAATAAACAAGAACTCGATCAGTTCCTAATTCATTGTAAATATCATAACCATGGCCTCTTGATGGGGGAATGATTGGTATTAGGTGTGCAAACCCAGTTGCTCCAGAATTTATTGTTGATAAATCAACTCTTCCATATGAATATCCACTTCCTCCCGCAGATACAGTTGCTGAAACTATTTTTCCACCAACAACATTTACAACTGCTTTTCCACCTACACCATCACCAAGAATGTCTAATTCTGCATCAGTTGTATTATATCCAGAACCTTCAGATTGAACATATATTTTTTTAATCTGATTTTCATTAATTGTTGAGTCTCCATTATCTCTTACAGATACTATTTGAGAATCTGTAGTAGTATCCCAATTATTTGGAATTGGAATATATTCGATAGAATCAAATTTTATAATATCGCTAGGAGATACCGTAAAAAGATATTTCCAAGTATAACCATCTCCACTTTCACCCGCCCTAGAAGGTTCTAAATCAACAAAAGTAGGTTCATCCTGCGAAAAATTACCCCCAATATTAGTTCCCGATGCTCCATTATCAATACAAACATATACACGAAAATCGCTGTTCATTACATAATAATTTGCATCATATAATCTTGTAGAATTTGTTTGTGGTGAAGGATTTGAAACACTATAATCATGTCTATACATTTCATATACAGTCCCTTGCGACCAATCAACTCTTCTAACTAATCTCCTGATATCATTAGTAGTAATTCTCTTACCAAAAATCATTGTATCTTTTACATGATTTAAATATGTAAAATTGTCAATAGGTGATGGAGTATTAGTATCCCAAGTAGTCGACCTACCAAATCCAACTGCTGTAGGATTCACCAAGCTTAAGAAAACATAGAATGAATTATCAGTATTACTGACAGAACCCACAAAGTTAGATGCGTTTAAAATTCTAAATTGATCTGTGACAATCGCAGACATATTACTAACGTTTTTATATATTTATAAATGATTATCCAAGATCCTTTCTTAGAGATCCATTATCTCTAAGCCCAAATCCTCTTCTTTGGAGAACCGGGAAGGATGATAAACCAGAATTAACAGTAAATCCAGAAACTGCAACACCGATTGCTCCAGTTCCTCTTTCAAATCCTGCAAGTCTACCCCAAGAGAATGATCCACAAGGGTTAGATCTTGATCCGGTAGTTGTTGCTATACTAATATTATCTGTTGATGATAAAATATTCGCAGTAATAATACCAGTTAAATTGGATCTTGTGAATGAATGTACATAGTATATATTATCAATAAATGCTGTTCCTACACCAACAATATCATTGTCATTACCATCAATTGATGTTACACCGGCACCAACTGTTGTATTTGAAATTAGTATTGGGAATCCAACTTCTAATGAGTTGATATTATCAGTTTGTTCAAATTCTAAATCAAATCTAATTGCTTTATCTACTCCAATTCCACTAGCAGTTGATATGCCAGTTATAATTCCACTATAACCAGATACAAATCTGATACCAGAAATAAGTTCTTTATTCGTATTTGGTAATTTTGTGATTATTGCTGGAGTTGCAGTAGTTGTATAACCAGATCCTGGATTAGTTACTGTGACTGAGGCAATAGTGCCAGCAGCAGAAACAATAGTGGTTGCAACTGCTTTCTCTTGATCTTGATATAAACCAAAATCAAATGTTCTGGTAATTGATGTAGTATTGCCTGTAGATTTGTTTAGTTCAATTTCGCCATTATTAAAGGTTTTTATACCAACAACAGTAAATGTGCTGTCTATAATTTCCAAACTGCCAACAAATGCTTTATTCAGTGAATGACCAACTCTAATTTGTGAGGTATTAATCCCAGTAATAGCAGTTGATCCAATACCAATAGTTCCAACTCTTTCCGCAACTTCTGTTTTAAATACTGTGCCTATTCCGCCGATGGGTGGTGCAATCTGAACAGCAATTGATGAAGATGGAATATAACCACTACCACCAGAAATAACTTTAACTTCTGATATAGTTCCTGCAACAGAAACTACTGATGTAAATGCTGCCCCAATGGGACTTACTAAATCTGGCAATAGTAGGGCAGAGGTTTCTCTAATTTCAATTTCGGAATTATTTTCTTCGTAATTAAAGAATTGGGCATCATCCACAAAAATCTCAGTATCAATGGGATTAAAGTTCTTTATCAACTTTGCAGTAGGATAAACTTGCCCTTCAAGAGAATCTCTCGCTTTTGTTTGCGCGTTATCATTAATTAATAGATCTCTTTTCTGTTTAGTCCATGAAACTGGTTTATCATTGGTTTCATCTATGCCATCACCAAGATATATGCCAGTTTCAACAGTATCTGCAGATATGATTGTAGATACAATTCTCTTATCCTGTGTTACAGTCCCTGTAATTGAATCATTTTTATAAATTTGAAGGTCATCACCAGGTTTAATAGTCTCATCAACATCAATTTCAACACTATCATCTCCACGAGTTCCTCTATAGAAGAATACATCAACTTTATCTTCTTTTTTGGGCGGTTCTCTAAAGATAAAGGTTGTTCCACCTTCAAATATGTAAGAAACATTAGGTTCTTGCATAACACCATTAATATAAATTAGTAAAATTGAATTAAAGTCAATTAATGAGGATGTAGTATCACTGTTATTTTTTTCAAAACTCAATAATTGTCCATTCTTAAATAATGGGAATCTAGTTCTGATACTATCTTGTCTAGATGCATTGCTATCGATGTAATCGAATTCTCCAAGTTGCCATGATGCAAAAGAATCATTAAATACCTCTTCAACTGTAAAGAAAATTTCTTCTATTGGTGACGATAGTCCTGCAGCAGTCACTAAACCAACGGGTTTTAAAACATCTCCCCTACGGAATGCATATCCAGTTTTAGAAACATAGTATTTTTCAACTTCAAAATATGAAGTACCAATACCAACTGATGATGGCCCCATTTCAAAGGTTATTGACATTCCAATACCAACATCAGTTGTATTACCCATACCCAATCTAGAAACACCCATCATAGATAAATTTTCATAAGATGGACTATCAACAGTTACGAGAGGATTCACATATCCACTTCCACCATCAATAATATTAAATGCTAATGTGCCACCTGCTCCAACAGTTGCTGTGATATTTGCTCCAGTTCCTGCGCCACCACCAGCACCAATATTGACGGAAATTGTATTTTCATTTAGTGAAGTAACTGCAGTTTGAATTCCAACAACAGGATCAGTTGATCTTGGATATAATTGTTCTGTTCTAAATCCATCACTAGAACACTTGAAGGTTAGAGATTCTCTTGCAATTTGAACAGTATCACTATTTGTCAATCCGTGGTTTGGTATCGTTAATAGTAAAGTGCCACTATAAGATGTATATTTTGCATTGGTTGGTGTTCTACTGATACCAGCAACAATAGAATTTGCAATCGCACTTACAAATGTATGTGCATATTGTTGTCCAACAGGAGATGGACCAACATTAACAGTAATCGTGTTTGCAGTTGTTGCAATAATATTCAATACTGCACCAAATGCAGCATCTGTGCTACGCGGATAAGTATGATTAGAACCATTACTGTCTAATGTACATGTAAATGTTAATGAATTGCCACCAATAGTAATAACATTATCTGTTGTTAATGTATGAGAACCTATAGTAAGTCTTAAAGTGCCGGTAGTTTGATTATAAATCGCATTAGATGCTGTAAATACTCCTTTAGAATTGTCAGCAATTGAATTTGACGAAGATCTAATAAACCTATGCACATATGAAAGATCGGTAACAGCAACTCCAACAGTTTCACCATAATATCCAGAACCAAAAGTTAAGTTGGTAAAGTATTCTCTAACTGATCCACCAGTTTCATATGTGTGTGGAATAGTGCTAGTTCCAACGTTAACTTCAAAGGTTTTTGCTGAAGAAATGCCAGTAACTGGATATACATAATCACCACTACTTCCGTCTGGGAAGATTGTAGTTGTTCCTGCTCCACTAGAACATGAGAATTCTAGACCCAAAAGATGAACATGAGTTCCAGATCCATAAAGATTATGTGGAGTATTAGTTGTAATTTTTAAAATACCAGTTTTGTCATCATATAGTGAAGTGCTGATACTAACAACTTTATTACTGAATGTTGATACACCAGATAAAGTTGCTATAGATCCACCAGCACCAACAAATGGTTTAACTTTAGAACCTACTAATGGTGCATAACCAAGACCACCTGTAGATGCGAGAGAAATCACAATTCCACCTCTTGGTATCTGATTCTGGTTTACATCAGATTCGGATATAATTACATCATCAGTCCCTGATCTAGTAATACCGGTAAAAGTTACACTTGAAATACCCGTATTAGAATCAGAAGCAAAATTGTAATTATTACCTATATTATTAACAGTATCTGGAGTTTGGAAAATATCATTAATGAATACTAAGTTACTTCCGGGTTCCAAACCTAGAGTATTTTTATCTTCACGTTTTACTGAGAAAGTTCTACCAATTCCATTAAATCCTAAAGAAATGTCATCATAAATCTTGTTACCTGTATAATCATTTCTCAAATAAACTCTACCATTAAATGATGATTTTGGTAGAGCAAGAGCACTTGCATTTAATCTATCATTATTACCCTTACCATCAGGCGCTTGGGTGAAATAAATTTTATTGCCAACTATATTGAAAGCACCTTTATAGATTCTTACTTCTGATCCATCCTGATGATTTGTGGCAGCAGATCCCACAAATCCTCTCGAAACTTGAATAACTGGGAACGTTCCAATTCCAGTGATTGGACCTGTATTTGTTGTTCCTAATCCAACATTCTGAATTTCTAAGAATTCATTATCAACTTTAAGAATATCTCTAGGTCTAATAGAGGAAATTCCTGAAAGCGACAGGAAAGTTGCACCGACTCCAATTGATCCACCACCATTATTTTGTAAATTAAATACTAATGGGGTATACATTAATGGATATTGTGTAACACCATCAACGGTAATTAATGATTTTTCAAGTTTTTTCTTCATCTCTAACTTGTGGCGATTACCAGATCCACTATTAGTATATGTGAATCCAATGCCACTACCACCTGCGGTTCCAGTTAACTTGAAACTATCTTTTGATACTCTGATAGCAAATACCTTTTCAGGCATAATGTCGGTGGTTATACCAGTAGTATGCGTTCCCCTAAATGTGGATCCTGTAGAAACATTTGATATTTCTACAGACCAGTTTGAAGTATCTGTGAAATAAATTCTATTGTCTCCACCACTAATATTAACAGATGCTGTGATAGAATTAATTCCAACAGCAAATACTGATCCTATACTGGTATTATCTCCAGAAAATATTCCTGCTCCAACTTTAATGAGTGATGTATTCGCAATACCAGTAATTACACTAGATCCTGCACCGATAACATCACCAACAAAATAAGTATTAAAGGTTTGAATACCTACTATAGTTGTATTTGCTGGGATTCCTGTTCCAAATATTTTAGCATTTGTTGTGAGACCTTCAGAATTTGCAATACCAGTAATAGTGGAAAATCCAGTTGCTATAATATCACCAGTAAATATTGTTCCATTAACAACAGTAGTTCCAATTCCAACTGAGGATGGATCAATACCAATTAGAGATGACGATGGGGTATAAATTAATTCTTCACCAGTTTCGAAGAAGTGGTCAGCAATATTAAAAACACCACTAGATTGATTTAATATTGAAGAGGTTGATGGATTAAAAGTTTTTTCAAAAATAGGAACTCTCTTATGGTTTAAATCAAAATCAATTTTATCTTTTCCAAATTCATTAAGTGAACCATAAAATGCATTCGAAATTCCTTCGCGTAAATTACCAACTTCGAAGTCTACCGGAAAGTTAAATTCATCAATATCTGCATATATGTGTTGATTATATGATTGTAATGAAATTTCATCAGATAAAAATTCAGTATCTGGATGGAACTTGACTATTGCGATAGATCCATCCATTTCCTGAGAAAATGTTCCAATTCCAGAATTGGTTCCAATATTCATAAATGGTGATTGTTGAATATTGACTCTAGATTGATCGGCAACTATTGATAAGTTATGGATGGATGTAGTATCACCAATAGAAACTTTAATAATAGATTTTTGAGTAAATTGTAACGTAGTGTCAAATTGGAATACTGTTGATATGCCAGTAATTGTTGATATTTGAGAATCAAACTTAGCAGTTCTTTCAGTTCCTGGAATTTGTCCGTCAACAAGATAATGATATGTTCCAACACCGGCAGCAGTAGATCCAATACCTACAGTCTTTGTTTTGACCATCAAATTACTATTGATGTCATTTTCAAATGACAATGAGATAATTCCACCAGAAACATTCAATCCAAATGTACCAATATTCTGACCAGAAAATTGTTGTAATGGTAGAGTATCATAGTAAAATTCTGATACATGAGTATCTGAACCATCATAATGTGCTACTACTTCAAAGTAGTTCATTCTGTTAGTATCAGTATCCAAAACTTGAGCAACTGTATATGTGGTATCATAATCACTAGATAGTGCTCTGAATACATCGGTTTTAAAACCAACTAATCCACTATTATCTGCAGGTCCGAGAGCGTTAGATCTGGCATCAATTCTAACACAACCAAATTCTGTAAATCCAATACCAATTGTAGGAGTAAATGACTCTCTATAAACTTTTAAATTGTAATTAAAATCATTTGGATTTGAGGGATCAAATACTAATGTTGGATCTCCACTGGCAGCAAAGTCGCCACTAAATTCTCCAAGTTTGTTATCCGTAAATAAATCAAGTTTATTGAATGTATATGTGTTATTATAATCATTTAATATAATAATCTCACTAAGTTGAGTACTCTGCTTATTCTCATCTGTTACTTGAACAATAAATTTAGAATAAAAATCGGTAATTGGATATTCAACAGCCTCAACAATATTATCTTTATTAAATTCTGCACTAGAGAATCTTCCACTGATGTCGTCAATTTGAAGAACTCTATTCGTTCTACATTCAATAAAATCAGCAAGTCTTTTATTTTTAAAGATTATAAATCTTGAACTATCAGAAGTTGCCTCATAATCTTGAACTAAGTCATATGAAGGTATAGTATCTACTCTCAAGTCTGATACAAGGTCAATAACAGGTGAGACGAAGGAATCTGATACTCCAATAGCAACACTTGCTTTTCCTATGACTTCAGTATCTGAAAAGTTTTTCATTCCTATAGGGTGGACATGCTTATTGACAAAATCTTTTGTTTGATTAAATGTCTTTACACTCTTTATAGTATATGAAAGATTTTGATAATAATCATTATCAGGTAACACCTGTAAACTATTATTCAATTGACCAATAGAATTTTTCCATCCAAAGTTTTTCGGACTAGAATAATCAATTGAGAATCTACCTTCATAATCTTTAATAGATTCAACTACTGCAGGAATTCCCGAGAAAACACCTTTAATCCTTTCTCCAATTTTTAAATCATAATCACCAGATACCTTAATTAAGTTTTTCTCAACAACTGTAACTTTCAAATCAATCTCTTCATTTTGTATCGATAATTTTTCGCCTAAAAAGAATAAACCAGTAACTCTATTGAGTTTAAAGGATGGAAGATTCTCTTTTTTAACAATTGAAGTGAAAGATGATTGTAGTTCTACTGGTGTTCCTGCATCAGTTGTAAACTCACTTATATCAAATCTTAAGATAGCTGGATTTGAATTAATAAACTCTGTAACTCTGAATAGGTTAAAACCATTATCTTCAGAATTAAATCCAGTTCCTGGTGTAGTTACATTACCGATATCATCGGTAAAAGATTGTCTCCGCAAACCTTCAACAAAAATTCTATCACCTTCTCTAAATGGTGGAGTATTGAATCCATCGATAGGTGGCGTACTCATTTCTAAAGTTACAATACCACCACTATAGGTTTTAATCTTTTCTACCTGAATGCCATTACTATTTCTAATTGGGAAAAGTTTATGTTGAACAGAATTCAATCCTCTCGGTTCTTGAATAATATCAACTCCAACAATAGTATTACCAGTAAAATCTGCTTTTAAAATATATTTTGAAGGATCTACTTTCTTTTTTGTAAACATATCAACCACAACCAAATCTGGTGGTGATAAGTAATTTCTACCACCATCAAGAACAGTGATTGATTCAATTTTATCAGAACCAGTTAAGGTTATCAATTTTGATATATTTGCTTCTGGTCTTAAAGTATTATCAGCAGCATATTCAAATCCTTCATTGACTATTCTATAGTTGTTTAATTTTCCTATAGTAGTTGTAGTAGGTCGAATATTCGCACTATTTCCAACACTACTTGCAGTTCCAATAACAACATCAGAAATAACAGGTAATCTTGAATAATTAGATCCTGGAGAAAGAATTCTAATATCTTCAATTGGACCAGACGCATTCAAAGAATTGGTTGTATAACTTAAAATATCAACATCATCTTGAGTGTAATTTAATTTTTCTGGAACTACTGTAGGTGAAATATTAAATGTAGTTGCCCCAATACCAAAAACTTTATATGTTGAATTATATTTACTATCAACATAAACTATTTCTGAATAATCGACTACCTCTTCATCTGGTTTGATAGATATACCATTTTTCTCAAAAGAATAATATAATTTCGTTGGCAAATTATCATTATATGTAACCGTATAAGATGATGATAATCCGGTAGAAACTACTTGCTCAATAACACTGAATGATGATGTTGATCCTGTAGAAACGAATTGGTTATTTAATTTTTTATCATAGAAGAATTTGAATGAATATTCATCCAGCGATGTATCGGAAACATCAAAAACGATATTATTATTTTTAAATACTTCAATTTGTGGATTTAAAAGACTAATTTGTTGACCCGAACCACCAGTGCTAGCAATACTGACGTTTATTGGTGGATTAAACTTAGTATCATTTATTGTTTTAGACAGTTTAAATATATTGTCATTAACTCTATAGATAAAATATCCAGATGTTGTCAATCCTGAAGCAACATCATTACTTGAACTATAAAAAATCTTTTGACCAGTTTTAAATCCATGATTATTGATCGTAAACGTATTGTCATTGATATTAACTTTATCTGAACCAAATCCTACAGGATTGATTAGAATTTTATTATAAGTTGAATCATATCTAATTTGAACTGATGTTTCGGTCCCAACACCAACAGACAATCTTGGTTTAATTAATAATTCAACTTCATCATTTGTTTTTAAATTGTGTATAGTTGAAATTGATACTTGAGTTTTAATTTTTTGAACATCTGCTGTTATTTCATTGAATTTAGTCCTAAGAGAATATTCAAAATTATTATTAGTAATTGCATCTGTAGAAACAAAATACAATCCATTAGTTGTAGTTGTTAATCCAACTTGAGTCGTAAGACCGATATAATCTTTTCCTTTATTAATAACATAAAGAGTTTGATTTATTCCATTTTCTGGAATTGTGAAACTAGTATCAGTTGTTTCAGTTCTAACAGATAGTCCAGTAACTCCACCAGGTAATCTAAGTTCTATCGTTTGATTAGATTTAAATTGATGATTTGGGAGATATATTGATTGAACTGGGACTGAAACAGTTTTTGCAGATTTTCCTAGATGATAATTTATATCTGTTGATGTACCTGTCTGTAATCCAACACCTACACTAAAAAATGGGTTGAAAAAAGTATCAAGATTTTTAGTAGAATCGAAGTGCTCAGTAACTAAAGATAAAACAATAGATCTATTTTTTACTTCAATAATGTCGGATACTGTATGTGAAGTTCCAACAGATCCACGTTTTACTCTTAAGATATTTTCTTCTGGAAAAACATTTAATACTGAAAGAGTTTCTGTTCCAATTCCAATTGATGTGCCTGCACCAATAATTGGTGGTATGGAAGAAACATATATGTCAGTTCCTATACCAGTATTTTGAGTAAGAACTTCAGTCAATCTAGTAAATTCTGAAGTTACTCCTATAGCATGAGATCCAACTACATTATTAATAAAAGTAGATATTCCTGAAACTTGGATTACATCACCATCATTTAATTCATGTGTAGCATTTGTGTGAAACTTGACTGTTTCTGGTGTTTCTCTTACTAAAATAGCATCTGCATATTTTAAGTATTGAGTTGTTATTGAATGAATTGGTTGTCCACCAATCCTAGAAACCTCAGCAGAAGAACCACCACCGCCAGTTCCGGAAAGATCATATACCAGAGAATTGCCAATCTTATAATCTTCACCACCATTTGTAATTACAAATCCATCGATAGAACCTTTAGATGTAGATGTAACTCGTGTAATTTGTTGAATTGGAGAATTTGATTCGAAAAGAAAATCTCCACCAGAATAAGGTTTGCCAGTTCTATATGGGAAAGTATTTCTAACAAGATCTGAATTGTTAAAATCGAATGTTTGATTTAAAACTTCAGTAGATACTTTTGATCTATAAGTATCTCCAATAAAATATGGGAATTTTGGATCTAATTTTCCAGTTGATATGTTTGTTGATACTCCAACAAAATATGCATATACTCCATTTGGAAATTCTGGTGTTTTTGTATATCGTCCATTATGACTATCAAGATCACCACTATCATTAAATGCATAATCTTCAATAAAATATCCAAGTTCAAAAACATCTGTAGAAGGTCTATTTTCAATATTATTGGGAGATTCTTTATAACCAGTTTCTATTCTTCTAGTTACTGAATTATTATCATTGGGATCATCAAATCCATATGGTCCATAAATTGGATTTCCATCATTTGCCCATCCAATAACTTTAGAATGTTCGTCCTCACTATTAGAATCTAAGAAAGTTGTTCCATCACGATCCGTTGAGTAACCGACAATACCATAAGATAGATTATCATTATACTCAATTAACAATTCATCAGAGAATCTTTTTAAATTATTAACTCTCAAATGTCTCACATTAGATTCTAATACAACATTTTTTCCGGGTGGTTTTACTTTAATAGATGTTTTGGCATCTGTATATCCAGTTCCCGAATTGATAATGATGACATCTTTGATTCTACCATTTTTAACTACTGCCCTCATCTTAGCGCCTACACCATCACCAACAATTTCTAAATCTGGCGAAGCAGTGAAAAATTTACCTCCATTCTGCACATCAACGGCAATAATTCTTCCTCTCTTCATGATTGCCTTTAATTGAGCACCTAAACCAGTCTTAACTGTAACTACAGGATTTCTATGAAAATTTAAAATATTTGATCCATAATTAGATCCTTTTTCGTAAACATATGCATTTACAATAGACCCTCTAACAACTGGTGTTGCCAGAATAGTATTAGCAATACCAGTTCCAGATCCGTATTCGGCATTAATTACAACTTTAATTGGTGGATATGAAAATGATTGATATCCTTCACCAGAAGTGCTCCCAAAACTTACATAATTTCTTCTATTGTAATCTGTTACAGCACCTCCAACTGCCGTTGCCAATTTAAAACTGGCATCGTCTACCTTAAGAATTCTATATTGAATTGAACTTGATAGACCAGAAATACTAGATGTTTCAAAATTATAATCAACTAAGTCCCCATCATTAAATCCATGATCTTCAAAATTAATTTTGCTTTCTAATGTAGAAATACCAATTGGACTTACTTGCAAATTCCTATTTTCATATCCATATCCGGGATTTAATACTTTAATTTCGGAAACTACATTTTGCTCATCATAAGTTCTAAATTTATGAATTCCTCCAGTACCAATTGTTGTGAATCCAACTGTATTGATACCCGAATTATATTCATCAATATTTCTATAAAGATATATTGATCGAGTATTAATAATCTGAGGATAGTATATTCCACCATTCACAAGAGTTTCATTTTGATCTAAATTTGATGCATTAAACGATCCAATTCCTAACGGTGAATTTCCATTAGAACTGTATACAAGTCTTTGACCATCAACAATATTGTGAAAATCTTCAAATGTCAACGTATCATTGTCAATGTCGATACCACCAGTTATAGCAACGCCAACTCTCGATGCGTTAAAATCAATATCTCTAAACTGTTTTGATACAACTGCTTCTAGTAAAGCATCCTTACCATTACCACCATATACATTGGTTGATAATACTCTATTGATACTAAAATTCTGTGGATCAACTTTTACTTCTTTTATACTTCCACTAACTACTGCTTGTGCTTTTGCAGTTATCCCAGAACCAACTGATGGGTCGGAAATTTCAATGAATGGTGGATTGATTACATCATAATCTGTTCCACCATTTAAAACTTTAATATTTTCTATTGGACCATAATATACTCTATCATCTGATTTATAACTATGAACTTCAACACCATTAATTAAAATACCAACCTGACCAGAATTTGTTGGAGTATCAGTTCCAGATTCAATGTTAGTTACTAATGGTATTTTAGTTAACGAATTTTTTTGTTTTAGAGTTTTTCCGTATTGCTGCTTTAATGTGAATAAGTGAGAAGTTAATGTATTGAATTCTGTTTTATGGAATTGAACAGTTTGATCAGTTCCAATAAAAGATCTGGCATTATAAAGTTTTATTCTATTACTTCTTGCAGGATTAATGTCTTTAATAACTTCAACATAATAATTTCTTTCAAGTTCTAATCCAACAATTGGATCTCCACTTCCACTGTATATTACCTCATCACCAGTGATAAATGGCACATCAACATCTATTGAGAAGATTGAATACTTTCCTGTTGTTGGAACGAATCCTTGAAATATATTATCTAAATTAGTAGATGAATCTATTTCAATCAGTGAGCTAGATATATTTTTTTGTATTGTATAGTCTGGGAGAGAGTTTGATGCAACATACATACTCTCATTTCTTTGATTATATGTATTTTGAACATTTGCCTGAATTCTGTTGCTATCTAATGATGCTCCTGACGAAGAGGCATAATTATATTTTTTTCTTATACTTAGATTTGTAGTTGACGCAACGGTGATATTTTTATCTAATGTAACTACATTGCCTGATATAGCAGTAACTTGTGCATCAGCAACAACTATACTTTCTGCGTTTCTATTTAAAACATCTGTATAGTCATTAACCTTTAAACTAGACTTATCTGGTGTTTCGAATAAAGTTACTAAGTTATTTGCAAAACTTTCAATCTCATATCTTGCTCTAACATTATAAATCCAACTATTAAATGCAAATTGTTTATAATTGTCATTATTATTCCGAATACTCTCACCAAGATTTTTAACCTCAATTAGATCATCTTCAAATAACAGGTCATATGATTCTTTATTCTCAATATCTGACATTACGCCAGAGATTCTCATTGATACTTTATCAGATGGATCACCATTTGCATATCCAAAAATGGTATCTGTTCTTGAATATACAGTATCTGTTGGATTAATGGCATTTGTCACACCAGTGCATCCGAAGAACTGAGTTACACTCTTACTGCCATAATCAATTATATTATCACCACATATAACAGTTCCCGTCTGCCCAAATCCAATAGTGCTATCAACACTTATAACAGATCCACCAATAGAAACATTATCGGATACTAAAGTATTTGGTGTTATATTAAATGTTCCTTCAATTAAACTCTTCTCATTATATCCAGAAAATAATTGAACCTTATAAAATGTTTTTTTATTTCTTGTTATAATTTCAACTTCAGATACTGGTCCAGTTGCAGTATTCTGAAAGTTGCTGATCATTTGACCAATCAACTTATTAGGATCTCCACTGATAACCTCAGTTACAAGAACTCTTCTTCTAATATATTCTGCAACTGATGGTTTTAAAAGAAAATCCTCAAGGTTGATAATTTTAGGTACTTCATTATATAAAATTTCAAATAAAATTCTAAATGCTTCTTCGGTTCCTTTACTCTGATAGAAGTCCCGAATTTGCTTTATAAAATTATTTACATTTAATGTGCTAACAAAATTAACGTCTTCAAAACCAGGTGCAAGAAGATATTTTATTTTACGATAGAATTCTCTAAGAAATAATGAACTTAGATTTTTAATCTGACTACCATCAGTATGTGTAGATGCGGTAGATGATGTGAATACCAGTTCTTCTGGATTTAAATTATCTCTATATGATGTGATCCCACTAAAACCACGAATACATCCAGTAAAACTATTAGTTGTTATACCAGTATAAGTAATGACTTCATCATCAATTTTTATTAAACCATACTGTTTAGGGAAACCATTAGTTGTATTGACATTAACTATAGTATCTGATACCGAAACATCAGATGTTATACTATTGTGATCAGTTAAAATTTCTGGAGTTAAATTATTAAGACTTAGATATTGGTCTAAATTTTCGACAATATCAATTGTGCCTCCCTGAAATTCTTGGGAAACATAATACTGCTTCAAAAATTCTACTGTCTTCGGACTTTCGGATAGTAGAAATTCAGGTAATTGATTATCAACAATCTGTTGGACTTTTACTCTAGAATTGAAACCAGTTGTAATCATATCTTCTCTCTATTATTTCCTTGTTATTTGTCCATTTGAATAACTAGATCTTACTGGGAAGTTAACACCAGAAATCTGTTCTCCAGAAGCAATTGTATCCCTAACCATATTTATATTGCTTTTTGAAATATCAAAGATTAAATATAGATCCTGCAAACCAATAACGTCATTTGATTCTGGTATTGCTTGAATCTCAACAACGTTTTCTGGTAAGTCTGTAGAAACAATATTAATTGTATTAACAATAATCTCACCCTTCTTATAGTTTACAGTGCCAATTGATTTTTTAACAACTTCGAAGGTATTTGGATCTAGAGTTGGTTTAACAATTGATAGTAGACCAATATCACCATCAGCACTAGGCACATCTAGGAAGTATACTGTTTCTACTTCCCCTGCAATTTTAAATCCAGTGCTCTTAACATTATATCCATTCAGATTTTTATGGAATTTATTTCCATAGCAAATTTCATATTGTGCGAAGGTATTTGAAATAGCATTGAGATTTCTTCTCATTCTCACTCTAGTAATATTAGAAGTGATCGAATTATCTACATTATCGATAATTTGTAAAATTTTACTATACTTGAATCTTCCACCAAATTTATTCATATCAACAGTTTTAGAATGTTGATTGAGAGAGGTTACAATATTACTTCTGATTGATTCAACATCCTTTGCTTTAGATGTGTCATAGAAGACGTCTGAATCAATTTCAACAAATAGTAGTTTTAGATCTGTAAGTTCTTGTTTAACACCAGATACGGTGTATTGTTTTAAATCATTAAGAATTTGTGTCTTTGCAAAATCGGAAATTGCAAAACCATTTTTTGGTTTTATACTAATAATAACCTTTCCAAATTCTGGTGGATCAAGTTCTTCACCACCAACAACCGAAACTGATTCGGTGCTTGGATATATCTTTTGTATAATTGCCTCGTAGTCCCTCGCAGTAACAGCACGATACTGCGATGCATACACTCTAGGTGCAAAGTACTTGATTGAGTCTATCTGCTCAATGTCGCCCCCTCCGGTGGAGGACGCGGTTGTTGATACTGTTACTGAATTTAAAGGATTTGTAATAATTCCATTACTGTCAGTGGTTGTTCCTGCATAAGAAAATAATGATGGACCATTACCACTTTGCCCATCAGTTGCAATATAAGTTACTTTAATTGTAGTGCCAGTTTCTAATTTCTTACCAATGATACCGTCACCAAATAGTAACTCATATCTTTCATCAGCAACTTCTTGAATTAGATATATTTCAGAGTTTTTATCGACAGTAATAATATTATCAACCTGCTTATATTCCCGATTACCAACAGTTATAATAATTGTTGAAGTATCAATACCAGGATTACTTAGAATAAATTTTTGATCTTGAGAATTATTAACTGTAAACTCTTTAGTTAGATATGTACCTTGATAAACTTCAATATCATTAAATGCAGCATCTCCTCCAATTACATTAGAACTAATATCGGAAGGAATTGAAAATGTATATTGAGAATTATCGACTGCACCTACACAAACAAGACCTGCTTTTAAGATTAATTGATTGGAAGATGCTGATGTATTGATTGAAAATGATATACTTGCTTTTGCTGCAGTCTTTGATCTTGGAACATATCCAATATTTCTTGCTAATGAAACAACATTCTCTCTTAATGTTGACGAATCCAAGAAGGATTCATTCACAACCATATTAGAGTTGAATGCTGTGATATACGTATTATATGCTAACGTATCGATTAAGATAGAAAAATTAGATCCTTCAAAGTCAAAATCCGTAAACGTTGAGTTAGCACGGAGATAGTCCTTGATGGATGATTTTATCTGATCAAAATCTAGATTGGTAAACTTAGTGAAAGGCATTATATTATCTGGTTGCCTCTAGGATGAATGTAAAATCTTGTGGCGGAACCTCTTGACCAATAATATTAAAGCTAATGGTAATTTCAAACTCATTTTGATCTGGTTTGGGATTTACCTGAACATTAAGTCTATCAACTCTTGGTTCATAATTTTCAATGGCAACAGTTATTTGTTGCTGTAAAATAGATGCTGTACCAAAATCAATGAAGTCAAATAGACTAATTTTTACATCCGAACCAAAGATTGGATTAAAAAATCTTTCACTTGGAACTGTGTTCACGATATTGCGAACACTTCGCTTAATTGCATCTTCATTATTAAGAGCAAGGATATCATTAGTCACAGGATGTTTATCAAATGATAAACTAATGTCCTTGAATGCTCGCGATATCCTTTGAACCACAATAGATCTAGAGATTATACTTGTTTTTATTTATACCCTTTTCAGAATAATTCAGTATTCTCATCAATTTTTTCATATAAGTCTTCTTGATTCACGGTATCGTATTTTTTTGGTGTTAGATTATCATTTGAAATTTCACGAAGCATCTTTTGATGCTGATGATTTGCCAAATTATCTAGAAAATCGTGTTCTGAAGTCATTTTTTCGTTTTGATAGTAGTCAGTAACCAGTTTTGTGGTTCCCCACATATCTCTCATATAATTAGCATTCCTATCAACAGGTGAATTGCCCATTTTATCTCCTTATGTTCATGAAATGATCATTGTTATTCCGTATTATTATTTATTTTCTTCTTCTTCGCGCTCTTTTGCAGTTTTCCAGTAATATTCATCTTCACGACCCATTCCCAAACGATCGAAACCATTCTCAACTTGATAATATTGAGTCGAAACCTTAAAATCAGGTATTTTGGGTTCAACAGGAGTCAGACTATTATCATAAATGCGTAATCTATTGTTTGGATATAGTGCATACTGTCCATTTTCCAGTTCAATTAGGTTATGGGACTTATGTTCATTAGGACTTTCACTAGTTGCCCAATCAACATAGTCCGGATCATGATGATAATTATCAATCGTACAGATATAAGTACCCTTTACATTGCCATGATCCCGTGTATAACACTCAAAGTCCATTGAACCAATGAATTTCTTATCAACTGATACCACACCATAGTCCATACAATTCCAGAACTGCAGGTTAGGTAGACTCATATCAGGTGTAGGAGTCTCAGGATCTGCTACAAAGGCACTGATAGGCAATTTGTCATACATTGCAGCATA
>CETY01034886.1_pt1 | contig 26649 bp, 25 predicted proteins | sample 361551 | NCBI WGS metagenome assembly CETY01 (sample SAMEA2623135, study PRJEB7988) | marine metagenome | biome: marine biome (ENVO:00000447); feature: deep chlorophyll maximum layer (ENVO:xxxxxxxx); material: "saline water (ENVO:00002010), including plankton (ENVO:xxxxxxxx)" | depth 45 m | reverse complement strand
ACAACTTGCTCTTGCAGTGTGCCAGATGTTACAGACCATATTTGATCATCTCCCATAGATGTGCCTCCATTAATAGCTGCATAAAATGTAGAGTACTTAAATATTTTATTAAGTCCTTGAGCATTTCCTAAAAAGGGAATAAACAATAATATGACTAACAGTCTTTTCATTTTTTAACTACTTTTTTAGTTGATGTTCTGCCTTCATAATTTATAGTAAAATTGTATACTCCTGCTTTTAGTAAACTCATATCTAATCTATTTACACCTTTATGTGTTTGATTTGATCTAATTCTAATAACTAATCTACCAGTCATATCATGTACTTTTATACCAACTGGACCTTTAGTTAAGATGTTTAAATATGAATCTACAGGTACAGGATATAAAGCTACATTATGACTTCTCATCAAATCTCTTACATCTAACTCACTATCACCATAACAGTGCCAATACAATTGCTGACATTTATCATCCCACTCATCATTACAACAAAAAGGGTCTACCATAATAACCCAAGCATAACACGTATCGTTTAGCCAATAAGGATCTCCTGGATCGCCTATACAACCTGCGTCATACAAACAACTTCCGTCATCTGTATTATACACAGAATTATAGTTGTGTGCAAGTGGGTCCATACACCCTTCTAGTACATCTATACATCCTCCATTATCTGTATTAGCAAACGGATCGTAGTTAAATGCTGTGTCATCAGTGCATCCATATATTACATCTACGCAAGAAAAATCTTCTGTGTTTGCGTTAGCATTGTAATTAAATGCGTTTGGATCTGTGCACCCTGGTGTTATTGGAATACAAGACCCGTTATCGGTATTAGCAATAGGGTCATAGTTAAATGCAGTAGTATCAGTACACCCAAATATAAAAGGGATACAATTATCGCTTGCAGTATTCGCTTGTTCATTATAATTATACATTGTAGGGTCCATGCATCCTATTAGAACGGGAATGCAACTACCGTCATCAACATTAGCATCTATTTCAAAATTAAATGCATTAGGATCTATACAACCTAATATAGGATATATACAATTATCATTATTTACATTTGCTGTGCTGTCGTAATTAAGAGCTAAATTATCAGTACAACCAAAATATAAACAAGACTCATCTGCTGTGTTTGCTTCAGGATTATAATTCCATGCTTGATTGTTCATGCACCCTACAACTACAGGTACACAGCTATCATTATCTATATTTGCTAATGAGTCATAATTAAATGCAAAAGGTGAGGTACAGCCTTCGACTACTTCAATACAACTACTATCACTAGTATTTGCGGTAGAATCGTAGTTTAAGGACTGTTCATCCATACACCCATATATTGTTGGTATACAGTAGTCACCACAATATGGCATAGCATCATATATATGCCAAAATGGTGGCTCAAAAGGCTGCAGTGCACCTGCACCGTTAAATGCAAATGGGTTAGCTCCTCCTGATATTAATAAATCTAAAGCGTCGTTAAATAAAAAAAAAGAGTTGTGCATAGTTTGAAACTCTAACTCTTCTTGAGGTACTTGTGGTGGTCCTAATTCAAAATATCTTATATGTACAGGTATATCTGTTCGTAGATATAGCCATTTAACTTCTTCATATATACCAGGGCCTAATGTATATATACCATGAATAGAATCGCCTTGTGTAACAGCTAAATGTGAGTCTCCCCAACCGTCACCTCCACTATCATTAATTACAAGTCTATATTCACACACAGACACTATATCGTTTAATGTAGCATCAGAATCATAATTATATGCATTCCAATTTAAACAACCTACAATGTGTTCTGTTTCACAGCTCCCATCATCTACTTGTGCAAAAGGATTAAACTCCATATACCCAGGGTCCATACATCCATATACAGTAGGTATTTCACACTCTTCTACGTATATAACACCTGAATATGCTACAGCTCCAAAGTTAGAATCTGGCAACTCCCATAATACATCAGGGCTACCACAAGGTTCTAAATCACCCATAATAGTAAAACTACCATCTGAGCCACCCCATTGGCTGCCTCCTAATCCATCTCCATATGTATCACTAAGTATTAACTCTACACCTGTTTCAGGTACACACACTTGATAAGGTATTGTTGCGTTAGCTTGATCAAAAGAATACTCACCTGCTTGAACACTTTCTACCGGTTGTCCTGTAGATATGTCTGTAAGTATCCATCCTGTTTCTCCAGGATATTGATCTAATGTAATTTCAAGAAGCATTTTAGCTTCTCCTTCATCACAATTAACATTTGCGCAACCTCCGTTATCTACTTGTGCTAACGGGTTGTAATTTATTGCTTCTGAATCTGTACACCCTATAATAGGCATCTCACAAGATCCGTCATCAAGTGTAGCTTCAGGTACAAAGTTTAATGCCATAAAATTCATACACCCATAGATAGTATCTAATATAGGTATAGGACAATCAGCGCCATCATAATTAAACTCAGCACAGTTAAAGTCTATAAGATAACCATTCCAAGAATACATATTGTCATCACAAAACCCATCACCTAACCAACTTTCAGGTGCTATGCTACCTGCACAATCTGTAAATGTGCTGTCTTGTCCGTTAGCAATTAAACTAAGAAGTAAAAGTATGTATAGTATTCGTTTCATTTTTTAGCAAATTTTTCTGCTCCACTTATACCAAATGAACCGAGTACAACCCAAACAAATGAGTTGTACACGTATTCATTAATTACTAAGTCTTGACCTACCCAACCTGTTACAAGGTCAGCTACCATTATCATACACATTATAGCAAACGCTATAAAACCAACAATGGCTTTTTCATTCCAAGCATTATCGTTTTTAAATATTTCCATCACTCTATTAATTTATCTATACCTGCGATTTGTGCAGCTGTTATATTTTCAGGAAGCGCGTCTTCTTGCACATTATGCAATTGCAATTCTGCCTCCTCTTCTAACAATTTATCAACTTCTGCTAATTGCGTTTTTCTATCTTCAATAAGTTTTGGGTTATCTGCTTCTAGCTTTTCTAGATCTTCTTTTTCCAATCCATTTGCTTTTGCAGATAGCTCTATAAACTCTTCTGTAGGTTTTGAAGCTTCTTCTAAATCGTTTAATTCTTGTTGTAGTATTCTAATATTTTTAGATACTGCTAATCCAAACTTAACTCCTGGTAAGTCTTTTACTGATTGTAGACCGTTATATAAATCTACTAATTCTCTGTTTTTGGTTTTTAAAGTTAACATATGTATAAAAATTAATTGGTTACTAATTATTAAGCTATACGGTACATAGTTATTGCAGTACCGGATGTTCTTCGTATTCTAAATCTAGCTACTCCTGATGTAAATGCGTCTTCTGCTAAATCTTGTGCAGATATTACCATACATCCTACAAGTGTTACATTGCCATCTGGAGCAGTTAAAGTTATATGTGATGTTCCATCTGCAGCTAAACTAATTAAGCTAAAATCAAAAGAATCACCATCAGCTGCTAAAGATAATCCGTTTATAATATTTGATGCAGAATCAGTAGCTTTACTTCTATCAGTAGTTGGAGTACATTTAATAATACCTGCTAACATATTTGCTGCTGATATTGCAGTAGTACCGTCATCTGTTGTAGCTTCAGCTCCTTGGTATCTAATCATTGTAGGAACAGAACTTGCTGTTAATCGCAATGTTTTAGCTACAGTTGTATTTTCATAAAGGAAAAACTGCCCGTCATTTAAAATTCTTGCAGATTCTGTACTTCCTGAGCCATTAGCAGTTGTAGCATAAAATTTAATCGCACCACCTACTCCTGATGTTCCTGATGCTACCGCACCTGCATAGAGTAAAAGATCTCCACCTGTGCCTGTACCAGAAGCATCTCCTGGTTGTATTGTCATACCTCCACCATTAGCATTTCCTGCTGTAGCGCTTCCAGATTTTAATACTAAAGCTGCTCCAGCTGCTCCTGAAGAAGCATTGTCATCACATTTTACTGTATAACTTGATTGATAGCTGTTAGCTCCATTTCCAATACTAATTGCATTAGAATCAGACCCCATTAAATGTAATTGAGAATCTCCAGTTCCTAATGTAGTTCCTGATGGATTAATAAAAACTTTACCAGAAGAGTGTACATAAATACCTTTATTATCTGTGCCGTTAGGGCTAATATAATTTGTGTTAAGATCTATGTTGTAACTTCCTGTATCTAGATGTGCAGATAGAGCTCCTAAAGAAGCAGCAATATTAATTGCACCTGCAGAGTTTGTAATAGTAATATTAGATCCTGCTGTGAGAGTTGCAACTGAAGGATACCCTGTAGTAGCATTACCTATAAGTAATTGTCCATTTGCAGACATTACACTAGTTCCTATTACATTTGTAGAAGTGCCTATTAAAATTGATCCAGTAGCAATTGCTCCTAATCCTGTACCACCATTTATTACAGGTGCTATACCTGTAATTACTCCGCTAAAGTTTACTCCTGTACTAAATTGAGCTACAGAGTTATCACAAAGGCTTAAATCAATTCCTGCAGGAAGAACTGCTACTTCTACATTATTAGAAACAGTACTAACAGTTAACATAGAGGAAGTACTAGATTTTATTCCTTTAAAGTTTAATTGATTTTTATTAGTTACTCCTACAAATAAAGGTTGAGAGCTGCTTCCTGAAGTATTTAAAGTTGGAAATAAGTTAGTTAAAAGATATTTTTTAGCCGCTCCTGTAACAGTGTTAGTTACTAATAAGACATCATTTGCATTTGCGCCTGTCTTAGCTAATGAGACTAATGATTTTATTTCTGCCATTTTATTTTATTTATCTAATGTTAGAATTATTAACTGTGATAATTATACCATTTACAGTTATTACCGATTCTGTTTCTGAAGTTGCTTCTGCATCTCTTGGACCTACAGGTAATTGACATTGTCTACAATAATTTTGCACAAAGTTAATAAATTTTCCTATATAATTTTTATTAGTTGATTTTTTAGGAGGTTCTTCACATAATTTCCATCCTGAATAATTATTTGGAGCATATGTGAAATACGGTAGTTCATCATTTGGCACCCCTACATAACTACCATTTGAAGGTGCATATATTTTTATATATGAAGAAGTTATATAAGACAAGCTTAGAGTAGTTGGTAAATACGTTAAAGTATAATACGCTCCAATTGTATCATCTTCACTATACCTAAATTTATATGTATCTCCTATATAATATTTTCTAGACACACCACCTATAGCAGGAATACCATATGATAAATCTCCTATAATTTCTTTTTCATCAGCTTTTTGTGAGCAAGATTTTAAAGCATCAAGAGCTGGAGTAGATTCGTCTGCACAATTATATACACAATCTAATCCTTTTTTACTCATAAGATATTCTATCAATATAAGTTTCCAAGCATCTTTTGTAGTACAATCGCTTTTTCCAGTTAAAACATTTACATATGCAGTAGTACCTGCAGTCCCAATACATCTTCTAATAATATCAAGTTGCTGCTCAGTCCTAGAAGGCATACAAAATGCAGGAGTATACAAACTTTCTATGTATCCATACTTACATGGACTACACGGAATGCCGCCTGCTCCGTTTTGTTCGTTTGGATCAGTACAAGGTAATCCTGCATTAGGATCATAATTATTTGCTTCAGGATCCATACATCCATAATCTACGCAAAGAGCTTGATTACAAAAACTAGTTCCACTAGAAGGATTAATGCTAGAATCATATGTTGCTGAAGCAGGATCACAACACCCACATGAACCACTTCGTCCTGCTGGATCTCGTCTTCCATTTGCCATTCTTTCTCCTCCTCCAAACTGAGCAGTTAAAGAAAGAGTAGTAGGAGACGTTGGAGAATCTGAAGCAGAAACAGTTATATATGATATTTCACTTGCAGTCAGTTGTGATTTACCTATATTTCCTGCATTACAAAAACACAAATTCTGAGTATATTCATTATCTAGTGAATTAACTATTCCTGGAAATATATGGAAAGAAAAAGTTCCTGCATTTATATTATCTAAAGTAAAAGTTGTTCCTGATTGAGTTTGAACAGCTAAAACAGTTACTCCATTAGCAACTCCTAAATCTGTAATAAAGCTTCCAGGATTAATTAAAGTACTTACTAAAGTATTAGGATTAACTCCAGAAAGTTGTAAAAAATCATTGCCTTCTGTGCCTGGACTAGCTGCAAAAGTATTTCCAGTTCCTGTTATAGCAAAAGATACAGGTCCAGAATAAGTACTATTTGAAATTACTATTGTTCCAGAAAATGTATCAGTCCCTACACATGTTACTGGAGGCACAATTTGTGTAAATTGCCAATTTTCAAAATCGTCACACTCACCATCAGCAACTTCGTATACACAAGTTTCATTATCAGTATTAGCATCTGAGTTATAATTACACGCTTGATTATCAGTACAACCTAATATTACAAGAGTTTGACAAGAACCATCATCCGTAGTTGCTAAAGGATTATATTCTGTATAGTCTGGATCAGTACAACCTGAAGTATGAGGAGTAACACATGCAGATGCAATAGATCCCCATGGAAGTGCTTCAATGTTGTTATTCCAATCAGCTGCAAACTCAGCAGCTACTACACTGTATTCTTGATAATTAGAGTTAATACATCCACAAGGGCTTCCCCATTCTCCTGCTTCAGGAGCATACCATTGACCGTTTGAATCAATTTGAGGACTGCCATTTACGTATCCATGACAAGATCCATCATCAGTTTGTGCTGAAGGATTATAATTACATGCAGCTGGGTCAGTACATCCAGGAACTAACAAATCTTCTAAACCTTCACACTCTTGACATAGCGTCTCACCTGTAAGAATATCCTGAAGACTTCCAGCTTCAAGAACTTCATTTACACTAAAGACTTCAGGCCCGTTTGGTAAAAAGTCAATAGTTGCTTGACCGATAACGTCACCATTGTATTCAAAAATAAATTTTATACGAGCTGATTGAAATCCAACTTGTATATATATTGATTCTGGAGTAGTTCCAAAACTTACTAATTCTTCAAAATTATAAGTTTGAGTTCCATCAATAGTAAAATTATCTACTGTACCATTAGTACCTTGAGTTGTAGCATTAGCAGTTATTTCAGTAATTTGTTGTTGATTATTTTGATCAATTGTAACTACTTCAGCCTGGTAATCCGCAGATGATACTACTAAACCAGCAGGCACTCCTTCAAGACCATAATATTGATATGCAATTTCATTTAATAAATGTATTTGCATTATATTGTTATTAATACCTGCATATGCCGTCCCAATAAAACCACCAACAGCTAAAGGGTTGTTAGGAGATAGCCCTGCATTTAATGTAAAATGAGGATAGCCTTCAAATACACATGGATCCATACCATCTAAATTTTGGTATGCTATCATTGTAGTAAATAAGTTATCTGCAATTTCTTGTATATCGGCATCTTGAATATCTGGATAAGTACAACTTTGATAGGATTCAGGATCAAATATTAACCCAGAATTAACATATTGTGCTCCAATATAATTAGTAGCATTAGGATCAGTACATCCTACTCCACGTACTTCTGCTGTTAAAAATATATGACAGTCTTCAAGATTATGTACTGTATTGCTATCAGAATAACTAATTTTATACAAATATTTTCCTATACCTAAATTAGAAAGAAGACCTCCACTTAACTCCGATGCTGTATTGTCTAGAAATGTATGAGTTGAAGGAGTTGCTTCATTATATCCTATTGCCCATACATTTGTACCAGATGCAAAACTTACTCCTTGATTTGAAAAAGTTTGCCAAGTTGCACCATCAGTATAAAGAGTTTTTCTTTCAACTTTATATTCTCCACCTGAGCCATCTATATCTGGAGATACTGAAGAGTTTCCTAAATCAAATGTATATTGATGCTCTGGAATTTCTATGTCGTTTATAAAAATCTTTAAACTTAACGCTCCATTAGTTCCTGTTATTCCTCCAGCAAAATTTGAAGGAGCTAAAAAGTTACTTTGAGAATTTACTTGTAATCCAAATATACCAGACGGCTGATTATATGTAGCTCCTTCAAAACTAACTCCATCAAGAGTCACTGCAAACACTTTATTAGGAATTGTACCTGCATGCGTTAGACTATCAATCATGTTACCACTTTTATTATCACACCATCTACACACTTTTAGAAAACCAGTTCCTCCAGATTGATAGTTTATCGCAGTACTAACATCACACCTTAAATCTGCTTGAGTTGCTACACTAGGTAAATTAGTTTGATTTATAAGAATAGTAGCACCTACTGCATCTGTTACAGCTAAACCATAAGCACTAGCAACATTATCACTACCACTAAGACCTGTTACTTTTCTTTGTAAATCTGTTGTGTTATTTACAGTAAAACCTGCACATGTTGCATCATTATGACCACAAGTAAATACTAAATCATAAGGAGATGTTCCCCCTTCCCATGTATATAAAATTTCTCCTCCATCTGGGTCGTCACGACTTGGCAAGTTTGTAATCCTAGAACCTCCGCTAAAAGAACTTGCAGTTGAATCAGCATATGTACAACATTTACCTGCTATTAAATTATGAGTTGTAAATCCAGCCTCAGCAGCTGCTGCATCTGCAAAAGTAAACTCTTCATCACAACTTTGAAATGGGCTAACTTTATAATAATTTGAAGCTGCAGGATCTAAACAAACTTTTAAATCCGGTTTAAGATCGTCTGCTACAAGAGGATCAAATAAATAAATATGAGCACTAACAGTTCCAAAACCTATTTTACTACCTATTAAATTTTCTTGTGGTTTTATTGGATCATGTGCTACACTAAGATCGTCAAGACCTATAGATCCACGAAGTGTTATAACTTGATCACCTCTTTCAGCCTCAAAATATGCTATATTTGCAGGAACTTCAGTTCCTAGCAAAGCATCACTAGCTGCATATAAAAGTGTTCGTGATTGATTATAAATAAGATACCTTTCTCTCCCACCTTTACCTTCATAATACAAAACATTTTGATCTTGTAAAGGTTTAGACTGATTATCACTACTTACTTCAACTCCATATTTAAAAATTCTAGGGTTTTTAGGATCTTGATAATATTGACTATCAAACCTTAAAGCACTTAAAAATACATTTGGATCTGTAATAGGTCGAATTCTTTTTAAAGCTTGTCTAAACGTATAAACATTTAAATCAGAAAAATGAAGTTCTACATTAATAATTTGTTGATAAAGAAGAAATAAATTTTCTTCATCTTCGTTTTTAAAATATTGAAGCCAATTTCTTAAGTCATATATATGAGTAATAAATGTATCAATACCTGTTACTTTTGACTCTGTAAAATCAGGATCAACAACTTGATTTAAAAATTCTACTCTAATTCCTGCTAAATAATTATTAGCTTCTATAGGAACAGCTGATTCTGCACGTACTAATAATTGATTGTTTTGTATTGCAAAATAAAGTCCTCCAAACTTTTGACTATTTTTAATATCAGACATTCTAATTTTAAAATTTTATATTAATAACCTCCAGTTCCTGAAGATATAGAATTTGAGCTATTACACCCACATCCTGAAGAACATAATTCTACAGCTTTATCATATTTATTTTGAGCATCTTGAATAGCTGCTTGCGCAGTTACAGCATTTGGCCCTTCTTGATTACTTAAACTTTTTAATACAAACTCTGCAGATCTTTTAAAAAGAAACATTTTTTGAGCATCTATCAAGCTTTCATTACATTTGTCATCAGTACAATCACAATCTACAACTGAATACATTTTATCAGCAATGCAACAATCTATCGTTTTTCCTAACAAAATAGATCCGTATGATTTTACAGGAGCATTATTTATTGTAGTATTCATTTCAAGCATATATACTCCTTCCCAAGCTAAATTAAAAGATGTAAATTGTGAAAGTGGTATTGAAAGAGTAAATGTTCCATTTATGTTAGATGCTCCACTATGATTTGTATTTGTATTATCTATCATTTGAACACCACTAGAAGTGCTTACAGGATTTGGATATACTGTAATATTGTTAAAAGTCTCACCAATAAGACTGTATTTTACTAATATAACATCAGAATCTGTAGACTCTATAACGCTTAATATAGCCATTTGAAAAAAGTTTTTTAAAAATTATAAAAAAGCTACTAAGGGGACCAGCCCCTTAGTTGCTTAGTATGATAAATAATACTATTATAGATCTTCCATAATGTATTCTACGTGTACTACACCAGCGCTATCGCCATCGTAAACACCTGTAGATAATAGAGAAATCTCTGTGGCAGCAGTGCGTTTTGCTTGTCCTGCAACAGGCTCTATAATATTAAACTCTACACTAGATCCTACTGCAAGAGTAGCACTTAAAGCAGTAGATCCTGCAGCAAGTGCTACGTTAGTTCCACTAGCAAATGCAGTAGTTTCTGTTAAATATACTCTCGTAATTAATGCACCTGCTGGTAGTGTAATTCTATCAGCTGCTGCAGGATAGTTTCCTGCTGAAGTAACTATGCCAGTTGCAAACGATGCAACATGGACTCTTCCTAATAATCCCATTTTATTTTATTTTAAAAAATTAATATTATAAGTTAATTGGTGCAAATCCTGCAGAACCAATGTAACCATTTAACTGTGATTCAAATTTAGGCTGACCAGTACCTGCATTAGATAGTGCAATGTTAATCTCAATAAGATTATCTACACCATTAATAGCAGAAGTAGTACTTCCGTCTTTGCTAGCTACAATTGAATATACATCATAAACAGTTGCTGCTACAGCATAAGAATCAGGATTTTTAGGTAAATTTCTTCGGTCATAAAAACCAAATCCTACACCTTGTAAATTCTTTTCAAGATCTGCAATTTCATTACCATCACCAGAGCCAAATACAACTGTTGCATCAGGAGTACCTCCAGTAAGTGAAATAGTAGGACCTGCAATAGTTCCTACACCTACAAGAATAAGTTTAAATGTTGTTGGGCCATATTCCCATACATTACCACTAGCACATACTCCGCCTTTAATTTGTCCGTGAAATTGAACTTCACCAGCATCTCCATCAGGAGCAGTTGCTGCTAACCAATCAGGAGCTGCTAAAGCGTATGCTGCTTGAATTAAATCTACAGCTTCTGCGTAAGTTTTACCTGTAGGTATATTTACTGTAAAATTGAACATCTCAGGAGATGGCCCATCTAATCGTACAAATTTTAATTCTAAATCACCACCTGTAGTAGTATCATTGTTAGTAATATCTAATTCTGTTATTTGACCCACTTGAGCTACCCCAGTTTTACCACCTGCTGATATAATGTTACGGCCTTTAATCCAAGGACTATAAACATTAGGCTTACCAGAAGCTGTACCTTGTACAAATCGAATAGAATCTGAATCCGCAATACCATCACCAGCACCTAATTCAACTGGTCCGTCTGCGCTTAATTTTTGGATATTAACTGCCTTATCTACTTCTTTATTAGCACCAGTAGCGGCTACGTTATTTCCAATTAACAAATGTCTTGCCATTTTGTTTTAATTTTAATTATTATTATTCATTTTTCATAAGCTCACCCATGTAAGACTTATATCGAGGATCACTAATGCCCTCTAAGATGCTGCTAACTGTCATAGCAACGATCTCTTCATGAGTATGTTGCGGTAAGTCACAGCTTGTATTTGAAGAATAATTTACAAATACAGGTTTTCTTAAATACTTTAATTTTATACTATATGGAAGTATAGATACTAAATCCATACTTTCTTCTGTTACATTTTTTATTAAAGTGTATACTAATATAGAATTAGAATCAAATACACCTAATATTCTATTATCTGTAGGCTTATTAAAAGGATCATATAATAAACCTAAAATATCATCATGTTGAATATATTTTATAGGTTTAGATATTCCTGGAAAGTCTTCACCTATTCCTTGTAAAGAACTGTACAAAGATTGGCTCATAGTCCAATTATTACTTGCTGCCCATCTTTTATTTCCAGACGGATTAAAAGTAAAATAATCTGCAGCTGTAGATCTACGTACGTCTATTTCTCCAGAGTTAAAATTTTCTATATTTGCTAATTGCATAGCATCTTGTACAGACTGTTCTTGTTGATACAGTTCCCAATATTCTGATGCAGCTAATTCAGTAAGACCTGATGCAGGAAATTCTTCAAAACCATTAGGCCCTGCTACAATTTCTATTTCATTAGGAGCACCTATTAAACCACCATCAGAAGTATTTGTAGTTGTAATATTAAATGTTGCATAATATTCTGTATCTAATGGAATACTAATATAACTTGTAAAATCATTTGGATTTTGACTTCCTGTAGTGTCGCTCAAAATTGCACCTGTAGCTAAATCAACAGATTTTCCTTCAGAAACTAAAGTCTCTGCTAGTTGAGATGCCTGTTCATGTGTTATTAAAAAATTCCAAGAATCTGGATCTAACTCTACAGTAAATGTACCTTCTTGATATTCTCCATTATAATTTTCATAAAATATATCTACACCAGGATTTACTTCTCCTACTTGTAAAATACTATCTATAACCTTTTGCTCTCTACTCCAAACTGATGCTTCCATGTCTGGAATTACACTAGTGTAATGTTTATTAATTCTTATATTTGAACTTACTTGCCAAGTATCTCCATAAGTAGTTGTAAAAGGCGGATTATAATTACTTATAACTCTAAAACCACTATTTATATTAGGATTTGTTTGAAAGTGCATAGAATCAGTACCCATTGGTAAATGCGTCCAATAACCATCTACATATCCGTACTGATTAGGAGTTTGATTTGATAGATTAAGATTCCATAAGTTTCTATTAAATATTGATTTTCCTCCTATTTCGTTAATAGTAGTAACATTTGCAAAATCAATTTGTCCATTTTCAGTATTTGAAGTTGCTCCTCCTATTATATTTATTGTAGGTATCCATCCTCTGAAATAATTTATTTCAGGAGCACCTGGGCGATTTTCTGTAATTTTTAAATCTTGAAGTTGAAACGTAAAAACTACCCTTTGCTCTTTTCTAGTTTCTAAATTAAATCTAATATCACGTCTACATCCTGGATTTTGTAAAACATTACAATAACTGTTTATATGATATAAATAATTAGTAGGTAAAGTATATTTATCTACAAATAAAACATCAAACTGCCCACTAACTGCTGAAGGGTTACTTAAAATTCTACGTTCTTTAAAATGCACATATTCTTCTGAACTAGATACTAAACTACGTAAATCATCAATACGTTTTTGTGATTGCTCAAATCCTTGTCGGTATAAATTGTTTTTACCGTATTTGAGATTTACAAAACGCATTATAGATTTGTTAAGTTCTAAATCTATTTCTTGAGATAATAAACTGTCAGCTTGGAGTGAATTAATTTTATCCACTCCTTGCTGTACAGCTATATGCATCTTTTGTATATTCATTAATCTATTATTCCATTATACTGCCAACTCTTTAAGTTTTGCTCTAAGAATTGTCAACGTTCCTGAATTCTTTTTATCTTTTAAGAACACCACAGCGTCATCTAATGTGTCACCAAGTACCTCATCAATAAAGATAATTTGGTTTCCAATTTTACGAAGAACGCTAGCTGTTACCATTTCTTCAATTTCAGCTTTTACTTCTAAGTTCTTATCTTTTGCAACTTTTAAGAACTTTTTAGTTTTAGAATTTTTGATTTCATATAGAGCATTTTCTACTTGATCATCAGTCATTCTATCTGGATTAGTATTAGATAAAAGTCTTAATACTCGTTTCATATTTTTAATATTAGCTGAAAGTTTAATAAACTCTTTGTCAGCATCTTTCTTAAATTGAATTTCAGTATTTTTAACTTTATCTTCTCTAGTTAAATCTTGGATATAAAATCTTTTATTAAAATCTTTATCCATTTCATCTTTTGTCAAAGCTACGTGAGGATGTTTAAGTGCAAATTTGTATTTAAGATAATCTATAATACTAATTGGCGACCCATCTTCATTTACTCCAACTTCTAATTCAACTCCTGTAAATCCTACAGCTATTGTCATTTCTGCCCAGAATGTTTTAGAATGTTTTGGCCAATCAACGTGTTCTGGGCTAACATCTAATAATTCTGTCATTAATTCTTTTTCTTCTTTAGGAGTTACTCCTTTTAAAGGTTGTCTATTTACATAAACACTACTGAGTTTCATTACAGCCTCAGCTCGCACTGCTTTTGGTAAATGATTATTAATTTCTTTACGTCTTAAGAATATTTTCTTACTCATAATTTAGTACTTTTAAAGTTTTAATTAAGTGGATGTAAAGTATAACTCTCCTATAATTAATTTAGTTAAAGAAGTGGGGGATTGCTCCCCCACAACCTAACCAAAAACCAATATATGTGAACCGCAACGCATTGCCTGTTACGAAGCTGTACAAGTGATGTCAAGCGAAGTATCAAATCGCTTAAGCGCGATACCTGCTGTTTTCAACATATGTACAGATGCACCATCCACGTCAGATGCTCTAGCCGAAGTAGAGTCAAACCCACGAGGAACTACAGAACCTGCTACGCACCATCTCATCATCTCACGACCTTTCTTAGAGATCATTTGTAGGTTTGATTGACCATCGTAATTAGATTGATCAACAAATACCATACGGTAAGACTCAAGTGAGTAACCTGTTACTGGGTGTTTTGCACGAGCTTGTGCAACAGCACCGTGATCAAATAATGGTAATTTTACCACATTGATTACGTGACCATCTACATGCTCATACGAGTTAAAGTATCCAGTTAAACCTAAGTTACGACCAGATCCTGTGATGAAACGATTCTCTCCACCAACTTTCCAAGCGCCTGCAGCACCTGATACAAAGTGATTTTTAAGAGCTTCATCGAATTCACGAGCACCACCGGTACCAGTGTATAATGTAACTTGTTTAGCAGAAGCATCAGTCATTCCGTAGAACAAGTCACCAATAATATTTTTTAATTTAGTCTCAGTCATTGTAGAGTAAGTATCTTTATTGATAACTTGCTGTAATAGACCAGGACCGATAATTACGGGCTGTCCGTTTTCATCTTTCATGTAAGTGTGTCCACTAGCATCATAAGATTTGTTACCATACCAGTAATACATTTCACACTCTTCTTTAAAGTCAAGCATGTGTAAATACTCTTCATAATCCATCCATAATTTAGTAGTAGATCCACCTTTAGTTGGTAACGAAAACTCTGCTACAAAATCTTTAGCATTACCAGACATGTGGTAAGACTTACGAACTGTAGTTAATTTGTTACGAACCATTCCTGGAGTTTCCCAGTTAGATGCATTTCCACGAGAGAAATCAACTCCTACTGGCGCATACATAGATGCCCAAAGTGCACCTGCAGCAGCGTCTGCTGTTGGAAGAGTTGCTGATGCTGATGGGTTAACTAGTTGTACTGTGTACACCCAGTTGCTTCCACCAGATGCCTGGTAAGGCTCTTGCATAATACGTGCTTGCACCCCAGATTGAGATACTAATACGTATGGAAATACGAAATGTTTGTCAGGGAAAGTCAACTCAAAAGTTGCTCCACCAATTCCTAAAGATGCTCCTGCATTTGCTATTGCTACTGGACGTGTTCTCAATCGTTGTGTCGCTACGCGATACTCATACTCCAAACGGTCAATAGACTTAACATTGCCAACACCTTCAGTTAAGAAGGATAGTGGAAATCTCTTGTCATCTTTACCTGATAAGTGAGTAATGATTGGAGATAGTTCAGCAGGCTTAGATAGCAAAGCATTCGCTAGACTGTTCATGTCAGTCATTTGCGAGTCATTATAAAACGTTTTTTGAACGCTTACATTTGCTCCTTGATTTAAATTAGCCATTTTTCTATCTTATTTTTAAAAGTTATATATGCAGTCGTGTTTCCACTAATTGCCTAAGTTAATAAATCGAGACTTAAATCGTCAAAATCAACATTTGTCTTTCTTCTTGATGCTTTGTTAGCACTCTTAAGAGGCTTACCTGATCTAGATATTTTATCTTTAAGTGTTTTAGCACTTTTAGTTTTAGCTTTTGAATCTATGATTTTATCTAAATCAAATCCTCGATACATGAGGTAATCCATTGCTAATTTAACATCTAGTTTTGCATCTTTGTGATCCAAATCTCGCTGTGTGTAACCTTCTTTGGTTACGGGTTTAGAGATATAATCAAAAAATTTCTTTTTATCTCTAGCTGGTAAAGTTACTCCTGCAAGTTCTGTAGAATCATCTATAGTCTTGCTTAAACCGTCCCAAAATTTTTGTTGCTCTGCTTCAGATTGTTGTCTTTGCTCTTGCTGCTTTGCAATCAATTGTTCTCTTTGTTGAGCTTGTGCTTTTACTAAAGCATCTTTTGCTCTTCCAGATCTTTCAAACAACTTGCCACTATCTTCATAATCTTCAAGAGTTTCTTCTATAAAATCCTTATCATGACCTTTAGCATGAAAATATTCAGCTAAAATAGCTTTTTGTGTTCTAACATCTTCTTTAGAAATATTCAAAGTTGAATAATCGTTTTTAGCTCCGTAAGTATCCATAAACTGTTTAGAATCTCCTCCCGCAAGAGTATATTCTAAATGCTTCTTAATTATAGGAAACTTATCAAATAACTCTTCAAGATTATCTTCAGCCATTTTAGTTGCTGCATCTTTAGTAAGAGCTACTAAACCGTCGCTAGTATCTTCATAGTCACCTTCAAGCTCGTATCCAAGTTTTGATAACACTTCAGAAATTACAGTATCATCTTCTGTTTCTTCTGGCTCTTGTTCTTGAACTTTTTCTTCCTGCTCTTCAACTTCCTCTTCTTGCTCTTCGACTACTTTTTGTTCAGGTTCTTCCTGAACTTCCTCTTCTACTTTGTTTTCTACTTCTTCGATCTCCTCTATTGGAGCATCAATTGTGACACCTTCTCCTGAAATCATATCATCAAAAGAAATGTCGTCTAATTGTATTTTATCTGGTTCTTCCATTTTATTTTGGTTTTTACAAATTTACTAATATAGTAGTTAGTTTTACACTCAACTTATATTTTAGTAACGTCTTTATTATATAACACTTATTTGTCTACATACCTATAATATTGTTTACCTATTGCTTTTGTATTTAAAGGATTTAAAGAATTTTCAAAAAGTTCTCTACCCGTAGGTTCATTTTTTTCATGAAAAGGTTTATCAACATAACCATCATTAAAATATCTATTATCACCTTTAGTTATACCCATGTGAGTCCAATCTGGGTTATCATAAGTTCCTTTGTGAAATTGAACTATATCTCCAGGTTTTTGCTGCCCTAATTCTACTATTTTGTATCCGTGCGATGCATAATTTTGAGCAAAAGAATCATTATCTTGTTCTATATCTCCTTTCCACTTACCTGATTCTTTTAATATTTTTGCAGTAGATTGTACACAAGTATTTCCATAACATATAGGTGTACCTTTTGGTATTTTTATACCTGTAGCATCTTGTAAAAACATTTGAGCTTTCATTGCTTTTACTTTAAAAGAAGCTGGAAGCATATCTATAATTCGGCCTGCAAAATTACTTGGCTCTTTGTCTCCAGGAAACCAAGTTTTACTTAGTCTTCCAAAATCTCTTTTTTCATCTGCAGCTTTTTGAGCATTTTGAATTACAATATTATCTTCTTTAAAATCGCCTTCTTGAAAATAAACTCTTCCTCGCATTTTAGGAGGAGTAAATCCTAAAACTTTTTTACCTAAAGTAGTCATTACTTTATCTACAGCTGGTTCGCCAAATTTTTTATTTATAGCTTTAATATCTCTTAAAGGATTTAAATCCCAAGTATCACTATAATCTATATACATACCTTTATCATCTTCCCCTAAAAAGGTATTATATCTCCCTAAAACTCGACTATAATCAAGGTAAGGGTGTTTTATCCACGTTGGTTTACCCCCACTTTCATCATAATGCTTTTTCCATTCTTCTTTTGTTCCAAAACTAGGATCTTGAATAGCTTCTTTAAGCTGTTTTTCTGTTACAGGAGAAGTATAATAAGTTGTAGGATCTCCTTTTATTTTATAATTTGATACAGGTATAGACCCATGTTTTTGAGATTCTCCCATTAACATATTTAAAAGATCTTGCCTTTCTATTGCCCATTCCTCACCAGCCTCTGCTTTTTCTTGAATATCTGGATATTCGGGCCAACTCTCTCTCACTGAAGCTACTCTTGGGTCTTGATTTCCTAGCCCTGTTTGCAATATAGTATTAAAAGTTTCTTTTAAGTTACCATACCCTAAAGGATCTAAATTTTTTGACCAGTTTTCACGTACCTTAGTCAAAAGTGAGTTACGATTATACTTATTACGATGAGGATCTCTATCTGTAACAGTTACTTCTGGCAGCATACCATAGTCTACAACCTCTTCTTCTTTAAAGTTACCTTCTTGTTTTTTAACATATTTTAGCGACCTTTCTCCAAAATATCCAGAAGAATCTTTTACTATCTTGTGAGTACTTGGGTGTGGCGTCCCCATAAGAGGTTTTGTATTCTTTTGATTTTCAAACCAAGCTATTTCTTCTTTTGTACTTTTATGGTCAGAAGCTTTTAAAAATTCTAACGTCTTAGGATTTACAGATTGTAAATGATATTTACCATCAGGCGCTATTGTAGGAGTTAATCCCGCTTCATACGCACCTCTTAAATTATAAGTTGTAGTATCTGTATCTCGCAGATTAGAAGGCAATGCTTCTCTCCATGCGTCAAATCCACCATCTTGATAATTTGCAGGAGTTTCAATTACAGTACCTACATCATCACCCATAGGAAGATTTTCTACACCAGGAGGTACATTTTCATAACTCCTAACTAAATCACCTTGCGGACTTACTTTTTGTATATTAATAGGGTAGTCCATACCTACTGTATTGAAATTACCAGTAGATTCAGGAAACGCCATTGTTGTTCCTTCAGGCTGATTACGTAAACCTTCTTGTTGTTGTTCGGGAGTTTCTGCAACTTGAGTTTGTTGCATCAATTCAGTCATAGGCACACCAGTTGCCACAGACTGCTTTAGTATGTCCATTGGATTTGAACTCAATTTTCGCTAGATGATTTATTTTCTTTAGCTTGCTTTTCTTGCGAAGCTAATGATTCTCTATTTTGTTTTTCTTTTGATTGTCTATCTGCAGCAGACTGTCTTTCTTTAGATCTCAAGTCTTCTCTCTTTGCACCTTCTTCATTTCGTTTTGCTCTAGAAGACTCACTAAGCTGCGACGCTTGTATATCTGTTTGCCGCTCTTTTACCTGCTGATCACCTTGTTGCTTATCAATTTGAGCATCTACTTTCATCATATCAACTCTAGCTCGTATCATTGCAACTTCAATATCAGTTTCACGATCTTTTTCTTTATTCATATTCTCATTCTCCATCGCAGCCTGTTGCTGTTGAAGTTGAGCTTGTTGTATTTGTTGCTCAGCTTGTTGTTGCTGCTGCTCTAAAGCTTGCATTTGTTTTTCAGCTGATGATATTTTAGTTTTAATTTCTGTAAAACTTTCTGCATCAAACATTTCTGCTATAGTAGATGCTGGTACTCCGTTTTGCACCATAGATTGTGATAGCTGCTTAATAGCATCTAATTTATCTTGATCTTTACCAGAATCAGAAACAAATATACCATATTCAGACTCCATATGCTCCATAGAGTCTAGACTTAAAAATTCTTGTACACCATCAGCCATAACATACATAGATTTTTTACCATTAATCCATGCTTCTTTAGAATAATCTATCAATGCTTGTAAATCTCTTTGTTCTAACCTCCCAAACTTACGAAACAGATCTTCTGTAATATGAGATGATTGTACAATAGCTTGTTGCGATGTAGCTTTACCTTCATAGCTTCCTACTTGACCTTGTCGTTGTCTATTTACACCTGAGAGTTTTTCCCACTCTTCCATAATAGAATTAAGTAAGACAATATACTGCTCAATAGTTTTTATAGACATATCTAGCACAGACTGGTGTTGCGGAGATAGTGTTACGCCTTCTTTGTTGTAATCTACCCAGGCAATTCCAGTTCCTTCTACATAGTACATAAATTTATCCATGTCCCACTTCTTAGGAATCATGTTTATGTCAAATTGTGCTATTATGTCTTTACTTCTAGCAATTGCTAGTTCTAATCTATATTTATAAATATTATAATTCAGTTGGTAAGGAATGCCAAGTGATACTAACGAAACATTTCTTGCATTTCTGTCAGAATATTTTCTACCATTTATAGGAAGCTTACATAAAGAAGGATTATCTAAAGATACACGTTGATTAGAAATAGCTTGCATTTTTACATAAATATCACCATCAATTCTTGTACCTTGCCAAACTTCATTTACCCACATCCAGTTCATAGAAGCTCCTTGCTCTTTAAGTTCTTTTGGCATTCTAAATGATTCGTCTACTTCTATTTCTTCCATAGATCCTGTAGTAGGATCCATAAATTCTAAAAAGCCTATACGTTTTCTAGATTTCCAATAAACTGTAACAACTTCTATAAGTCTGCTTCTATGTACATTCTGATCTGCATTTGTACTTTCAGGTCTAAATGCTAAAAAAGAATGCATATCATGATTTTCAGGATTTTCTAATTTTAAAACCTGCTCATCATTAAGCTCCTCATAATAATGATCTATTATCGTAGATGCATGCACAAACTTACGTACAAGAGCCCAATCACCGTCTTCAACAAATTCTATATCAGGATCTTTGTCATAATCTACATCAATAGGATTTAAAATATCATAAAAAGGCTCGTTACCTCTTACACCTCTTTGTGTATATACTTCTCCAGTTACTAAAAAGTCAAACCAAGCTTTATTTAGTTTTTCATAAATCTCTTCACTATACATAATATAGTTTAAAGCTTTTTGACCGTGAATAGCTCTAGAATCTACATAAGATCTTTCAAATTGCTCTAATATATGTTGAGGCAGCTCTACTTCTTCGCTTGGAACTCCCGTTTCCATACCTTGTTCGTTTAATCTGTTAATAAACATTTGTTCCATTAACTGATATAACGTTTGTTGTTTTGCTAACTCTTTGTTAGTAACAGTATCTGCATTTTTAACAGTAACAGTGTAATTAAGAGGGCGTTTAGATTTTTCACCTAAAAGAAGATCAATAATAGGTTTAATAATAGGATAATTACGCATTTTAGAAGGAAAGTTCTTACGCGCTTTGCCATAAGGTTTTAATACATACCGGTAATCTGACTCTTCAATTACACCATTATAATAATCATAAAGAGATCGTAAATAATCTTTACGTTCGCTTGTACCATGAGAAGAAATATTTATAAACGCTTCTACACATTCTTCTTTCCATGTTTTAGTTTTTTTACTTAGCGGTAATCGCTGTTGTGGTATGTTATCCTCTCCTTTATACATAATTTTCAAAAATACGAATTAATAATTTATAGTACACTACTTCTATAAATTTTTAAGCGTCCCTTATAATATAACACTAATAATAATTTTGATCAAACCATTTAGATGATGCTGCGTCTTCTAAAGTTTCTTTAACTTCAGCGTTATACAACTCTCTAGTATGGTACATACCTACCATTAATGACATTACGCGGTCAAAGTTGCCCATATGATTAAACTTTATAAGCTCTTGCAATAAAGCTAAGTCATATATTTTGTGCATGTTTAAAATCTGTGATCCATCTTCATTTGTACTCCTTACAGTGTTAAGCCAATCACGTATATATAACTCACCTTGACGTTTTCTAGCTTCTGTAGTATGCATACCATATTGACGCTTTACAGTCTTACTTCTTAGATCTTTTTTATCAAGCATTTCAAATTCTTCTTGCAGCTTATGAAGTTTTCTATGTCTTCTAGCATATGCAATAACTTCTCCTCGATCATTTTCAAAACCTATCTTTGCATTATAATAATCTGCAAGCATAAACATGTTTCTATTGTATTCATCTTGACTATGTGGCCTTCCTACATAAGATGCTACAATCATGTCGTCTGGTCTTGATATATTATTAACTCTTTTAAGAACATAGCAAGATCCTAAAGACGAAGAGTCTGCAGATTGATTTTGCCCATACGGGTCATGACATATAATGTACAAATTAACAGGTACTTGTTGTTTTTCGTTTTTATATGGAGATTCATATATTACAATTGCTCCATCTAAGTCATCTTCTTTTCTATGCGGGTATCTCATTATAGGTTTTGCATCTCCATCAAGTCTAAACTCAATTTTGTTATCTTTTCCAAAATACAACTTACCTGAAGTTCCTACTCTATCAAGTTTATTAACTTTTACATTATTATAATGTTCTTGAAGCGAAGCTATGTCAAATAAGTTAGCAGAAATTTGCAATGTAGCTTCTCTTGGGTTCATAGGATGCTCTGCAATATACTGATCAAGTGCTTTAGGGTCATTTGTCCCTTTTTTCTTTATTCTGTTTTCTTCTTCAAAAGCTACAGCTTTGTCCATGTTAGAATTACCATCTTTATCTATAAATCCTTCTAGATTTTCATAAATAGGTACAAAATGCCCACAATATGTTCCTCGTGCTCCTGCATCCCAAACATTTTCAAATGCTAAACAATCATACGAGTCAGGATTATAAAATAACTCTTCCATTCCTTCAAAATCAGCACCTTCTGTACCGCCTGTACCAAATGCTATCATTGTTCCTAAAGTATTTGCACCTTGACGCATTGTAGGCATAGCAACTTCCCATGCTTTTAGTAATCCTGGAAATGCACCTGCTTCCTCAAAGAAAATTAGCTCACCTGCTTTACCACGCACTTTATCTGGGTTATCTTTTAGAGACACACCCATAATCATAGACTTCATACCTAATTCAACATCAGCACCATTTACATTTTTCTTATATCCTGACATTTTATTCATTTCTCTGTCTTTTAGACGAGGCTGAGTCCATGCAGTATTATTATCTACAAATGATAGTATTTCCCAAGCCTTAGATAAAAGCCCATCACCAATTAAATATTCTTTTTGTCCTGCAAATACATAATTTTTACTATTACGAATTAAAAAGTAATTACGCGCTAACATTGCAGCAGCTTTATAAGAATATCCTTTACGACGAGCTTTTAAAACTGTCATATGTCTATTAGACTTTCTACATGTATCTACTGCTGTAAAATATTTAAAGTCTCCGTCGTAAAATGCAGGAAAAGTACGCTCACGCTTAGCTAAGACAGTGCCATCTGGTAAAATCTCTTCAACAGACCTGTCAATAGGGCAAAAGTTTAAATAAAAATAATGATTTCCTGTAATTGTAACATCATCTACAGTATATCCATACACACACTTGTGTCTTTGCTCATCCCAGTATTCATAATAATCTTTAGTTCCTGGCAAAGCTCTTGTGTACACGCCAGAGTCCATATACTCTAAAGCGGCTTTTCTAAACTCGTCAGTTTTTGTAAACATGTAAGATTTTTTTTAATTTAACGCATTTATCGTCATCTTCTAAAGATTCGTAATGCTCTATAAGCATATCTATTACAGAAGGTACGTTAGAAAAATTAAAAGGAAGAGAAAAGTAATCTTTATCGCTTTCGTTAAGCTCTTTGTATAATATATCTAAATCTTTTTGTTTTGTGACAACTTGATATGCATTGTCCATTGCATTATTGTATTCTTCTAAACCTTCTAAAAAATCCATTACTGACTATATTTATTTACTACAACTCCCCCTCTATTTGCAGATAAAGTTTGTTGTTCTTTTTTAACAAGCTCTTCTAGCTTACTTAATCCATTAACAACGTCTGCCATTTTAGATAAATTAGCAACTAAATCTTTTGCTTGATAGATAGGACGGCCATTATCGTCAATATCAGTCAAATCTACAATTTCAAAATAATTTTTTAGCTTATTTACTGCAGATCTTGCAGCTTTTAGAAGTTTTATTGCATGTGTTTCTTTTAATTCTACATATTTAGCACATGCTGCTTTTACTTTTATATCAGGAGACCATTTTGTTTTAAATATACTCTTTATAACATGTTCTTCTTTTTCTTTTGCATCATATACTGCAAATGGAGAGTTATGATCACACATATGATATACATATGACAACTCTTTTACAGCTATTTCTTGTTTTTTTTTAGAAATATCTGCAAATTCTTTAATTGTCAACACATACGGAGATGCTATTACTGCATCATTGCTTACTACTAATAATTCCATCTTTTTTATCTTGTATATGCTGCAATCTTCCTTTATTTACAGAAAATTTACCAAAATACGGCAATCTTACTGCTTTAAACTTTCCTTTTTTAATAATTTCACCTACAAACTTAAATTGATAGTTTATTATACTTTCAATTTTGCTTAAAGGTAAATTATGCTTTGTCGCTAGACGTTGTATTATTTCTTTTTGTTTCGTGCTCACTTTGGGTTACTACTATTTCTGGTTTCCATCTACTAGGTTTATCAGGGCAATCAGTTGTTTTCCATCTTGCTTTATGCTCAATTAAACATCCACATTTGCCACATCTCATATTACTTTCTATTAAAAAAGGACATGCTTTACAAGCTTCTAATCTTTCTATATAACTTTCAGCAGAAACATTTGGAGCTCCTTCTTTTATATATTTAGCTAAATCTGTAGTAAAATTCTTAGCCATTGTAAGAAAACTAGGAATTTGTGGTTTTTCTTTTTCTTCTTCAGCCATTTTTTATTTTTCTATACTATTCATACTCTTTAAAATTTGTATGTGCAATTTCTAAAACTTCTCCTTGACTATCTTGTACAATCATAACATATTGATCAGCTAATAAAAATTCTGTAATAACATGTCCTGAAGTAAGTAAATCAATGTTATCTCCATGATAAAGATATTTGAATGTTGCCATTTTTTGGATTTAAAAATTTGTTTAATGTGTAAGATCCATTTTTAAATATAAGAACATTTTTATCTTTTAACTTTTTAATATAGTTATTAAGAGTGTTTTTATCTTTAAAACCTAAACCTGTAGCTACACATTTTTTATTATCTAAAGTACACAAATCTTTATAATCATCTGCACATTCTAAAAATAAATTTAAAATATCTAACTCTTTAGGAGTCATATTAAAAATACCATTCCAAAACTGAAGGTACTTATAGTTCGAGTTTATCGGTATGGTTATCTGTTTCATCACTATCTACAGTTATTATTAAATAATATTCTCCTTCACCTACAAACACTTCCATATCATATGTTGCATTTGTATTTTCACTACACCACAATGTTAATTTATCTTCAAATTCTAGCATCATTGTTATCCAATCAAATATATCACTTGTTGCAAACTTAGTTCTTATCATCTTTAAATTTTATACGAGCTATACCATCTATTACAGCAATTTCAGACAGTTTAGATTGTCTATTAAACTCGTTCACATACTCTTCTATAGAACTACGAGTACACAAGAAACTTAAAAATACTTGCAACTCTTTAGCAGCTTTACGAGTAGAATCATCTAACTCTTTAGCATCTTTAGAAGCGTTTTTAAGTTTTTCGTAATCAGTTAAACTTATGGTAACAGTACCTTTCATTACAAGATCCCTAAGATCTGCTGTTCCATTACCATTACATGTTCTGTTTCATCTATTTCTACCATAACGCCTTCTCCTCTAGGATCAATCATTACAGTGTCTCCTTTTTTAGCGAACATACAATTAGGACCTACGGCTAACACTTCTAAAATATTAGTCTTTAGTTTGTTTACTGTAGCGTCATCTAAAATAATTCCTGATTCTGTTTTTCTTTTAGCTGGATTAGGTAACAACACCCAATTTCCATTTGGTTTAAAGCTCATCTTTTTAGTTTTTGTTTTCACAAAGATATAAAAGATTTTATTACAAATCCAAACTGTTAGAAAAAAATTTTTGAATTGGGTATAGGTTCCCCCTTGAGGTTTGATCTTTTCGATTGGAACTTTACGTTTAGCAGTGCTTCTCATATGAGACCCAAGGATAATAAAACTGGTGTTAATTCACCGCACTTACCTGTGTGCATTTTATCCTAACTAACGCTATATCCTTTCTTTTAGAAGCTATTGGAGAAAACTCTATTCCTTATTTAGGAACTACAATCCAACGTCTGACCCTATACTGCCCTCTCGGTCCTCTAGGGTGATACACTTTTGTGTGCTTCTGTGGCAAAGTTAAAAATAAAATTTTAGGAAAAAAATTTTTTTGAGGAAATCTTTGAGCGCGTAGGGGTCTTCAGAAAAACACCCCGCCTTGTTTTGGGGTTTCGAGTCTCCCCCCAAAAGTGAGACACAGTCTAATTTAATTTCAATCCTATGGATATTAATGAATTTACCAAGAAAAAGCTTGATGTTACCAACACAACTGTCTTTGACAGCGGTTGGGTAAAAACTGAGAGAACTCAGAAAGCTTCTGGCTCTACCGAGCTAAAGAAGCAAGTACAATTGTTCGACGCTAATCAGGAAGGTATGCCTGATGAGCTTGCAACATGGTTGAAAGATGGTAAGGTTACCATCAAACAGTAGTCCCTTTGGGACTATTGTTTTAACATTGTACCTTATATATAGGGTGAGCGGTATGGGTGGGCAATCTCTAACACA
>CETY01010123.1_pt1 | contig 27062 bp, 25 predicted proteins | sample 361551 | NCBI WGS metagenome assembly CETY01 (sample SAMEA2623135, study PRJEB7988) | marine metagenome | biome: marine biome (ENVO:00000447); feature: deep chlorophyll maximum layer (ENVO:xxxxxxxx); material: "saline water (ENVO:00002010), including plankton (ENVO:xxxxxxxx)" | depth 45 m | reverse complement strand
ATAAATATATGATTGCAAGAGATCATATGGGAATCATCCCATTATATATGGGGTGGGATTCAGATGGGACATTTTATATTTCATCCGAATTAAAGTCCCTTGAGGGAATATGTAATAAAATTGAGTTATTTCCTCCAGGTCATTATTTAATCACTGGTGATACTCATCCTTCAAAATGGTATAGTAAAAAATGGAGAGATTTTGAAAATGTCCAAAACAACAATACTAGTGTAAAAAAAATACATGATGCATTATCAGAGAGTGTCCACCGTCAACTAATGAGTGATGTTCCATATGGAGTTTTACTCTCAGGAGGTTTAGACTCTTCTATAACTTCTGCATTAGCCAAAAAATTTTCTTCAAAAAGAATAGAGTCGGGGGATAAGCAAAATGCTTGGTGGCCTCAACTTCATTCATTTTCTGTTGGACTTGAAGGTTCACCAGATTTAAAAGCTGCCAAAGTTGTTGCTGATCATATAGGCACAATACATCATGAAATTAGATTTACAATTCAAGAAGGTCTAGATGCTTTAAGAGAAGTAATATATCATCTAGAAACATACGATATTACAACCGTAAGAGCTTCTACACCAATGTTTTTAATGGCTAGAGCAATTAAATCTCTTGGTATAAAAATGGTATTATCCGGTGAGGGAGCCGATGAATTATTTGGAGGTTATTTATATTTTCACAAAGCTCCCTCTGCCAAAGAATTTCATGATGAAACAGTCCGAAAACTAGACAAACTCCATCAATATGATTGTTTGAGAGCTAATAAATCTCTTGCAGCCTGGGGTATCGAAGGTCGTGTTCCTTTTCTCGACAAAGAATTTATCGAAGTCGCTATGAATATTAATCCAAAAGATAAAATGATTACCTCAGATAGAATGGAAAAGTGGATTTTGAGAAAGGCATTCGAAGATTATTTGCCAAAAAGTGTTGCCTGGAGACAAAAAGAACAATTTTCTGACGGTGTTGGTTACAGTTGGATTGATGCTTTAAAAGAAACCGCTCAAAATGAGGTAACAGACGAGCAGTTTAAAAATGCACATTTTCGATTTACATCTCAAACGCCACGAACTAAGGAAGAGTTTTATTACCGATCTATATTTGAAGAGTTTTTTCCAAGCGATACGGCAGTTTTAAGTGTTCCTTCTGTTCCTTCAGTTGCATGTAGTTCTCCAACAGCACTTGAGTGGGATGAAGCGTTTAAGAATCAAAATGATCCTAGTGGAAGAGCAGTATTTAAAGTTCATGAAAAGTCTTACAATTCAAAGTAAAAAAAAATTGGAGATTAATTTTTCCTTATAAATTGTTAATAACTCTCATATTGTGAATGAGTGATAATCTCAATAATGGCCTATGTTTTTAGTATATTTGGTAGTGCATCAAGAATACTTTAAAACTCTTTATTTGTTATGAGCGATTCCTTAAATAAATCTCAATATTCTGCTGATAGTATCCAAGCCCTAGAAGGGATGGAACATGTAAGAAAAAGACCTTCAATGTACATTGGAGATGTTGGACTCAGAGGTCTTCATCATTTAGTTTATGAAGTTGTAGATAATTCTATTGATGAAGCTCTTGCAGGGCACTGCGATACTATTTCTGTCATAATTAATGAGGATAATTCGATTACAACAGAAGATAATGGACGAGGAATTCCAGTTGGTATTCATAAAAAAGAAGGAGTTTCAGCTTTAGAGGTTGTTATGACAAAGATTGGTGCAGGTGGAAAATTTGATAAAGATTCCTATAAAGTGTCAGGAGGCTTGCATGGAGTCGGGGTTTCTTGTGTAAATGCGTTATCCTCTTCTTTAAAGGCTACTGTCTATCGAGATGGGAAAATTTGGGAACAAGATTATGAAAGAGGTAAGGCTCTTTCAAAAGTAAAAGAAATAGGAGAGACAAAAAAAAGAGGAACTTTAGTTACTTTTAAGCCAGATGTTGAAATTTTTAATCAAACTACTGAATACAACTATGAAACTCTTTCTCTAAGACTTCGTGAATTATCTTTCTTAAATAAAGGTATTACACTATCAATAAAAGATTGTAGAATTAAAAATGAAAAGGATGAATATCCCTCAGAAGTTTTTCATTCAAAAGAAGGTTTAAAAGAGTTTATTCGTTTTTTAGATGAAAGCCGAGAACCTATTATTAAAGATGTAATATCAATTGAGGGAGAAAAACATAATATTCCTGTCGAAGTAGCAATGATTTACAACACATCATACTCGGAAAACCTTCATTCATATGTTAATAATATAAATACTCATGAAGGAGGAACTCATTTGTCAGGTTTTAGAAGAGGTCTTACCTCAACCTTAAAGAAATATGCTGATTCATCTGGATTATTAGACAAACTCAAGTTTGAAATTTCTGGGGATGATTTTAGAGAAGGTTTGACAGCAATCGTTTCTGTGAAGGTAGCTGAACCACAGTTTGAAGGCCAGACAAAGACAAAACTGGGCAATAGGGAAGTTACCTCTGCTGTTTCTCAAGCAGTTTCTGAGATGTTAGAGAATTATTTAGAGGAACACCCAAATGATGCTAAAATAATTGTCCAAAAAGTTATTTTAGCTGCACAAGCGAGACATGCTGCGCGAAAAGCCCGTGAGATGGTTCAAAGAAAATCTGTAATGAGCGGAGGAGGGCTTCCAGGTAAACTTTCTGACTGTTCAGAACAAGACCCTGCACTTTGCGAAGTTTTTCTTGTGGAGGGAGATTCAGCAGGTGGAACAGCTAAACAAGGGAGGGATAGAAATTTTCAAGCAATTTTGCCTTTGAGAGGAAAAATATTAAATGTTGAAAAAGCAATGCAGCATAAAGTATTTGAAAATGAAGAAATTAGAAATATATACACTGCATTGGGAGTTACAATTGGAACTGAAGAGGATAGTAAAGCTTTAAATGTTGAAAAGTTAAGATATCATAAGATTGTAATTATGTGTGATGCTGATGTTGATGGAAGCCATATTTCTACACTTATTTTAACTTTCTTTTTCAGGTATATGCGGGAATTAATCGAATCTGGATTTATATACATAGCAACCCCTCCTCTTTATCTAGTTAAAAAAGGGTCAAAGAAAAGTTATGCTTGGAATGACGATCAGAGAGATCTTCTAGTCTCAGAATTTGGACAAGGTTCTGGTGTTCAAAGATATAAAGGTTTAGGAGAAATGAATGCTGAACAATTATGGGATACTACAATGGATCCAGGTTTTAGGACTTTAAGAAGAGTAACAATAGATAATGCTGGGGAAGCTGATAGAATTTTTTCAATGCTAATGGGAGATGAAGTTCCTCCTAGGAGAGAATTTATAGAAAAAAATGCTGTTTATGCTAAAATTGATGTTTAAAAAAAATAATTTTTAATATGAAAGTAACCATAGTTGGTGCTGGAAACGTTGGCGCATCGTGTGCTGAGTACATTTCTATAAAACAAATTGCAAGTGAAGTTGTTCTTTTGGATATTAAAGATGGCTTAGCTGAAGGAAAAGCATTAGATTTAAGACAAACATCCACAACTTTAGGCTTTGATTCTCAAATTTCTGGTGTAACAAATGATTATAAAGCTACTTTAAACAGTAAAGTTGTGGTGATTACTTCAGGTATTCCCAGAAAACCTGGAATGACTAGAGAGGAATTAATTGGAATTAATGCTGGAATTGTTCAATCTGTTGCCACAAATATCTTAAAATATTCTCCTAATGCAATCATTATAGTTGTTTCAAATCCGATGGATACAATGACATATTTAACCTTAAAGTCAACAGGTTTATCAAAAAATAGAATCATTGGAATGGGTGGTGCACTTGATAGTTCTAGATTTAAAACATATTTGTCAATGGCTTTAAAAAAACCTGCATGTGATATTGATGGAATGGTAATTGGTGGTCATGGAGATACAACAATGATACCACTTACAAGACTAGCTAGTTATAATGGAATTCCCATAAATAATTTCTTAAGTGAAAAAATTCTTGATAAAGTTTCTGCTTCAACAATGGTTGGAGGAGCAACTTTAACAAAGTTACTTGGAACATCTGCTTGGTATGCTCCTGGAGCTTCAGTTTCTTATTTAGTTGATAGTGTTTTGAATAATCGCAGGAAAATAATTCCTTGTTCAGTAATGTTAGAAGGTGAATACGGATTAAATGATATTTGTATTGGGGTTCCAATAATTGTTGGTGAAAATGGTGTTGAAGAAATAATCGATATTAAATTGAACAACATTGAAAATGAAAACCTAAAAAAAAGTGCTTTAGCAGTTGCTAATATGAATTTAGCGTTAAATACTATTCTCAAATAATTCTATATTATTCAATAATAAATCAACCTTATAACTTATTTAAGTTGTTAAATACTTAGGTAAAGATTATATTTGCTGGCCTAAATAGTGCACAAATTTTAATATAATGCAAAATAATTATCTGGTACGTGTTTTTGCAATCCTTTTTGGATTGGTAAGTTTATACCAACTTTCATTCACTTTTATTGCTAATAATGAAGAAGAAAAAGCTAAAATATACTCCGAAAATTTAATTCCTGATTCCGCAGAAAATTACCTAGAGCTCAGGGATCAGTCATTTATTTCCTACTTAGACTCAATTGGAAATATAAGTTTATATGGTTTTACATCCTACAACGATGCAAAAGGAAAAGAACTCAACAAAGGTTTAGATCTAAAAGGGGGAATTAATGTTATACTCCAAATTTCCATAAGAGATGTTTTAAAAGGTTTAGCAGAGAATTCTAAAAACCCTACATTTAATAAAGCTCTTGATGAAGCTGATATACTTCAGAAAAGTACAGATGAAGCCTATTTACAATCTTTTTTTACTTCATTTGATAAAATAAAAGGTTCTATTTCATTATCTGATCCATCAATTTATGGAAACAAAACTTTGAGTGATGAGGTTAATTTTGAAATGACAGACGATGAAGTTCGACCAATTATCTCAAGAAAAGTTGACGAATCAATTGTATCAGCATTTGAAGTTTTAAGAAAACGAATAGATAAATTTGGAGTTACTCAACCAAACATTCAAAGATTAGGTTCTTCCGGAAGAATTTTAGTCGAACTCCCTGGTGCAAAAGATGTTGAAAGAATAAAAAATCTTTTACAAAGCACTGCACAGCTTGAATTTTGGGAAACATACAAAAATGATCAATTATTTTCATTTCTAATTTCTGCTAATGATGTAATTAAATTAAAAGTTCAAAAAGATTCTCTAGATGTAAAAGTTGCAGAATCAGAGAATAAATCAAACGCGATAGATGATCTTTTAGCCGATGTTGTTATTGAAAAGAAAGACTCCTCATCAACTACGAACCCTATCCTTGATAGAATTGTTGGAAGTGGATATCAAGGAGGTCCAATTTTGGCTCAGTTTTTGTCCAAAGATCAAGAAATAATTTCCAGTTATCTTGATTTACCTGAGGTGAGAAGACTCCTTCCTTCAGAATTCAGATATATTAAATTTGCTTGGGGAAAGTCTTTACCAGACAGTGAAATTTTAGATCTATACGTACTAAAATCAAATCGAGATGGTATAGCTCCATTAAGTGGTGGAGTTGTTGTTGACGCAGTTCAAACATATGATGCTGTTGGTAACCCGGCTATTTCAATGCAAATGAATGGAAAGGGTTCTCGAATATGGGAAAATTTAACTGGAAATGCATTCAAACAAGCCAGTAATATTGCAATAGTATTGGATGATATTGTTTATTCAGCTCCAGGTGTTTCAAAAGGAGCTATTACTGGAGGTCGTTCAGAAATTTCAGGAACTTTCACATTGAATGAAGCCATAGATTTAGCTAATGTTCTAAGAGCGGGTAAACTCCCTGCATCTGCTGAGATTATTCAGTCTGAAATAGTTGGTCCGTCTCTAGGTCAGGAGGCGATTGAATCAGGTGTAAATTCTTTTTTAATTGCTTTAATCTTAGTTTTAGTTTGGATGGTTTTTTATTATGGATATTCAGGTCTATTTGCAGATGTTGCTTTGGTTTTGAATATTTTATTAATTTTTGGAATTCTAGCTGGTTTAGGTGCTGTTTTGACATTACCTGGTATCGCTGGTATAGTTCTAACAATTGGTATATCAGTTGATGCAAATGTCCTAATTTTTGAACGCATCAGAGAAGAATTAAAAAAAGGAAAAGGTCAAATCAAAGCAGTATCAGATGGATTTAATAATGCACTCTCTTCAATTCTAGACGCAAACATTACTACAGGACTAACAGCTATTATATTATTTATTTTTGGAACAGGACCAATTAAAGGTTTTGCAACAACCTTATTGATTGGGATTGCTACATCATTATTTACTGCAATCTTTATCACTCGAATTCTAGTAGATTCCAGAATTTCACTAGGTAAAGTTGTTTCATTTGCAACCAAAACTACAAAAAACTTATTCACTAATTTCAGCATCTCTTTTATTCAATTAAGAAAAATGTCTTATGTTTTTTCATCATTTTTTTTAGTAATTAGTATTTTCTCATTGAGTTCTATCGGATTAAACCAAGGTGTAGACTTTGTTGGAGGTAGATCTTATACTATAAGATTTGAAAATGCGATTAATCCTGCTGAAATTCAAAAAGATATGATTACTGAGTTTGGTAGTGCTGAAGTTAAAACTTTCGGAGAAGCCAATCAATTAAAGATTACTACTAAATATAAGGTTGATGTTGAAGGAATTGAGGTTGATAATGAAATCCAAGAAAAACTTTTTTCTGCATTGAAAATTCACCTTCCCAAATCTATAACGTATTCTTCTTTTGTTAACGGTGCTGATGATAAACAAGTTGGAATAATGTCCTCAATTAAAGTTGGTCCAACAATAGCTGATGATATTAAGAATAATTCATTTTTAGCTGTTATTGGTTCACTGATTGTAGTTTTCTTATATATCTTATTACGTTTTAGAAGATGGCAATATTCACTTGGAGCAGTTGCTGCAGTTTTTCATGATATTATTATTGTTCTTGGTATTTTTTCTCTTACATATAATTTCATGCCATTTAATATGGAAATAAATCAAGCTTTTATTGCAGCCATTCTTACTGTCATTGGGTATTCTTTAAATGATACTGTTGTAGTGTTTGATAGAATACGTGAATACATCAATGATCATTCAAAGTGGTCTCTTGATGTTACTTTGAATACTGCTTTGAATAACACTCTCAGCAGAACTCTAAATACTTCTCTAACTACCTTAATAGTTCTTTTATCAATATTCATTTATGGTGGAGAATCAATCAGAGGGTTTATGTTCGCCTTAATTATAGGTGTCTTAATAGGAACATATTCCTCAGTTTTTATTGCCACACCGATAATGTATGATACAATAAAAAAGAAGGCACTTAAGGAGTAGTAACTTAGTTTAGGCTATCTAATTTATTGTTTATAGATTTATAAATAATAAATAAGCCTGATATAATCAAAGGTATACTCAACCATTGACCAGTCGAAAAAAGAGGAAAATAAGATTCAAAACCTCCCTGACTTTCCTTAACAAATTCAACTATAAATCGAATTGTAAAAATACCAGAAAGAAAAACTCCTAATAGGTATCCAGGTAAATGTTTTACTTTAGAGTATATTTTTCTTAGAATAAAGAATAATAAAAGATATCCAATAGATTCATACAACTGAGCAGGGTGTCTAGGCAGTATTTCACCTCTATTTTCAAAAATGACACCAAAATCAGAACCTGTATATTTTCCGACAATTTCTGAATTAAAAAAGTTACCTAACCTAATAAAAACCCCACCTAGTGTGACAGCAACAGTTAACCTATCAAAAATCCATAAAGTAGATTTTAATTTATGTTTTATTTGAAAAATTATTATTCCAATAATGATACCAATTGCAGCTCCATGACTTGCTAAACCTCTAAAGCCTGTGAATTCATACCCCTTAATAAATCCAAGAATTGATCCATTAGTATTCTCTCTGATAGGTAAAAGTATTTCTAAAAAATGATCTTGATAATAATCCCAGCTATAAAAAAATACCTCTCCCAATCTAGCTCCTAAAAGAGTTGAAAGAACCATATATACAAACAAAGGTTCGAGGTAATCTTTGGAAACATTTTCTTCAACAAAATATTTTTCAACAATTTTATATCCTAAACTAAATGCTATAACAAACATTAGCGAGTAATAATGTAATCCGAATGAACCTATTTGAAAAAGAATCTCACTAGGAGCCCATTTTATTTGTAAAAGATATATCATAGATTAAATATAAGATTAAAATTATTAGGGAACAGGATCATATCCACTTCCTCCCCATGGATGACATTTTAAAATTCTAATTAAACTAATATAAATTCCTTTTATTGGCCCATATTTTTTTATGGATTCTGCTGAATATTGAGAGCAAGTAGGAGTGAATCTACATTTTGGACCTAAATATGGAGAAATTAATTTTTGATACATAAATATTAATAATAAAAAAGGGGTATTAATAATAGTTTTAATTCTCTTCATTACTAATTAATAGTATAAGTTGAATTTCCCTTTTCATCTTTTAGATTAATCCCAATAGAGTTTAGTTCATCTCTAATCAAATCAGCCGATGTAAAATCTTTATTAATTCTAGCGTTATTCCTTATTTTGATAAGGATTTCGATTGTTTCTTTTAATGTTTTTAATTCGCTATTTGATTTTAAATTAGTATTCGATTCATCTATGCCAAGAATTTCAAAAACAAAAATATTTAATTGATTTGTAAGAATTTCTTTTTGTTTTTTTGAAATTGATTTTCCACTAGTCTTTATTTTATTAATGAATTTTACGACTTCAAATAAGTTTGCTATTAAAATTGGACTATTAAAATCGTCATCCATTGCTTCGTAGCATTTATCTTTCCAATTTAATACATCAAAGTCTGCTTTTTCTCCAATTTGAATTATCTCTAATGTTTTGAGGGCCTCAATTAGCTTATTATATCCTTTTTCTGAGGATAAAAGCGCAGCATCACTAATATCTAGAATACTTCGGTAATGAGCTTGTAAAAAAAAGAATTTAACAACCGAAGGGGAAAATGGTTTTGAAAACTTATTATTATTTCCATTAAAAACATCTGAAGGTAGAATATTATTACCTGTCGACTTAGCCATTTTCTTACCATTTAGAGTCATCATGTTAGCATGAAGCCAATATTTTACTGGAGAACTTTTATTTATAGCTTCAGCCTGAGCAATTTCACATTCATGATGGGGAAACTTTAGATCAAGACCACCACCGTGTATATCAAAATATTCTCCGAGATATTTCGAGCTCATTGCAGTACATTCCAAGTGCCAGCCTGGAAAACCATTACTCCAAGGAGAATTCCAACGCATAATATGTTGAGACTCAGCTTTTTTCCAAAGAGCAAAATCTTGAGGATTTCTTTTATCACCTTGACCCTCTAAAGCTCTTGAATTATGAATTAAGTCATCAAGGTTTCTACCTGAGAGTTTACCATAATCATTTGTTTCATTGAATTTATGAACATCAAAATATACTGAACCCTTTACTTCATATGCAAAACCTTCTTTGATAATTTTTTTTATAAGCTCAATTTGTTCAATAATATGCCCTGTGGCTGTTGGTTCAATTGAGGGTGGTAAAGTGTTAAACTTTGATAATGTGTCGTGAAAGTCAATGGTGTAACGCTGAACCACTTCCATAGGCTCAATATTTTCTAACCTGGCTTTTTTGGCAATTCTATCCTCACCTTCATCTTCATCATTTTCAAGATGACCAGCATCAGTTATATTTCGAACATACCTTACTTTATATCCTAGATGCTTTAAGTATCTGTATATAAGATCAAAAGAAATAAAAGTTCTACAGTTTCCTAGGTGAACATTACTGTAAACTGTAGGTCCACAAACATACATTCCAACTTTACCCTTAAAAATTGGAATAAATTTTTCTTTTTTAGAATTTAAAGTATTGTAAACTTTTAAATTATTCATTAAAATCAGTAGATAGTTGTATGTATTTTAAAAACTCCTGTTTTTTAGTAGGGCTTTTAAATACTCCTCCAAATTCACTTGTTATTGTGCTGCATCCAGTATCTCCTATGCCTCTTGAATTTACACACAGATGCTTCGCATCTATTACACATGCTACATTGTCAGTATTTAATATCTTTTGGAGCTCTTCAACAATTTGAAGTGTTAGTCTTTCTTGAACTTGAGGTCTTTTAGCATAATAATCTACAATTCTATTTATTTTGGATAGTCCCACTACAGTTCCATTTGAAACATATGCTACATGAGCTTTACCTACTATTGGTAATAAATGATGTTCACATGTTGAATAGAGATTAATGTTTTTTTCAACTAACATTTCTCCATAACCATATTTATTATCAAATGTTGATGCCTTGGGTTTTCTACGTGGATTTAAACCTCCAAAAATTTCTTTAACAAATGCTTTTGCTACTCGAAGAGGAGTTCCTTTTATACTATCATCAGTTAAGTCCATACCTAGAATTTGTAGAATATCATTAACTTTTTCTTTAATTAAGGCAATTTTTTCATCATCTGACTTTTTGAAAGCATCTTTTCGAAGAGGAGTTTCTCTTGAAGTTGGAACATGATCATTACCTAATTCATCTTCTTGTTCTAATAAAATTTTTTCTATTTCCATTCAATAATTTCTTACTACAAATATATGTAATTACTTGGATTTAAAGGTCCTCAAAAATAATAACTAAAGTTTAAAATTATATGATGCAGTTATTGAAGTTCTTTTTGTATTTGTATCAAAATAGTCATTTATTCCAGAGCTAGATAGGGAGTTGTTCAAATTAATATTAGAACTAATCAATGAGATTCCTAAAATACTTCCATTCTTAAAATCATACCCAACTCCAAAAGTTATTCCCGAATGAGAATTGTCAGCATTTCTTATACTGCTCTCTTCAGAGTAATATCCTGCTCTAAAACTTAATTGATTTTGATTAAGTTCTGCTCCTAATTTATAAATAGAGGCAGGTTTATAATTTGAAGACAGTTCCTGATTCAAGTTTCTTAAATATGAGTTTTTATTTGCTGTAAAATTGATATTGCTGTAATTTTTTGAACTATATTCAAAACTAATCAAACCTTTTGACTTAATTATTAATGATGCACTTATTGATGTCTTAGAAGGAATAGTTAACTTATATTTGGATGTATTTATGACTTGAGGATCTACAACATCTGTAACTAGACTTCCCTCAAATAAATTATCAGATATTAAAAATTGCATAGATTCCTCAGTTAAATTCAATTTTGTTGGAGACTGATAGCTTAAACCAATTCTTAAATTGTTTTTAACTTTTGCAATCATACCTATTTGAGCTGAAAAACCTCTACCATATGTTAGAACGTCATTATTAAATCGAATAAAATCTATATTTGAATCCGATAAATAATTTGATTCTGTAAGGTCTGTTATTTCATGTTTATTTAATTGATGACTGTTGAGATTTAATCCTAAATATAAGTTGTCTTTATATTGAGTAGATAATGTAAATGAATATTTTTTATGGTCTCCTGATTTATCTAGATAAAAATCGTGATTAACTTGGTCATAACTTGCTGTAGAAAAATAAGAATTATTATTTGACTCATTTGATACTGGATCAATAATGTATGCATTAAATCCCAAGAATGCTTGTTGAGCACTATAGCCATAATTAGTTCCTAAAAAGTCATACAAGTCATCAATTGTTTCGTTATCTCGTGTCATTATGTCATCAAGAAAAATTCCTTGTGCATTGTTTAAAAAAAACTGGTCAAGACCTATATTTCTTGAAGAGACTGTGTTTATATTATTTTTAAAGTCTTGAATCTTTTGAATATTAAAACCAAAATTTATTTTTTTAAATGGACCATCATCAGAGTTATTTAAAGAAAAAACTAATCCAAACTGATTTAAATCTGAGTAAGATCCCTTGACAGGGGAATTGCTTGTATCACCGTTTGAAATTGAATTATTAAAGTTAACCTCGAAACTAACACCTACCTCTGGAAATAGAAATACTGCTGCACCTGCAGGATTATCACTTATTGAGCTAAAATCTCCTCCAAGAGATCCAAATGCTCCTCCCATCGAGGTATATCTCGCTGAACCAAATATATTGGAAGTGCTTAACTCAAATGCCTCTTGACTGGTTTGGGCTGTTAAATATATAGATGATAGCAAAACTGAAATTATTAAAAATAATTTTCTTTTCATAGATGAATGTTATAAGAATTAAGAAATATTAATTTTTTCTACCTCCCCTTCCAGATCTTGATCCAGATGAAGACCTACTTCCAACAGACGACCTGGTTCCATTAAAGCTTCTATTATTCGAAGATCTGTTAATTGTTCTAGAGCCACCTCTTGTTGTATTGATTTTTATATTCCTTCTTCCATTTGATCTCATTGTATTTCCCCCAGATACTCTACCTGCACCTCTAGTATTAAAATTTGTAGTAGAAATTCCTCTTATCGAATTATTTGAATTTCGACCTACCGATCCTCTATTATATGCTACTTTTCTTCCATAACGCCCTCTATTTGAATTTATATAATTATAAGGATCATAAGCATTCCAACCATATAATGAGTATCCATAACCCCAACCATTGTTAAAGTACATACCCTGATAACCATAATCCCAATAAGGATTAAAGTATGGCCAAAAAAATCTATTATTTGAGAAACTATTATATGGTGACCAAAAGTCATTAAAGGCCCAATTGTTCCAATAATTAAAACTATTAAAACCTCCATATCCAAATCCAAATCTAATGTTAGGTGAATTATCAATTACATAAACCGTTTTATCCTCATTTAATGAATTCGAATCATTATCCATTTGATTTGAAGTATCATTGGAAAAGTTTTTAAAGTAATTCTCATAATATGAAGCTGATTGATCCATGGAGTTATTTGATTCTAATTTATTTGCATTAAGATTGAGTTTATTTTCACTATTATAAATTCCATCTGTAGAATAATATGATACTCCCTCAAATGAACCACACCCATTAAAAACAAGAAAAATTGAAGATATAACTAGCGAAAATATATTTATTTTTAAATTGTTTTTATTCATAGCTGATTTTTTTAGATGACCGTTAAAAAATAGTAGTTTTGTTTACTAAATATCAATTATTAATATATGGGCAAATTTTGTGCCAAATAAAAAGATGGGAGAAAAACTTACACCTAGAAGTCAAGATTATTCCAAATGGTATAATGAATTAGTAGTTAAGGCAAATCTTGCTGAGTCGTCTTCAGTTAGAGGTTGTATGGTTATAAAGCCATACGGTTATGCAATTTGGGAAAAGATGCAGGCAGAATTAGATAAAATGTTTAAGGCTACTGGTCATGAGAATGCATACTTTCCACTCTTTGTTCCCAAAAGTTTATTTGAAGCTGAGGAAAAAAATGCGGAAGGTTTTGCCAAAGAATGTGCTATTGTTACTCATTATCGATTAAAAAATGATGAAGATAATCCAGGAAAATTAAAAGTTGATCCAGAAGCTAAGTTGGAAGAAGAACTAGTCGTTAGACCAACTTCAGAAGCGATTATATGGAGAACATATAAAAACTGGATACAGTCTTATCGTGATCTACCAATTTTAGTTAACCAATGGGCTAATGTAGTTAGATGGGAAATGAGAACACGTTTATTTTTGCGTACTGCAGAGTTTTTGTGGCAAGAAGGCCATACTGCACATGCAACAAAAGATGAAGCTATTATGGAGGCAAAACAGATGAATGATGTGTATGCAGATTTTGCAGAAAAATTTATGGCCATGCCGGTAATAAAGGGTTTAAAGTCAGAATCTGAGAGATTTGCTGGTGCTTTAGAAACATATTGTATTGAAGCTTTAATGCAAGATGGAAAGGCTCTTCAAGCAGGAACAAGCCATTTTTTAGGTCAAAACTTTGCAAAAGCTTTTGATGTTAAGTTTGCAAATAAAGAAGGTAAACTTGATTATGTTTGGGCTACCTCTTGGGGAGTTTCAACAAGGTTAATGGGTGCTCTTGTAATGACTCATAGTGATGATAATGGCCTTGTTCTTCCTCCAAATCTTGCACCGATTCAAGTTGTGATTGTGCCTATCTATAAAGGAGAAGAAGAATTAAATAACATTTCAATTGTCGCAAATAAAATCAAGAATGAACTAGAATCTAATGGCACTTCTGTAAAATATGATAATAGAAATAATTTTAAACCAGGTTATAAATTTAATGAGTACGAATTAAAGGGAGTTCCTTTAAGAATTGCTATTGGCCCTAAGGATATGGAAAATAATTCAGTTGAAATTGCTAGAAGAGATACTTTAACTAAATCTAAAATTGGAATGAATGAAGTTGTAAAAGAAGTTGAGAATATTTTGTTAGATATTCAAGAATCTCTTTATTCAAGAGCTCTAGTTCACAGAAACGATAATATAACAATAGTTCATTCATTTAAAGAATTTAAAAGTGTTTTAGAAAATAAAGGAGGATTTATTTCTGCTCATTGGGATGGATCAGTTGAAACAGAAAATTTGATTAAGAAAAAAACAAAGGCAACTATTAGATGTATCCCCAATAAAAATAAATTAGAAAAGGGTTTTTGTGTCTATTCTGGGAGGCCATCTAATCAGAGAGTTTTATTTGCAAAAGCCTACTAATTTTTTTTTTTTAACTTATATGTTAAATATTTATTTGAAATTTTAAATAGAATTGTTGTTCAATTCTATTTTTCCGTTAAATTTGCAAACTGATTTACGGCCCGTTCGTCTATCGGTTAGGACGTTAGGTTTTCATCCTAGAAAGAGGGGTTCGACTCCCCTACGGGCTACAACTAATAAAAATAAAATTTATGGCAAATCATAAATCCGCTTTAAAAAGAATTAGATCAAATAATAAAAAACGTTTACGTAATCGTTTTCAACATAAAACTACTCGTAATGCAATAAGAGATTTTAAAGCTCTTACAAAAAAGAAAGACGCTCAAAAAGAATTTCCAGTTGTTATATCAATGATCGATAAATTATCTAAAAATAATATAATTCATTCAAATAAAGCTGCTAATTTAAAGTCAAAGCTTTCAAAGTTTGTTGCTTCGTTATAGAGAACTAATTATTTTTAAAAATTAAAAATAATTATGAATTCATTGAAATTAGAAACTCTTCATTATTCTCTGTTCTTTTAAACCTATCAATAATAAATTCCATAGCTTCAACTGGGTTCATATCTGCTAAATATTTTCGCATAATCCACATACGTTGAATGGTTGTTTCATCTAATAATAAGTCGTCCCGTCTTGTACTCGATGATACAAGGTCGATTGCTGGAAATAGTCTTCTATTAGAAATTCTTCTGTCAAGTTGTAGTTCCATATTACCGGTTCCTTTAAACTCCTCAAAAATAACTTCATCCATTTTAGACCCGGTATCAGTAAGAGCAGTAGCAATAATTGAAAGAGAACCACCATTTTCTATTTTTCTTGCTGCACCAAAAAATCTTTTAGGTTTGTGAAGTGCGTTTGCGTCTACCCCACCACTAAGAATTTTTCCGGAGGCAGGTTGCACTGTATTATATGCTCGAGCCAGTCTTGTAATTGAGTCAAGTAGAATAACGACATCATGACCACACTCTACTAATCTTTTTGCTTTCTCTAAAACAATATTTGCAACTTTTACATGCCTGTCGGCAGGTTCATCAAAAGTAGAAGCAACAACTTCCCCATCAACATTCCTTTGCATATCAGTAACTTCCTCCGGTCTTTCATCAATTAGAAGAATTATTTGATATACCTCAGGATGATTAGCAGCAATTGCATTTGCTATGTCTTTTAATAGCATAGTCTTTCCTGTTTTTGGTTGAGAAACGATCATTCCTCTTTGTCCTTTTCCTATAGGAGAAAAAAGATCCATAATCCTTGTTGAAACTGTATTTTGCTTTTCTGCTAACTTAAATTTTTCTTGAGGGAAAAGAGGTGTTAAATGTTCAAAAGAAACCCTATCTCTTACAACTTTTGGATCAAGTCCATTGATAGTATCAACTTTTATTAATGGAAAATATTTTTCTCCATCCTTTGGAGGGCGAACTGAACCTATAACAGTATCTCCAGTTTTTAACCCAAACAATCTCACTTGAGATTGAGAAATGTATACATCATCTGGAGAGGAAAGGTAATGATAGTCGGAAGATCTTAAAAATCCATAACCCTCTTGCATTTTTTCTAATACTCCTTCGGTCTTGATTATACCCTCAAATTCAAAATCAGGCTCTCTGTAACGATTTCTATTATCTCTATTATGATTTGAATCTCTCTTATGATTATGATTTTTATTTTGAAAGTGCTGTTTTGATTTTTGGCTTTCATTTTTTTGGTTGTTATCATTAGATGAAATATTTTGAGATTTTTTTAACTCATTTTTATTTTCTTTAGCAGATATGTTATTTTGTTTTGTAAATGATTTTGATTGTGTATTTGAGATTGAAGAAGATTTGTCAGTACTATTTTCTTTTTTTATTGATTGAGGTTTAATTATAGTCTTATTTTTTTCTAAAGTTTTAATTTTATTTAGTTCTCCAGGAGGATTAGCAGACTGGTGATCAATTATTTGATAAACAAGATCTTGCTTTTTTAAAGTTGATATTTTTTTTAAACCAATTGATTTGGCAATTTCCTGAAGATCAGAGATTTTTTTACTTTTTAAAGTGCTAATTTCAAACATAATTTTATTAATATTTTCAAACTTTATTATTGGGATATGACGATCAAAAACTTGAAGTATATGTGTTTTTGATTTTTAGTCTTTACAATATTACAAATATTTATTTTAATGTACTCATATAATAACTTAATTTTACATTTTATTTTAATACATGATCCAAAGAGTCCAAAATCTTTTTTTGCTTACAATCTTAATATTAAATATTGTTTACAAGGTATTATCAAATCAACTTTTAAAAAATTATACAATTTTTATTCAGATAAGTTCTGTGGATAAATATGTGATCTTGACTTGCACACTATCATTAATATCACTGATTTATTTTAAGAGAAGGAAAATTCAATTATTGTTTAACAATATTAATCTATACTTTCAATTATTAAGTTTATTATTTTTAATATTCAATCATTATAAATTCAGCTTAGCACATGTGTTAGTGATGATTACTATTGCACTGATTTTGTTTGCAAATCGTCGAATTAGAAGGGATGAGGATTTAATAAACTCTATAGATCGTTTGCGGTAATAGTTGATCTATTTCCTAATTCAATAACAAAAACATTTTTAATATTAACTCCATCAATTTCAAATTTTATCATTGTTCTTTTTTTGTGAAATCCAATTTTACCTGCTGCTCCTGGATTCAAATGCAAAAGGCTAAATCTTCTATCATAAATTATCTTTAGAATATGAGAATGTCCAGAAATAAATATTTTTGGTTTGTATTTTTTTATTAAATTTTTAACTCTAAGTGAATACTTTCCTGGATAGCCACCAATATGAGTTATCAAGACAGATGTATCCTCGCATTCAAAATATGTATTTTCTGAAAATAATGATTTAATTAAACTATTATCAATATTACCATAAACACCCCTGACTAATCCATACTTTTGTAAGTTATTTATTACATTAATATCCCCGATATCTCCAGCATGCCATATTTCATCAACAGAATTTGCATAATTAATAATTTTATCATCGATTAAACCGTGAGTATCGGATAGTAAAAGTATCTTTTTCATAATAATAACAAATATAATTTGTGATTTTGAATTATGAATCTATAAATTAAAATAGAATGAAATATCTTTACAAAAAAAATATTTTGCGCTATTTTATAGAATTATCTTATGATGGAACTAGTTTTCATGGTTGGCAAAGACAAAATAATGCAATTACTATTCAGCAGACTTTAGAGGAAGCCATGACAATGGTTTTAAAAGAAAGTATTTCAGTCTTTGGAGCTGGAAGAACAGATACAGGTGTACATGCTAAAAAAATGATTGCTCATTTTGATATTAATGATTTTAATTTAGAAGAATTTAATTTTATATTTAAAATAAATAGATTATTACCAAAGTCGATTGTTGTAAATAATTTAATTAGGGTAAATAACGAAGCTCATGCAAGATTTGATGCAATTTCAAGAACATACTATTATTATATCAGTCAAGTAAAAGAACCTTTTAAATTTCCTTTCTGTTATTATTTTAAAGAAAAATTAGACTGGAACTTAATGAATCAAGCTTCAAAAGTTATAATAGATCATAGTGATTTTGAATGTTTTTCAAAATCTAATACTGATGTTAAAACATTTAATTGTAAAATTGATTCGGCGCTCTGGGAAACATATGATAATGGAGCTGTATTTAAAATTACTTCAAATAGATTCCTTAGAAACATGGTGAGGGCTATAGTGGGAACTTTAATTGAAATTGGTCTTCGCAAAAAGGGTTTAAAAGATTTAAAAGAAATACTAGAAAGTAGAAAGCGAAGTAATGCTGGATATTCAGTTCCTGCTAATGGTTTGTTTTTAACTGAAATTAAATATCCTCAATCAATATATTTAACTAATGACATCAACTAAAGGTAAAATTTTTGATTTTAAACTATTTAGTAAACTAATGGTTTATGTTAAGCCTTATAAAATTAGCTATTATCTGGTTATGCTATTTGCCATTTTTCTATCAATATTCTCTATTTTATCTCCTTATTTACTTAAAATTACTGTTGATGATTATATAACTAAAAATGATTATCAAGGAATGCTTTTTTTTTTAGGTTTAATGTTGATCACTTTAATACTTGAGGTTTGTTTTCAATTTCTTTTTGTTTTCTATGCAAATTTTTTGGGTCAGAGGGTTATAAAAGATTTAAGAGTTTCATTATTTGATAAAATAATTCATTTTAAAATGTCCTATTATGACAACTCTGCAATTGGAAGACTAGTAACCAGAGTTGTAAATGATATAGAAACAATTGCAAGTATTTTTTCTCAAGGCCTATTTATGATAATTGCTGATCTTCTTAAAATGTTATTTGTGATAATTATAATGTTAGCTATTAATTGGAAACTTTCTTTTATTGTTTTCTCGATTTTACCTTTAATATTATACGCAACACGATTATTTCAAAAATCCATGAAAATTGCCTTTGAAGATGTAAGAAAAGAAGTTGCAAACTTAAATTCTTTTGTACAGGAAAGATTGTCAGGAATGAAAATAGTCCAGATTTTTCATAGGGAAAAAGATGAGTATAAAACTTTTATCAATATAAATAACAAGCATAAAAATGCTTGGTTAAAAACGGTGTGGTTCAATTCAATATTTTTTCCTGTTGCTGAACTTTCTTCGTCAATAACTATTGGTCTTTTGGTATGGTATGGTGGTCTAAATACAAGTAGTGGAGATGGGGTGACTTTGGGTGTAATTTTTCTTTTTATACAGATGTCCCAAATATTATTTAGACCGCTAAGACAAATAGCGGATAAATTTAACTCACTACAAATGGGTATGGTTTCAACCTCAAGAATTTTTAAAATATTAGAATCAAATAGTTCAATTATCGATAATGGAAATTTAAGACCACAAAAATTTGAAGGCTTAATAACTTTTAATAACGTAAGATTCTCATATGATAAAAATAAGGAAGTTTTAAAAGGAATAAATTTAAAAGTTAACCCTGGAGAGACAATTGCTATCGTTGGGCCAACAGGAGCAGGAAAATCCTCGATTATTAATTTGCTGTCACGCTTTTATGAGTTTCAGAGTGGTTCAATAATGATTGATGGTATCTCAATAAGAGAAATAGAATTAGATTATTTAAGAAATCAAATTTGCACTGTAAGTCAAGATGTTTTTTTATTTGCTGCATCAATTTATGATAACATAACATTATTTGATCCATCCATTAAAATAGAAGATGTTGTTTTTGCAGCCAAGAAAATTGGTGTTCACGAATTTATTAAAAAGCTTCCTGGAGGCTATAACTATAATGTTAAGGAAAGAGGATTGATGCTATCATCTGGTCAAAGACAATTAATATCATTTTTGAGAGCATACCTGGCTAATCCAACTATTCTAATTTTGGATGAAGCTACTTCTTCTATTGATTCAAATTCGGAAGAGTTAATTCAAAAAGCAACTTCAAAAATTACTGAAGGAAAAACATCGATTATAATTGCACATCGATTAGATACGATTAGAACAGCAGATAGAATTATAGTAATGGATAACGGGCAAATTGTTGAGCAAGGCTCACATAAAGATTTGATGAAAGTAAAATCCGGTAAATATTCACAGTTAAATAATATTCAATTTGTTTCAAAAAACACTTTGACTAATTAAAAAGTCAAATCTTCAATTATCATTTTGTTTAACTCTCCTTGAGAATCAAATTTTATATATTCACCATCCTTGAAATAAGAAATATCACCTGTTTGTTCAGAGATAACAATTGCTATTGCATCAGTTTTTTCAGTTATTCCTACACCTGCTTTATGTCTTAGGCCAAATCTTCTTGCTAATAGTTTATTTTCAGAAACTGGTAATACAACTCTGGTAGCTGTTATATAATTATTTTTTATAATAATTGCCCCATCATGTAATGGACTGTTTTTGAAAAAAATTGTTTCTAAAATCTGAGAAGATAAAAGTATTTTTGATTTATCTCCAGTATTTTTTATAAAATCTAGATTATTATTTCTTTCTAGGATAATTATAGCGCCAGTTTTTTCTTTAGACATTTTCGTGCAGGAGTCCAAAATCATTTTAACATCAGTATCATTTTGAACTTTAGGTTGATTAAAAAATTTGAAATATTTTAAAACATTTTTTTTTGAAGTGAAATTAGAAGATCCAATTAGTAGCAGAAACTTTCTAATTTCTTGTTGAAAAACCACAATTAATGCAAAAAAACCAACACTTATAAAATTACCTAAAATATTACTTAAAACGTCCATATTTAGTATATCAGTTATTTTCCATATCATATAAATAATAACTATTCCCAAAAATATATTTATCGCTACAGTACCTTTTACAAGTCTATACAAAGAAAAAAGCAATAAAGCTACCAGAGCAATATCAAAAAGATCAATCAAGCTAATATTTAAAAAATCGAGATTTTCCAATAAATTAATTTTTGTAAATGTATAAAACTAACTTAGTGCCTGCAATAAATCTATACATTCTTTGGCATTTTTAACATCATGAACTCTAAGTATTTTAGATCCATTTTGCAATGCAAATGCATGTAAAAAAGTAGTTCCATTTAATGATTTTTCAGGAGAAGTATTTAAATATTTCCAAATCATTGATTTTCTGGAAATACCAGTTAAAACAGCACAGTTAAGAGATTGGAACAGGTCAAGATTTTTTAATAACTTATAATTATCCTGAATGGTTTTACCAAATCCAAAACCAACATCAATAATAACATCATTAATTCCACTTTCTTTTGCCATATTTAACTTTTTCAATAATTCAAAGTGAACTTCAGTAGTTACATCTTTATACTTAGGATTATTTTGCATTATTTTCGACTTTCCTTTTCTATGAGTCAATACATAAGGGGAATCGAACTTTCCAACAATATTATACATCTTTTTACTAAAGTCTCCACCCGAAACATCATTTATAATTGTTGCACCCATTTTTAATGTTTCCTCGGCTATTTCATGTCTAAAAGTATCAATCGAAAACATACATTTTGGAAAAAATTTTAATAAGCTTTCAAAAACAGGAAGAAGTCTTTTTCTTTCTGTCTCTAATGATAATTGACTTGCTCCAGGTTTTGTACTTACTGCCCCAACATCAATAAATGTTGAACCTTCAACAATAAGCTTTTCACATTGCTTTATTGACTTTTCAATTGAATTGTATTTACCTCCGTCATAAAATGAATCAGGAGTTGTATTTAAAATACCCATTATTTTTGGTATTTTAAGGTCCACTAGTTTTCCTCTGCAATTTAAGGTCATAATATTTTTTGTTTTGGATAACTTTTTAAAAAGATTCTTTTTTACATTAAAAATTTTTCGAAATTTACTATAAAATTTTCATGACGACCACAAAAGATCAGTACATTGAAATAATTACACAATGTAAGGTATTATTTAAAAATAAAATGAAAGATTATGGATGCGCTTGGCGTATTTTGAGATTAGCGTCTTTAACAGATCAAATTTATATTAAGGCTCAAAGAATAAGAGGTATCCAGAAAAATAAAGACCAAAAAATTCCTGAGGGACAAAAAGATGAATTTGTAGGAATAATTAACTACTCTATTATGTCCTTAATTCAGATAGAGATTGGTGTTTCAGAACATCCTGACCTTTCAGAACAACAAGCTATTGATTTTTATGATAAACACTCAAAAACCACATATGATCTTATGCTTGCAAAAAACCATGATTATGGTGAAGCATGGAGAGAAATGAGGGTTTCTTCATTAACTGATTTAATTATACAGAAACTACTAAGAATTAAACAAATTGAACAAAATAAAGGTCAAACACTTGTTTCTGAAGGGGTTGATGCAAACTACCAAGACATTATAAATTATTCAGTATTTGCCTTAATTCATTTAAATAACAATTAATTATGAGACAAAAAATTATAGCTGGAAATTGGAAAATGAATAATACAAATTCCGATAGTTTATTACTTATTGATGAACTTATGAATTATTCCTTTCCCCCTGATTTAAGAATAGTTGTGTCTCCACCATATACACAGTTAAGTCTTATAAATGAAAAATTAAAAAACTTGAAAATTGAAGTTTGTTCTCAAAATATGCATTATGAGTCAAATGGGGCATTTACAGGAGAAATATCAGCCTTAATGTTAAAAAGTATAAATGTTTACCTAACTATTTTAGGACATTCTGAGAGAAGAACATACTTTAACGAAACTGATCAAATATTACTCAAAAAAATAAGAAAAGCTTTAGAGGAAGATATTGAAATTATTTTTTGTGTTGGTGAGGAGCTGTCTGACAGAAAATCGGGAAATCATTTTAATTTTATTAAAAACCAACTTGAAAACACTGTTTTTTTAGAGAAATACGACTCTTGGAAAAAAATTATAATTGCTTATGAGCCCATATGGGCCATAGGAACAGGAGAAACTGCTTCTCCAGATCAAATTCAAGAAATGCATTCATTTATTCGTGGATTAATTTCAGAAAAGTATGACCATTCATTAGCTAATTCTGTATCGATAATTTACGGAGGTAGTGTAAAGCCATCAAATGCTGAAAATATTTTTTATCAACCAGATGTTGACGGAGGTCTAATTGGTGGAGCCTCACTAAATTCAAAAGATTTTGCTTCTATAGTTAATGCCCTATAATGCCTAATAATGCCTTCTACATATCGTGTTTTTTCGTTTAAAGTATTTCCAGTAAAGTCAGGTTCTGAAATTTTGATTGCTGAATTATCACAGATTGGATTTGATAGCTTTGAAGAAAAACACGATGGCATAGATGCCTATATAGTTGAAGCTAATTTTCAGACTCAGCTTTTTGATAGTATAGGAATATTATCAAGTTCAGACTTTAAAATTAATTATTCATCTAAAATATTGGAAAATAAAAATTGGAACGAAATATGGGAAAGTAATTTTGAGCCAATAATAATTAATAAAAATTGTTGTGTCAGAGCAGACTTCCATTCTCCACTAAATTTAAAGTATGAAATAATTATTACTCCAAAAATGAGTTTTGGAACTGGTCATCACGAGACTACATCAATGGTAATAAGCTATATTTTAAAATTAAATTTAAATAAATTAAAAGTACTTGATATAGGCTGTGGAACTGGAATTTTAAGTATTTTATCTGAGAAAAAAGGGGCAAATCTAATCGATGCCATTGATATTGAAAAATGGTGTTATGAAAATACATTAGAAAATTTGAGATTAAACAATTGTAAATTCATTAATGTTTATCACGGCAATATTGATTTTGTTAATAAAAGGAAATACGATATTATTTTGGCTAATATTAATAAAAACGTTATTATGAGAGAAATTCCAATCTATACCAATTCCTTACGCACTGGAGGTCAATTAATTATGAGTGGATTTTACGATAATGATTTTAATGATATCAACGATAAAGCAAAATCTTTAAAATTGAATTTTATTTCAAAAAAGAAAAAAAATTTATGGACGGCAATACATTATTTAAAAAGTTAACATTTGTAACTCAACCTAAAATTAATCCTGAAAATGATATTCAGGAGATTACAAAGATTGAGAGACAATACGAACTTTTACTATATAATGATGATATAAACACTTTTGATCATGTTATTAACACCCTTATAGCTGTATGTGATCACACTATCATGCAAGCTCAACAATGTGCATATATAGTTCATTTTTCTGGTAAGTGTGTTGTTAAAACAGGTTCAATTTCTGATTTAGAGCCGAGATGCATTAGGCTAATTGATGCAGGATTAACAGCTGAGATAGTTTAATCAGTATTTTACTAAAAATGTGTAATTTTGTTTTAAAATATAATTGTTGTGAGATATTTAACCTTTATTTATTTTATTATTTGTATGACTACATTCCAAGTTAAAAGTCAAGAAAAAAACAATCAGACCATATATCAGTTTTCTGTAGAAGATCTTTATGGAGAAATCTTTGATTTTTCTAAATTAAAAGGAAAAAAAATTATGATAGTTAACACTGCTTCAAAATGTGGATTAACTCCTCAGTATAAAGCACTTCAATCACTATATGAAAAGTTTAGCGAAACTGATTTTGTGATTGTAGGATTTCCTGCTAATAATTTTTTGTGGCAAGAACCAGGTACTAATGAAGAAATTGCTGAATTTTGTGCTCAAAACTATGGTGTTACGTTTCCTATGATGGGTAAAGTTTCTGTTGTTGGATTAAATCAACACCCAATTTACTCTTTTCTAACGAAAAAAAAATTAAATGGATCTATTGACTCAATGGTAACATGGAATTTTCAAAAATTTCTAATTGATGAAAATGGCTATGTAGTTAAATCTATTTCTCCCAGAAGACAACCAGACGATGAAGAGATTATTAATTGGATAAATGGATCTTAGATATGAGTAAACATAAAATTGAAACAATATGTTTACACAAAGGAGTAGTTGAAGATCCTATTCATAAGGGAGCTGTTTCTCCTTTATATATGTCTACTGCATATCAATTTAATGATGTAAAAGATAAAAGATACCCTAGATACATTAATACTCCTAATCAAGAAGGATTATGTAAAAAAATAGCTGCCTTAGAAGGAGGAGAGTTTGCATTAGTTTTTGGGTCGGGAATGGCTGCTGTTACTTCCTCTTTGCTTTCACATCTAAGTTCTGGAGATCATGTTGTTTTTTATAATGACATCTATGGAGGAACAAGAAATCTTATAAAAAAGGAGTTTTCCAAGTATAATATTGGCTATAGTTTTGCTTCAGGATCTTCATTGGATGATTTTAAAAAATGTGTTCAAAAAAACACAAGAGGAATTTATATTGAAAGCCCAAGTAATCCATTACTTAAAATTGTTGATATGAGGGCTATCTCTGATTTTGCGATTTCCAATAATTTATGGACTATGATTGATAATACTTTTGCCAGTCCAGTAAATCAGAACCCAATTGATTTTGGTATTGATATAGTTATTCATAGTGCGACCAAGTATTTAGGAGGTCATAGTGATATTTCAGCCGGAGCTGTTATAGCATCAAAAAAACATATTGAAAAGATTTATGAGTTGGCAAAAAATCTAGGGGGAACTATAAGTGAATTTTCAGCTTGGCTTCTAGAACGAAGTATAAAAACATTACCTATAAGAGTCCGTGAGCAAAATAAAAATGCTATGAAGTTAGCATGTTTTTTGGAAAAACATTCGCATATTTCAAAGGTTTACTATCCAGGTCTTTCATCACATAAAGATCATTTAATCGCAAAAAAACAAATGAAAGGTTTTGGAGGTATGTTATCATTTGAGCTAAATTCTAAAATTGACGTTAATTTATTTTTAAAGAACTTAAAGATTATTAAGCCTGTAATGAGTCTTGCTGGAGTTGAAAGTACTGTTAACTACCCAAAATTAACATCTCATTTTTCTCTAACACAGAGAGAGCGTGATGATCAGGGAATATCAGATCAATTAATTAGATTTTCCGCTGGAATTGAATCTATTGAAGATCTAAAAAATGATTTTAATAATGCACTTAAGTCATATTTAAATGAAAGTTGATATTCTAGCATTTGGAGCTCATCCTGACGATGTTGAATTAGGTTGTGGAGGTACGATATCTAAATGCGTATCTGAAGGTAAATTAGTTGGAATTATAGATTTGACTCAAGGTGAACTGGGAACTAACGGATCTGTTGAAATACGAAATGAAGAGGCTGAAAAAGCTGCATCAATCCTTGGTGTTGAATTTAGAAAGAACCTAAAGTTTAAAGATGTTTATTTCAAAAATGACAAAATTCATCAAAAGAAAATAATTCAACTAATAAGATTTCACCAGCCTAATATAGTTCTTTGTAATGCTATTAATGATAGACATATTGACCATAAAAAAGGATCTGATCTAGTTTCTGATTCTTGTTTTTTAAGCGGTTTATCCAAACTTGAAACATTAGATAATTTCGGTGAGATACAATCTGCATGGCGACCTAAAGTTGTATATCACTATATTCAATGGAAAGAAATAAAGCCAGATTTCGTTGTTGATATTTCAGACCATATAAATCAAAAGATTTTAGCAGTTAAATCATTCTCAAGTCAATTTTATACTTCTGATGGCTCAAGAAAATCTACCCCCATAAGCTCATTAAATTTTATTGAAAGTGTAAAGTATAGGGCTTTAAACTTAGGAAGATTAGTTGGAGTTGATGCTGGAGAAGCATTCACTTCTGAAAGATACCCCACAGTTAAAAGTATAACAGACTTGATCTAAAAATATTTTTTAAGTCGTTTGTCTTCAAATTAAAATAGTTTAAATTTGCACTTCAAATGGTGGTTGTAGCTCAGTTGGTTAGAGCGCCTGATTGTGGTTCA
>CETY01052388.1_pt1 | contig 27329 bp, 17 predicted proteins | sample 361551 | NCBI WGS metagenome assembly CETY01 (sample SAMEA2623135, study PRJEB7988) | marine metagenome | biome: marine biome (ENVO:00000447); feature: deep chlorophyll maximum layer (ENVO:xxxxxxxx); material: "saline water (ENVO:00002010), including plankton (ENVO:xxxxxxxx)" | depth 45 m | reverse complement strand
TGTTGACGGCGATTCATTATGAGACACCATTAAAGTCAACATAGAAACCTTAAAGCTTTGGTAAGGTTTTAAAATTAAAAAGCTAAGTATTATTTAGGCAGTTTTCAGTCAGAATAATATCGAAAATTAAATGAAAACTATAACTGTAGAAAGCTATTTTGTCGCTTGTTTGGACGAGGGTTCGATTCCCTCCGACTCCACCATTTAAAACCCTAACTACTATATAAACAAGTGATTAGGGTTTTTGTTTTTAAAACTTGAACAATTATTGTACGGCCAGCACTACTAAAAACCCAAAAAATATCAATAGTGTTTTTTAATTGAAAATAATTATAACTTATATCAGTATCAGATAATGCGATTGTAAAATAAGGTATAATATATTTATTGACACGTTATTTGCTTGATATGAAAAAAATATTAGTAATTCTTTCAATATTAGTTTTATCCTCTTCAATACAATCATGTTCTAAAAACGAAGAAAGTTTTGTTATGGAACCTAAAACTATTGCAAATATAATTGATGAAAGTATGGGCTATAGTTACTTGTCTTATGCTTTAAAAAAAACAAATCTTACAGCTGTTTTAAATGGTACTGATAAATATACACTTTTGGCTCCCTCTAATATGGCATTTAGAGAGTTTTTGATGGAAAATGGTTTTGACAGTATTGATGACGTCCCATCAAACTTATTAAAACAAGTTTTATTGAACCATGTTATTGCTGGAGTATTAGAATACAGTAATATAGAAACCGGTTATTTAAAATCTGCAGCAACTAGCGAAGCCTCAGAAACTCCTTTATCTATTTACATTAAACAAGTGAATATGAGAGTTACCATTAATGGAGTTTCTAGAATTACTCAGGGAAATGTAAGAGGAACTAATGGTATTATTCATGCAGTAAACAAGGTGATACCATTACCTACAGTAGTAACTTTTGCAAAGGCTGATCAAAATCTTACTAATTTGCTTATTGCCTTAACAAGATCAGATTTAACTTTTGATTTTACTACTATACTTGGTACCAGTGTAGGAACTTCACCTGCACCATTTACCGTTTTCGCGCCTACTAATCAAGCATTTATGAATCTATTAATTGAGCTTGGTGCTCAATCGCTAGTTGATATTGATGAACCTACTTTAAAAGCTACATTAAATCACCATGTAATTGTTGGTGCTAATGCTCTTTCTACAGATTTGTCTGAAAATTTACAGTTAAATACTTTAGGGGGGCCAATAACAGCAAATATTACTGGAGGAGCTACTTTAACAGATTTAAACGATAGAGTTAGTAAAATTATTTCTGTAGATATACAAGCAATAAATGGTGTGGTTCATGTAATCGACAAAGTAATCTTACCTAATTAGTTTATTTACTCCCCTTTTGAGGATACATAATATTCCTGCCCAAAAACCACATGTGGAATAATAAGACAAAAAAAGCCCCCTAATTAAATAGAGGGCATAAATAGTTAAAAATAACTTCTTTACTGAACTTACTAATTTATAACTAACTTTTTGGCATAACAACAGTGTCAATTACATGTATAACACCATTAGTACCCATAACATCAGTTGCAACAATTTCACTGTAATTCCCATTTGAATCCTTCAGCCAAATTTTTCCGTCTTTTTGCATAACATTAATTACTTGACCGTTTAATGCAGTTAGATCAACCGAACCGTTACCTTTCTTTAGAGCGGCCACAACATCCGATGCAGCTAACTTTCCAGAAACTACGTGATAAGTTAAAATGTTTGCTAAAGCTTTTTGGTTTTCCTCTTTTAAAAGAGAATTTAATGTATTAGAATCAAGTTTACCAAAAGCATCATTTGTTGGAGCAAAAACTGTAAAAGGACCGTCTCCTTGTAAAGCACCAACCAATTCAGCAGCTTTTAAAGCTGTAACTAAAGTTGAAAAATCCTTGTTGTTAACTGCAACATCTACTATGGTGCCTTGAGCTAATACATTTTTTGGAAGAGCTATAGACAAAATAATTGTAAAAATAAATAATAGTTTTTTCATAATTTTTTAAATTTTTTTACTAATATATCATAAACACAACATAAATCTATGTTTGTTTTAGACCTAATTAAGTACTATAATTTTATAATATTTAGAATAGTTTTTGTCTATAGCTAAAAATATTTAAAATAAGAAAAAATTATTCAATTTGTTTAAATATAATACGATACTTGTAAGACAAAATTACAAGATTAGCAATATTGTTAGCTTGTACACATATTCATTTATTTGGTTGATTTAATATGCTTATTTAATATTTTACTTAGACTATCAACAATAGGCTTATATGATTTTATTTCAGCAATATTATTCATTTGAAGTTTGTCATTTTCGATATCAAATAGCATCCTATGCGTTACATTTCCTTTTCGACTCCACTCTGTATAATAATATTTATTAGATATTAAAGTTTCCCCGTTTTTCCATATTGAAAAGGCAATATCACTAGTGATTTTTTTTGGATTTTTTAGATTATCAATCAAGGACTTTCCCTGTGTAAAATCTGGAATTTCTAATCCCGCCAAATCACAAAATGTAGGATATAAATCAACTAACTCAACAAAAGATTCACTGGTTTTATTTTTTTTATATTTTGGTGAACTAATAACCATAGGAATTTTAAGTTCATATTGAAATAAATTATGTTTTGTCCATCTTCCATGCTCAGACAAACTAAAACCATGATCACTAGACAATACTAATGTGGTATTACTTGTTAAATCTTGATTGTCTAATTCATCTAAAATAAGTCCAATTTGTGCATCAATATAAGAAACACAGGCATAATAAGCATGAATTAACTCTTTAGCTTTTTCATCTGAAATAGGGCCTTTGTTAGGAATATCGGTAAACTTTCTTAACTCATAAAAATAATTTGCTTTTTGCGGAACTGAGGGAGGAAAAAAATTATTAGATGGTAATGATATTTCATTTTTATCGTATAAATCCCAATATTTTTTAGGAGCAATAAACGGTAGGTGAGGCTTTCGAAAACCAACCGCAATAAAAAAAGGTTTATCACTTTTATTTATCGACTTTATATCTTGAATAGTCTTTTGAGTAACTTTTCCGTCCGAATAATCGGTATCGTCTAAATTTACAAACTCAGAAGCTGGACCGAAATTATTTTTTAAATTTTTAATATTAATAGAATCTTTATAATCCTTGGGATTATTTCTTGGAGCTCTAAAGATATCATTCCATCCATAGGCTGCATCTTTAGCATTATGTGAAATTTTTCCATTGCTAATTGTTTTGTATCCGTTCTTTCTAAGATATGAAGCAATAGTTAATGCATTTGGAGCATCCTCATTTATTTTAGTATAGTAAGTTTTGAATCTGGATTTAGTGGGTCTTAAGCCAGTAAGCATACTAGCCCTTGAGGCTCCACATACTGGATTATTAGTAAATGAATTCTTGAAATTAACACCACTTTTCTTTAATCTATCGATGTTTGGAGTTAAAATCTCAAGTTGGTTATCTGCCATTATAAGATCTCTTAAATCATCAACAATTATAAAAATTATGTTTTCTTTTTGGGAATCATTTTGAGCAAAAGCCGAAAAACAAAACATTGAAATAATAACAACCAGAAATTTATATTTATTCATATAAATGTTTTTAATTATTGAAATTAATTTTATTTAATATGTTTAATTCAACACTTTTTAGGTCTTTATAATAAGAAGATGGGCCTGTCATAATATTAAAAGAACCAGGTTCAACAACGTAATTCATATCAATATCATAAAAAGCCAAAGACTCTGGGGTAATTTCAAAAATTACTTTTTTTGTTTCTCCTACTTTTAAATGAATTCTCTTGTAACCCTTTAACTCTTTGACTGGCCTTGTAACAGAACTGACTTTATCTCTTATATAAAGCTGAACAACTTCATCTCCATCCATGTCTCCAATATTTGTGACTTCTAATTGAACTTTAATAATGGAACTGTTTTCAAAGTTTAAATTTAGAAGTTTTGGTTTTGCATAATTGAATTTTGTGTAGCTTAATCCATATCCAAATGGGTACAGCGGTTTGTTCTTTTCAAATGCATATTTATGAAAATACTGAGATGGTTTGTGATTATAAATCATTTGAATTTGGCCAACACTTCTAGGAACAGTCAAAGGTAATTTACCACTTGGATTGACATCTCCAAACATTATTTCTGCAACTGCTTGCCCTCCTAAGTTCCCAGGCTCCCAAGCCTCAATTACAGAGGGGATATTTTTCTGTATCCATGGTTCACTTATCGGTTTCCCATTAACATACACAACAATGATATTTTTGTTTATTTCTTTTAGTGACTTTACAAGTTTTAGTTGGTTGCCAGCTAAGTTTAGCTTTGCTCTATCCATATTCTCGCCTGCAGTTTTATCTTTCCACTTGTATCTCATAGAATTATCTCCAACTACAACAACAACATAGTCTGCATCTTTAGAGGCTTCTAAAGTTTTCTGAATATTTACATCAGAAATTTTTCTAATATTTTCTCCTGAATTATGCAATGACACTTTGTATCCTTTTGATTCTCCTAATTCCTTTATTCCCTCGTAAATAGTAGTTACATTTTCTTCAGGTTGAGCAGCATGCCAATCTCCCAATATAGATTGGTTATTTGCATTTGGACCTGTAACTAAAATCTTTTTAGGAGTTTTTAATTTATTTAAAGGAAGTAAGTTTGAGTTTTTTAATAATACTATTCCCTTTCTAGCAGTTTCTAGAGCGGTAAATCTGTGGGAAGTAGTGAAAATTTTTTGAGAAATCTTTTCAACATCCACAAATCTATTTTCAAATAGTCCCAATTTAAATTTAGCCATTAAAATTTTTGAACATGCTTCATTGATTCTAGAAATAGGAAGTTTTCCTTCTTGAACCAGTTCAATAACAGCTTCTGGAAAGTCCACTCCATGCATGTGCATATCCATTCCAGCATTTACAGCTAAAAAAGACGCTTCCTTTAAATTATTAGCCACATGGTGTAAGGTTTCAATTCTTTCAATATCCATCCAATCACTGACATAAAAGCCTTCAAAACCCCAATCATTACGAAATAAATCTATCATTAACCAACTACTCATATGACAAGGAATCCCATTTAACTCGTTGTGTGCAGCCATTATTGAATAAACACCTGCATCAATTGCTTTCTTGTATGGAGGTAAATAGACTTCTTTAAGGGTTCTTAAAGAAACATCCATTGGAGCAGCATTCAAACCGTTAATTGGTTCACTACCTGCTATCATATGTTTTGCACATGCAATAACCTTATTGGTTCCAGTATAATCATTTAATTGAAAGCCATTGATCATAGATGCTCCAAGGTTACCAACCATAAATGGATCTTCACCAAAAGTTTCACCAACTCTGCCCCATCTGGGATCTCTTAGAACATCAATATTAGGAGTAAATGCCCAATGTGATCCAGTTGCTCTCATCTCTAGTGCAGTTTGTCTGCCGACATCAAATAAAAACTTATCGCTCCACGTAGAAGCTAATGTTATGGGGGATGGATATACAGTAGCACCACTAAACAATGCATTTCCATGAATGGCATCTATTCCTATTAATATTGGTATTTGTAATCTAGATTTATTAGCAAGTTCTTGTAACAAATTACCTTCTTCAGCAGTTAAAACATGTAAAAATGAACCTATTTTTCCTTCTTCTGTCATTTTCATAACATCAGTGCTGTACACTCCTTTATAAAAACCTTGTGCATCATTATTTAATAAATCTTTAGGTGACAAGTTTTTTTCTGCTTTACGCATATGATCTAGTCCAACGAATTGATTCATTTGATAAACTTTTTCTTCTAAAGTCATTCTAGACATTAAATCAGATAATCGATCTTCATATGATTTTGAGCTATCTAAATACAATTTATAAGAAGAATTTTCTTGCGAAAAAACTGTAAAACCAATGAAAAATGTGAATAGATATAATAATTTTAATCTCATCATAATTATTTTAAAATATTTTTTAATAACTCTAATTATCTATAAATTCATTTGTATTAATTTCAGATAATGGAATTGGTAATTGCATAACCTGCGATTCATCTGTGCTTAATAAAAAATCTACTTTTGGAGAAAAAATTGGATTATTATTATGTTTGTTAATAGTATTTTTTAAAAAATAATCAAATCCTCTTCTTCTGTTATTATGTGAATCCTCTCCTTCGCCAAGAAGCTCATATCTATATTCCCTCATGATAGCATCTCTAAAGGAACTTTGATCTCCTAAATATGCTGAATTTGACATCCCTACTCTGTTTAAAACTTCTGTAACATACCCTAATTGTTCTCCATTTTGTAATTCATTAGAAATTTCAGCTAACATAATAAGAAGATCCGCATATCTATATATAATTACGTTTTGACTTCCATATTGATTGCTATGTTGGGTGTCTTTTTCAACAAATTTAAATAAGTAAGGATTTGCTCTCCCAAATTGATTTCTGTTTTGAATAGCTGGATAAAGCTTAATAATTTTTCCGTTATCAGCTCTATTGTATTGATACAAGTAAGTTCCTTTTATTCTTGGATCATTGGGATATGCATCCATGTGATCTAATAAAACATCTGCCTGTACACAAAGCCAACCAAAATGTTGACCTAATTTGTACTTGAAAGGTGTGAAATTTCTTCCCATTTGCGAGTTTGCAGCATCTTGACTCATTTGCAACTCAAAAATGGATTCTTTAGTATTCTCAAACTCTTCGGTAAACAATGAGCTATAATCTGAGACTAAACTGTACTGACCATAGACCATGATAGCTTGATCATAGGCTAATTTCCAATATTGAGATTCAGAAATACCCTCTGACTGTAAATCTGAATTGGTGGCTAATGTCATGTAAACTTTAGCTAACAACATGTTAGCTGCATACTGTTTGGGATAACCAGGCCCACTAGCCCCATTAATAAGACTAGCTGCAGTTTTTGCATCTGCAATAATTTGTGAATACACATCTTTTGTTAATGATTTTGGTTTACTCAAATTTTCATTATCAGGAAGCTCAAGCCTCAGAGGAATATCTCCCCATAAACGTACCAATGACAAATACAACCAGGCTCTTATAAGGAAAGCTTGACCTTTGATATCATTAAAACCTAAATCTGATTTATTAGATGGGGATTCTGTGGTGTTAATATTAGCTATAGCTCCATTAGCTCTTCCAATGGCAGCATAAAGATAACGCCACATGGCGTCTGAATCTCTATCATAAGTGGGCTTTAAGGAAAAAAGATTTATGTTGTTTACATTATTAACAAAATTCCCATTTTTCCTAGTTACAAATAGTCCTGAAAAACCATTTACTGCAAAAATACGTTGTTCTTGAGCTCCATAAACAGACATAGATTGGTAGATCCCGTCTAATGCTCCTCTCGCTATTTCAAGATCTGAATATGTAGCTTTTGCATCTAGAAATATTGGATTTTCATCTAAATCACAATTAAAAAATGTAAAACCAATAAAAGTTATTAATATTATTTTATAATATTTCATAATTTATAATTTTCTGTAATTAATATTTTTTCAGTTTATTTCTAACTTTTTAGTTCAGAATTTAATATTAACTCCCAACAAGATATTTCTAGCATCAACTCCCCCATTCCAATCAACTCCATTGATTAGGCCAGTGTATAAAAAAGTGGAAACCTCTGGATTATATCCACTATAAGATGTCCATGTAAATAAATTTTGACCAGCTACGTAAAGGTTTAAATTATCAATAAAGTTTTTTTCATCTACAGGAATATCATAACTAATAGTTAGGTTATTTAATCTTAAATAGCTTCCGTCCTCAATTATTCGATCTGTAATTGCTATCTGACCTCTTGTAGTGTATCCAATTCTTGGATGAGTGTTAGATGGATTATCAGGTCTCCATGCATTGTTGTAGGCATTAGATAAGATATTAGCAAATACTCTTCCCTCTGCATTATCTAACTGTAACAACATTCCATTAACAATATCATTTCCATATACTCCATTAAATAAAGCAGTTAGGTTCCAACGTTTATATTTTAAATCAAAATTAAATCCATAAACAAAATCAGGATTTGGATTTCCTAAAAAAGTCCTGTCTTTTTCATCTATCAATCCATCGCCGGAATCTAATATGCCGTCTCCATTTGAATCTTCGGTTAATTGATCAACTATTCTTACATCTCCAGGAACAGATCCATTGATAATATCAGAATCATTTGTTTGATACATTCCATCAGTTTTAAAGCCATAGAAAAGACTTGACTCCTCCCCTTCAACAAAAACATTTGCTGGGTATCTAAATATGGCTCCTCTACTAATTGTATTACCATAATAAAATCTGCGATCTGTCATAACACCATTTTCATAGAAACCTTGTAATGGTTGGGAATCTAGATTTATAATTTCTGTCTTATTAAATGAAATATTTCCTCCAAAACTAAGTTCTATGTCCTCTGACGAAATTGGATTAAAATTTAAAGCAAGTTCAAAACCATTGTTGGTAATTGATCCTTTGTTAACTAAAATTCGTGTAAAGCCAGATGATGGTGGAATATCAGAATTTTGTAATAAATCCTTAGTAGTTTTATTGTATAAATCAATGTTTCCAGAAAAAAACCCATCTAATATTGTAAAGTCCAAACCAAAGTTAACTTGTTCTGTTGTTTCCCAGGTTAGATCAGGGTTTGCTAGGTTTCGTAATGCAATTGGAACATTAGTACCACCAGTAGCATTTCCATATAAATTATTCAAAACACCATAATTTGACAAAGTCCCATAAGCACCTATTCCATGGTTTCCAATCTGACCCCACCCTGCTCGAAGTTTTAAACTTTCAAAAACATCTAAATTTTTAATAAAATCTTCATTTCCTGCGTTCCATGCCAAAGCTAATGATGGAAATACACCATATCTGTTGTTCTTAGAAAACTTTGATACTCCATCACGTCTAACAGTTGCTGTTAAAATATACTTATTATCAAACGTATAATTAACACGTCCTAAAATGGAGAATATTTGTTGATCTGCTCTTACATATGTCAGCGGTCTAGTTATTACATTACCAAAAGCAGGTTGATTTGTTGTTAATTGCATGGTGAGAAAATCCTCAACAGCGTATATACTATTCTCCACACTTCTCACATCGTAAGTAACTCCTAGCATTGCATTAACCCTATGTTTTCTATTGAACCTTCTATTAAATCTAATAATATTATTAAACTGATGAGTTTTAGCATTTTTAGTCATTATTTGCAATGCTCCATTGGCATTTAAACCTTGATAAGTAGAAAGTCCGTAAAAACGTCTTCTATCTTTTGTCCTAATATTACCACCATATTTAATTTGGTAATTCAACCCTTTAACGGGAAGATTATAGGTAAGAGCTACAGAACCTATAAAACGCATTTCTTTAGAAACATCAGAAAAGTCCTTCTGCCAAGAAAAGGGATTTGTAGTGTAGTTATCTTCAGAATTAATATCATCTAAATCATGTGATATAACAGGTCTGTACGCTATAACATTTCTTACAAAACTTCTATTAGCACCTCCATCTAAATCTCCTCCTTCAGCAAAGTTTGAGTTATTAATAAAACCACCTATTCTAGCTTTTAATTTGAGATTTTTATTAAGATCTTGATTTAAATTAATTCGAATGTCACTGCTTTTAAATGTAGAGTTTGTAACCACACCTCTCTGATTATCAAATCCTGCTGATATATAATAATTTCCGTTTTCTCCACCCCCTGAAGCTGATGCTCCAAATTTTTGGCTAAAACCATCTCCATAAATTTCATCTTGCCAGTTATATTGATCAGCAAGAACTGGAATTCCCTCGCGTCCTATAAAAATACCTTCTTCGGTGAAAGAGTATCTTGGATTTAAACCAGCTAATTGATCAATTTCGTTAACATAATTTGCATAACCTAATGCATTTAATACGTTAATTTTTTTATATACTGATCTAACTGAACTGGTAAGAAAAGTAGTTATTTTGGTTTTGCCAATAACCCCTTTTTTTGTAGTAATTAAAACAACTCCATTAGCTCCTCTTGATCCGTATATTGCTGTTGCTGAAGCATCTTTCAATACCTGAATGCTTTCAATATCTCTAGGATTTATACCATTTAAACCATTTTGAGTTTCTTGGCCGGTATTTCCAACACCGGTTGGAAGGACATCTTCACCAGCAGAAGAAATTATAATCCCATCAATCACATATAGAGGTTCGTTATTACCTCTCAAACTGCTAGTTCCTCTAATTTTTACACTAATACCAGATCCTGGTGTAGCACTATTTTGTATAACCTGAACACCAGACGCACGACCTTGAAGAAGCTGATCAACAGAATTGGATTGAGTTGCAACCTTATCCTTAACAGAAACAGATGAAATTGAACCTGAAATATCTTTCTTTAAAACTGTACCATAACCAATTACAACTACTTCTTCAAGCTGGTCATTGTCTACTTTTAAATTAATTGAAAATGTTGATTTTTCAGAAACATCTACTTCTTCATCAAGATAACCTATATATGATAAGATAAGGATTTGTTTAGCACCAGGTGGAATATTTATAGTGAAAAGACCATCAAAATTAGTGATGGCTCCAAGATTATTTGAATCTTTAACCTGAATCGTAGCTCCAGGAAGAGGTAATCCTGCTTCGTCATTAACAGTCCCAGTAATTAATTTTGATTGAGAAAAAGAAATAAATGGTGTTAAAACCAATAATATAATTACACGAAAAATGATTTTCATAGTTTCAATCTTTAGATACGTTTAAAGCTAACATTATTCATTAAGCCTAGATATTAGTTTACTTTTTAATACATTAAAAAATATCAATTAAATTTAAAATACTGATTATAAATACTTTATAATTAATGTGTGTGCACACTACCATCAAAACAAACATAGGGGGAATTAACAGAAATCCAAAATAATAATAATTATTATTATAGTGATAATGATAGGTCAAAATATGATATAACTATATTACAAATTGTTATTCAAATCTTAATCCTAATTAATTAAAATTACAAAGAAAACAAGCTTTTATTCTAGAATTGAAAATTATCCCTTTAAAAGGAATATTTTTTTAATAATTTTTCTTTAATACAAGTGAAGTACTTTTATTCATTAAAGTTCTTTTTATTGCAAACATTGCGGGTTTAGGTTTTAGGTCTTTATTAAATAGAAACCTATAACCATCTGTGTGTCTACCAGGTCTGTCTATCATTCCCCATGTATTGAAGGTCACCACTCCACTATCTTTTCTTGAAATCAATACCTTTATTATATTGGAATATGCAGCAGATTGTCTTTGTAAGGATTCATTTAAAGGAGGATCCTCTCTGATTCTATAATCCATTTCAGTTACATGAAAGTCCATACCATTGGCATGGGTCCAATCAATTAAAGAAGCAAAAAAATCTAATTTCTTTTTATCCATTGCCAAATCCTCTACATCTTTTAAATGAGCTTGCCAACCAATACCATCCACCCTTAGTCCACTTTCTTTCAAATACAATATTGTTTCTAATATTTTTTTCCACATTAAAGGTTCCATTCCAGCATGTTGGTTGTAAACTAAACTAACGTTCGGAGCGAACTCATTGGCTATTTCAAAAGCCCGTACAATATACATTGGAATACCGTTATCATTAAATCCTATTTGAGTCCAAGGATTTTCCCATTTATTATCCCCAGTTTTTTCGGCAAACCAAGTTCCGTTTCGGCTCACAGTCTCGTTAACCACATCCATCCATTTCACGGACGGTTCCTCATTAACTTTAATACAAAGAGCAGTAAAAAACTCGTTCATATTGGTAAGAAGTTCTTTTTTAGTTCTTGAATCGTTTTTAGCCCATTTAGAAGCTTGTGGACTCACCGGTCCGTGAACTCTTAAAGTGATATCGTTTTTATTAGCAAATTCAAAATAATCCTCCAATTTTTTCCAATTCCAAACTCCAGGTCTAGGATGTATTATTGTTTGCTTAGAACAATTTTCAGGGGTTGAATATGTAAATTCACTCAAAAATAATTTTTCAACCGGAGTATTTAATTGACTATGATTTAATGTTGCTCCTATGTAAAAGGAATTGAGATCGTAATCGTTTTCTACTAAAATATTTTTAATAGAAAAATCATTTTCTATTTGAGTGTAAGATTGAAAAAAAAGAAACAAGAAAATTGAAGGAAAAATTCTACTAAGCATTTATTATTTTTTTACAAAGACCATGCAATGCTGCCAAGGAAGATTATCGATATTTTCTTTGAGTTTAAAACCAGCGACTTCCATTTCTTTCACAGCTTGTTTTTTAGTCATTTTGTGTATTTTTTTTATTGGAACGCCTGGATCTTCTCCTCTATATTCAATTAAGAACAACTGACCATTGGGCTTTAATGCCTTTTTCATGGAAGCAATCATTTCTACTGGAAAATTAAACTCATGGTACACGTCAACCATTAAAATTTTATCAACAGAATTTTTGGTTAAAAAAACACTTTTTTCACTTCCTAGAATTGTTTCAATATTTCTAATTTTCCTAGACTCTTTATTCTTTTCTATCGCCATCAACATTTCAACTTGAATATCTACTGCATATACCAAACCATTTTTAGCTAATGGAGCCATTCTAAATGCATGATATCCAGAACCTGCTCCTATGTCTGCGATAGTATCATTTGATTTAATTCTCATATTTTGAATCAAATTAGAAACGTTTTCTTCTTTTTCCCGATCGGATCTTTCAAGCCAACCAATTCCTTGAAACCCCATTACATAGGCAATTTCTCTACCCATGTACCACTTTCCAATTCCATTATTATCCCCCTTTTTATAACTGTAGTTTTTGTCTGGATTAGCTTCCTCCTGTCCTATACATTCGTTTAAAAAGAATAAAGAAACAAAAAAGAATAAAAAAATAGTGGATTTTTTCATAGACTTAAACTTAACTCAATTTTTGAAACAATTAAAATAATTAATCGGATTGGTAATTTCAGCAGTATTAAGCCAAAATATTAAAAGAATTACTTGGTTAATATTTTTACTAATTCCTTTTCAGGAATATGACCCAAATCATTTATTTTTTCCATCCAGTCATCCAATTGTTTCCTTAAATTATTTAATTCATTTGAATAATTTTTATCTCCAATTAAATTATTTAATTCAAAAGGATCGTTTTCTAAATCATAAAATTCTTCGGGATTTTTTGGAACTTGAAACCAAAGTTTCTGTTTAGCAGAAAGCATATTTGAATCATTTAATTTATTTAAATGTTGCATTAAAGCCATCTGATTTCTAAAAGCTATAGGTAACGCATGAGGTTTATTGATATTATAATTTCTAATATATTTATACCTTTTACTTTTTACTGCTCTAATTCTGTCAGAATGCTCGTCAAATCTATCACTGGCAGTGAATAAATATTTTCTTTTATTCTTTGATTTCTTACTTCCTAAAAAGGCATGGCCTTGAAAATTTTTCGGAATATCAATACCTGCAAGAGATAAAATTGTAGGTGCGAAATCAATAAAATTAAGCATATTTCTATTCCTTTTTTCTTTCACCTTAATGTTTGCGGGAAACTTAATAACCAACGGAACTTTAGATCCCGTTTCATATATTGCTCTTTTGTAACGAGGGAAAGGTCCGCCATGATCACTATAAAAAAAAATATAAGTGTTGTCATATAATCCCTGATCTTTTAGTTTTTTTATAATCACCCCCATCTGCCTATCCATTTCAACTAAATTTGAATAATTTACTGCTAAGGCGTGTCTAGAAATAGAATCATCGGGAAACACAGGTGGAACTATTAAATTACTTGGATCTACTAAAAGTTGTTTTTTATCTCTTATCCAAATTTGAGATTCATGAGTAACATTAAAATTAAAAACTGAAAAAAAAGGTTGGCTATCCCCTCTATTTTCCCACGATGCCTCATTGCTTGAAACGTCCCAAGCTTCATCTCTTAATTTAAAATTATAATCTCTTTTAGAATTATTTGTACAATAATATCCCTTTTCTCTCAAGATTTGGGTAAATGGTTTAATGCTTTCAGCTAATTTTGATGAGTAATATGGTATTTCTAGAGAAGCTTCTTTTTTAGTTCTTACACTTCTTTTATCACTAATTGCTCTCATATTTCCTGTTCCAATTGAGTTGGGATACATTCCTGTAATTATTGCACTTCTAGCAGGGGCACACACAGGGTATGAAGAATTCATATCATCATATACTATACCATTATCAAGTAATAGATTTAAATTTGGTAAGTCAACAGATTTGTTTTCATAAAACGGAAAAAAATATTGAGATTGGTCTTCAGCTACAAGCCAAACAATGTTTGGTTGATTTTTTTTTTGGCCATATCCATTTAAAATATGTAGTATTAAAACAAGTGAGAAGATAAATTTGGAATGGTTATTCATTATCGTAAATTTAATTCAATTCTCAGTGTGTTCAAAATAATTAAGGATAGCAACATCTCGTTCTAAATTTATAACTATTTATATCATCTTATTAGATTTAAATTTAATATATTGAATAGTATACATATTGGTCATTATGAAATATATTAAAATTACTTTGAGCTTATTATTATTTACAGTAGTATTTGGGTGCAATAAAAAAAATACAACCGACAAAAATCAAAAACTAAATGTTCTTTTTTTAATTGCAGATGATTTAAATTGTGATTTAGGTTCCTATGGACACTCTCAGGTGATAAGCCCAAACATTGACAAATTAGCAAAAAACGGAACTCTTTTTGGAAATGTGCATAACCAATATCCATTATGTGGACCGTCGAGAGCTTCTTTTATGACTGGGATGTATACCGATCAAACTAAAATTACTAATAATAATGTATTATTAAGAACTACAGTCCCAGATGTTATAACAATGGGGCAAAGATTTAGGCAACAAGGTTACAGATCGGTAAGAATTGGTAAAATTTATCATTTTGACAATCCTAGTTCTATAGGAACATCAAGTGCTGATGACATATACACTTGGGACCAGACAATTAATCCATATGGTAGAGATAAAATTGAGGAGTATAAAATAAACACTTTAATCCCTAGACAATATGGAGGAACTTTAAGTTGGCTAGCAGCTGATGGTACGGCAGAAGAACAAACCGATGGAATTGGAGCAACTGAAGCCATAGAACAATTAGAAAGTTTTTCTAAAACTGGACAAAACTTTTTTTTAGCCGTGGGAATGTACAGGCCACATACACCATTTGTAGCTCCAAAGAAGTATTTCGACATGTACGACAGGGATTCCATTGAAATTTCTTATCAGGGAAGCAGTGATGAGTATTTAAAAACTATTCCAAAAACAGCAGTAAATTCAATTCGATGGAAAAAAGAGCAAATAGCGCTTAATTTAAAAACTAACAAAGAACTTGCTCAAGAGATTAAAGAAGCATACTTCGCCACCACATCTTTTGTAGACGCTCAAATTGGAAGAATATTAAAGAAATTAAAACAAACTGGTTTAGACAAAAATACAATTGTAGTATTTACATCTGATCACGGATATCATTTAGGAGAACATGGTCACTGGCAAAAGCAAACTCTTTTTGATAATTCCACTAGAGTTCCTCTAATTTTTTCAGGTCCCGGAATAGAAAGTAATGTTAGAGTCGAAAGTTCTCCTGTAGAATTAATTGATATTTATCCAACACTAATGGATTTAACTGGAATTGAATCTCCAGATCATGTAGTTGGAAAAAGTCTTAAACCAGTTTTTGAAAATAGAAATATTAAAATTAGAAATAGTGCCTTGACAAGATGGAGGAATGGGTATTCAATTAAAACAGAAAATTTTAGAATTACCAAATGGGGAAACAATGGAGAATTAGGATATGAACTCTATGATCATAGTAATGATAAGGAAGAATTGAATAACCTGGTAAATGATCCCAATTATTCGAAATTACTAGATTCAATGAAAATAGAAATTGATCTAAGAATAGCAAATGCAAAACTAAAACCTAATGGAATTGGAAGACAATTTGAACAGAAATCATTTCGAAAAGCTCGAAATTTGACACCTGGGGATTTGTATAATAAAAATGGAAAAAGAATTTATTTTAAGCCTGCAAATGAATAGAATAATTAAAAAAAATAAAATAAATATTCCTCTTAAATTTAGAATCTATTAATTAATATAAATTATAAAAATAACTAATTCTAATAACACAATTAATACCACTTCTTTCTTTTGTTCTAGAAGAAAAAACTATTAACTTTAATTTAGAAATTTAAAAAGACAACTAATTCAAAAACAATTTCTATCAATAAAAATTTTTAAATACTAAAACATGAAATATATATATTCTTTATCTTTTATAACAGCGCTTTTAATTTCTAGTTGTTCAGTTGAACCAAAAGAAAAAGAGAGACCCAATATATTATTTATAATGTCTGATGACCACGCTTATCAAGCCATTAGTGCCTATGACAACAGGCTAATACAGACTCCCAATATTGATAGAATTGCAAATGAAGGCATGCTTTTCCATAATGCTTCAGTAACTAATTCAATATGCGCTCCCTCGAGAGCTGTAATATTAACGGGAAAACATAGTCATTTAAATGGAAAAATTGATAATCATGCTAGATTTGATGATTCACAAACTACCTTCCCTCAACTTTTTCAAAAAGCAGGTTATCAAACAGCCATGTTTGGAAAACTTCATTTTGGAAACAATCCAAAAGGGGTGGATGATTTCTTAATATTACCGGGACAAGGTTCGTATATTAATCCCAAGTTTATTGGTAAAGAAAGTGATACCATAATTACTGGATATGTTACAGATATCATAACTGATGTAACTCTGGACTGGCTAGATAAAAAGAGAGATAAAGAAAAGCCATTTATGATGATGTATTTACATAAAGCTCCACACAGAGCCTGGTGGCCTAGCCCTGAAAAATTTGCTGAATTTTATGATAAAAAATTCCCAGAACCAGAAACTCTTTTTGATGATTATTCCGGAAGAGGAACTGCTGCTAAAACAGCAGAAATGAATATTTTAACTCACATGCAATACATGCATGATAGTAAAATAAGACCTGAGACTATAAAGGAAATGGGTAAAGTAGAACCTGAGATTGTATATATAAAAGGGGATGGAAGTTTGATGCGTCCTACTGCACGAGGATTTTATGGCCCTTTTGGGAGAGCAAACAGGGAACAAAAGGAAAAATATGATGTTACTTTAGATAAGATTAGTAAGGATTTTAAAGAAAATTGGCCTACTATGAACGTCAAAGAAAAGATGCAATGGAAATTTCAAAGATATATGCAAGATTATTTGGCTACCATATCCTCTGTAGACGACAATGTTGGAAGGGTTTTGGATTACTTAGATGAAACTGGTTTAGATGAAAATACGATAGTAGTTTACACGTCGGATCAAGGGTTTTATTTGGGTGAGCATGGATGGTTTGACAAAAGGTTTATTTATGACGAATCTTTCAAAACTCCACTAATGATAAAATGGCCAAATAAGATTAAGCCTGGAACAACCAATCAAGAAATGGTTCAAAATTTAGATTTTGCTCAAACTTTTTTGGAGGCTGCTATGATTGATGCACCTCAGGATATGCAAGGCGAAAGTTTGATTCCTTTACTAACTGGAAACACAGAAAGCTGGGATAGAGAGGCTGTTTATTATCATTACTATGAATATCCCTCTGTACATATGGCTAAAAGGCACTACGGAATTGTAAATAAAAAGTTCAAATTAGTTCGTTTTTATTACGATATCGATGAATGGGAATTATACGATAGATTAAATGATCCTAATGAGATGAATAATGTTTATAACGATCCTGAGTATAAAGACGTAGTAATAAAATTAACTCAAGAATTAAAAGAAATGAGAGTTAAATATAAAGATTCAGAAGAATTAGATAAAAGTTTTATTTACAAAAAAAAATAATTTATTAAATAAACTTAATTTTTTAAAGTATGAATTTTAATCGTGTTTTTATTCTTAGTTTTTTTATTTTTTCATGTAATAGTAATGTAAAAAAAACAAAGTTATCTAATGATCATAATTGCATGCCGTCGAATTCTTATAATATATCTGACAAAAACTCGAAAAGAAATTTAGATTTACAAACGTCTTCAAACACCAAGGGAATGGTTTTTATTAAAGGTGGAGAGTTTTTGATGGGAGCTGATAACGACCAAGCTCAACAGGACGAATATCCTAAACATAAAGTTATTGTTAATTCTTTTTGGATGGACCAGACTGAGGTAACTAATAATCAGTTTAAAGAATTTGTTGATGCTACTGGATACATTACAACAGCTGAGAAAGCAATTGATTGGGAAGAAATTAAAAAAATATTACCCCCAGGAACTCCTAAGCCAAATGATAGTCTTTTAGCACCAGCTTCTCTAGTTTTTTTCGAATGTAAGACTACCGATCTTTTAGATTATACACAGTGGTGGAAATTGAAAAAAAATGTTAATTGGAGGCAACCTCAAGGAACAGGAAGTAATATTACGGACAAAGAAAACCACCCAGTTGTTCATATTAGCTGGGACGATGCTATAGCTTATTGCAAATGGTCTGGAAAAAGATTACCAACCGAGGCTGAATTTGAATATGCTTCAAGAGGAGGGCTTGAAAACAATATATATAGTTGGGGAAATGAACCAGCTCACAAAGGAGAACCTAAAGCAAATATATGGGAAGGAAAATTTCCATCAAACAATAACCTTAATGACAAATTTTATTTAACTGCTCCCGTTAAATCATTTGTACCAAATTCGTATGGATTATATGATCTTGGAGGAAACGTTTGGGAATGGTGCTCGGACTGGTATGATAGCGAATACTATCAATCTATTTCTGCAAAAACTAGTCTAAATCCTCAAGGTCCGGATAAAAGTTATGATCCAATGGAACCTTACAGTCCTAAAAAAGTAATGAGAGGAGGAAGTTTTTTATGCAATGATTCTTACTGCAGCGGATACAGAAATTCAATGAGAATGAAAAGTACTCCTGACTCTAGTTCACTACACGCAGGATTTAGAACAGTTATTGATGTGAAGTCTTAAACTAACTTTTTTTATTTTTTTTATGCGTATTCCAAGCTTTCATATTATCTCTTCCTACCTCATTTTTAAGTTTGTGCCACAATTTACCTTGCATTTTTTTTAATTCTGCTCTCATTTGATCTTTATCCCCTCCTTTGTGAAGTTTTCGAATTTTTTGAGCATCGATAAACCTTGTAAGTTGAATATAATATATCTTTTCAGATGTCTCTTCGTCAAGAGATAAAACTGTGGTCATTTCATCAGAAATTTTCTTAGCTTTTTCTTGTAATTTTTCCTGTGAAAAAACAGAAAGTGAAAACGTTAAAGTGAAAAATATAATAAGGGATTTGTTCATAATTAAATTAATTTATTAATGTTAATATAGTGAATTATAAATATTAAATAAAAACATAATAATTTTATTTATTATAATTGCGAGGTTAATAAAATTGGTGACATAATTTTATAAAAAATAAAATTTAGTGAAAAGAATTAATAAATTCTATGGTATTCATTTTCCAGGTTATCCCAGGTTTCCACTTGGGTGCTTTAACATCTTTAAGATATTTACTCATTTTTTTTTCTAACTCAGAAGCTATTTTTTTTCTTTTTAAACTTAGATTCTCATTTTCACTTAAATCATTTTTTAAATCAAATAATTTTGTTTCATTGTTATCATAAAACTTAATTAATTTCATTTTATCAACAATTATTGCAGAGTGAGCTCTGCCAAGAGCAATTTTATTTTCATAAGGAACGTGAAAAACAATTCCTTTAAAATTTCTTTTTATTTTTTTACTTTTATTTGATAATACCTGTTCAAAACTACCACCATCTAATTTTTTATTTTTTATAATCTCGCCTCCACCGGCTAGATCTATTATTGTTGGTAATAAATCTGAAAATGATATTGGTGTTTTAGATTGTGAATTAGCTTTAATTTTTGGACCAGCAATTATAAACGGGACTCTAATTCCACCTTCGTTGGCATCCCATTTTCCTCTTTTTAAAGGATAGTTATATCCTTTTTCATAATTTCTTCTAGGAATTATAATAGGCACAGACCCATTATCAGAACTATAAATTACATAGGTGTTTTTTTCAATGCCCAATTCTTTCAATTTTTCTAATATGTGTCCAATACTAGTGTCCAAATCCTCTGTCATTGAGGCCAGTCCTATATTATCGTGAATTTCACCTGGTATCTTAGAATTATATTTTTCAAATGTTTCTTTTCTCATTACTAGATCAGAGTGAATTGCATAATGAGATATTTGCAGAAAAAAAGGTTTTTTCTTTTTATGGCTGTTAGAAATAAATTGAATTGCTCGATCAGTTGTACTAAATATTTTTTTTGGATCTTCATCAAAAGTATTACTCCACTGTATTTTTTTTAATTTGTAATTAAAAACTCCATCTTGATTTTTAGTTGGTCCGTCACTTATATCATAACCTAAAGTTTTTGGATTAGAACCCATTCCCCATTTACCATAATGGGCAGTTACGTAATTTGGATTAATTTTTTTTAATTGTTTTGGAATCGTAAAATCACTATTGTGGTCAATATGTTCTGTATTCATTCCGACTCTTATCATTTTTAATCTTGCAGGAGTTTGACCAAATTGAATGCTATATCTAGAGGGTGCGCACACAGGCGCACCAGAATATGCATATGAAAATTTCATGCCTTGATTAGCCAGTTTTTCAATATTGGGAGTCTCATAAAAATCACTCTTGGATTCTTTTAAACCATTGATCATTTCAACAGATGTTCCGTTCCATCCTTGATCATCAGCTAGAATAAAAATAAAATTTGGATTTTCAGAACTATTTTGAGAAATTAAAATTTTTATAAAAAAAAAGCAAATCAAATAGGTTAATTTATTTTTATAAATCATGGTTTAATTAATTTTATTATTTGTTGAAACTTCAATTAAAGGAATTGGCCATAAATAATCTTCTGGCTGCCTTGCTCCTTCAATATTTCCATAAATTGATCTGCAATATTCATCGTATACACCAAACCTTGTTAAATCAAAAAACCTATGACCTTCCATGTAAAGCTCAACAGCTCTTTCCTTAAGTAATTCTTTCCTAAAAGAATTCATCGATAAAGATGAGTAATTAATATTACTCATTTCAACTCTATTTCTCAATAAATTTATGTCACTGTTTGCAGCCGAGGGATCTGAACTGATTTCTGCATTTGCCTCAGCTCTGATTAAATAAACATCCGCAAGTCTAATAACATGCCAATTTTGTCTACTTGTATACTCAGTTGTCGCTTCTTTATCGATATATTTTCCAGTCCATATTTGCCATAATGTACCTGCTTTTTTTCCTGTTTCTTTAATTGTGGGAATGTACCCAGTATAACCAGGATTTACATTGAAAATTCTAGTACTTGTTTCATATTGACTAATTATTGATCTTTGAAATCTATTATCAGATTTATTTATTCTTTCGTTAATGAATTTACCTTTAAGTTTATTGGCACCCCCAAATCCACTTCCTGATAAGCCTGCATTTCTAGGGGAAAATAAATTTGATACAGCTGTCCCTTGACCTGTTAAAGAGGATCCTTGAACATCAAATATCATTTCAGAATTATTTCCGTTATTAGAGTCAAAAATAGTACCCCATTGCTCTAAATTGTCTGATAATTTAAATCCTTGACCATTAATAGCTGAGTCACTTTCTTTTTTGGCATATTGATAATAATTTATATAAGATTCTGGAAACTCTAGATAAAGTTTATTTCCAAGATTGCCTTCACTTGCAGTTCTTTTACTAGAAGCTATTCTTGTGTAAACTTTTGCTAAAAGAGCATGCGCAGAGGTGCTTGTAGCTCTTCCTAAATTATTTGTGTAATTTCCTCTTGATTCGTTTCTTTTCCAACAATGGTTTGCAGCAAAGTTTAAATCATCTATAATCACATCATATATCTTTACAATTGATGACACCGCTAACCCTTGATCATCACCAGCTTTTACAGGCTCGGTTCTTAACGGTACTTCTCCAAAACAACGAACTAAATTAAAATAATTAAGGGCTCTTAAGAATTTAGCTTCTCCAATAAACCTGTTTTTTAAGTCCTTGTCCATATTAATATCTGGAACTTTTGCTATTACATTGTTTGCATCTCTAATTCCAAGATAGATTTCTTTCCACAAATTATTAATACTTTGGTTTGATGATGTTACAATTCCATTTTTAAATTCTTTAAATAAATAGGAAGACAAACCTTGATCTGAAGATGCGTGAAGAGTTGACAAAAATTGTTGTTTATAGTATCCGTTTCCACTTTTTAATCTTGCATAAACTGAGGTTAGTGCTGCCTGAGCATCGCTTTGATTTTGATAAAAATTTTCGGTGCTGGGTTTAGTAAAAGGATCCTCGTCGAGAACATTACAAGAATTAAATGAAATAATAATTAAAGAAATTGTAATAAGATATTTTAAATTTTTATTCATCTTGTCAGTTTTAATAATTTAGTTTTAAACCAATTAAAAGGGATTTAGTTCCTGGATAGGTTCCAAAATCTACCCCTCTTTTTTGAGGATTTTTTGTATAAGTTCTAACTTCTGGATCATACCCTGGATAGTCTGTCCAAACAATTAAGTTTTGTCCAGAAATATAAACTCGCATATTTCTTCCCTTGGAAAAATCAAAATTATATCCAATATTAATATTTTTGAGTCTTATAAATGAGCCATCATAAATATTTCTATCAGATGAAATTGCTCTTTTTCCAGTATCTATCATTGCACCAGGGTGATTTACATTATTTATAACCCCGAGATTTGAATCATATAAATAATTTCCGTTTTGATAAGTTAGTGGTGCAACCCAAGAATTTTCAAATGAGGAAGTTAAAACATTAGTAGATTTTTGTAAACCAGTCAATTGCCATGAGTCAACCCAGAATATATCTCCTCCTTTTTGACCAGTAAAAAGAAAACTTGCATCCCAGTTTTTATAGCTAAAATTATTTGAAATTGAATAGGTAAAATCAGGATTAGGGTCACCAATTTTTACATAATCATCAAAATTAATTTCCTGAATTGCCAAAGGTTGACCAGTGTTATCAACATCAATAAAATTATTAACATACTTAATTTCACCCGGTGCAGCACCGGCAATTCCACTATTAATAGCTTCTTCCCAATTAGAATATACTCCCTCTGTTTGAGCTCCCCAATAAATCCCTAAAGGTTGACCAACTTTAAATAAAATAGGATAGGCCTGTGAAAAGCCAACCGAGGGACCTAACTGAAAATCTAAATTTGAATTTAATTTATTAAGGTTATTCTTATTTAGACCTAAGTTAGCATTTACATCCCATTTGAAATTATCGTTTTCAACAATCATTGAATTTACATTAAGATCGATCCCTTTATTTTCAACTTCTCCAAAATTGTCAACTCTACTTGTATATCCATTAGATACTGGAAGTTGCACATTCTGAAGTAAGTCACTAGTTACTTTATGATACAAATCCACGGTGAAATTTAATTTTGAATCAAATAGACCTAAATCAATGCCAAAATTAAATTGATCAGTAGTTTCCCAGGTTAGATCATCATTTGCAAGATTAGATTCAAAAAACCCAGTAATTATTTCGTCATTAAAATTATAACGAATAGGAGTCATTAATGCCAGTGATTGGTATGGTGATATCGGATTACTTCCAATTTTTCCATAGGATATTCTAAATTTTAGCTCACTTAAATTATCATATTTTTTCAAAAAAGCCTCTTTTGATGCAAACCAAGAAAAAGCAACTGAAGGAAATAGGGCACTTTTATTATTTGTTGAAAATTTTGAAGAAGCATCAATTCTAGCATTTACATCAACAAAGTATTTTCTTTTATAATTATATCCAACTCTAAATAACGACGATAGCAAACCTACTTCTCTAAACTGTGTGATTGGAGTGAGAACCTCTTGTGCAGATGTGAAGTTGTAAAAAGATGTAATATCTGTTCCAAAACCTCTTGCTTTATTGAATATAGATCTAATTTCATTTTTTTCATATGTTCCAACTAACGTCGCATCTATCCGATGACTATTAAACTTATTTCTATATCTAAAATTTACCTCAGCGTACATTTTGCTGTTTTCTAAGGAAGCTTGTGAGGCTTCACCATTAGTATTTCTTCCTCTGGTAGTGTTTAAAGGGTAATAATTGTCTCTGTTACTTTTTTGAAAATTATAAGAACCTTTTAGAGTTCCTGTAAATTTTGGTGTAATTCTACTAACAATTTGTAATGTTTGTCGAAAAGAAAAAGATTTTTTTATGTCCATAACGAATCGAGCTAAACTATAAGGATTAGACACAATATTTCCTTCGTTAAGAGATGAATAAATATCATCATCTTGGCCAGGTTCTAACAACGAAAAAATAGGTTGAAATTGTAAGGCTTGAGAAACAACGCCTCTTTGTTGAAATATTTCACCATTTCCAACTGATGCTGCATTACCTTTTTTATGAGTAAAATATGTTTTGGAGTAAACATCTATTTTTTCATCAAATGCTTTTCTCTTGGCATTCATGTTAAAATTTATAGTTTTATTATTTGAATTAATGATTACGCCTTCCTGATTATTGATTCCAAGGCTTATTGTTATATTTCTTTTAAAATCTCCTCCTCTATAGTTTAAGTTGTATCTATCACTAAGACTGAGCCTGTAGGTTTCATCTTGCCAATTAGTATTTATGTCAGTAGATTGAGGATACGGAATATTGTAAAGTGTTATTTCTGGAAAATTCACGGAATTTATTTCTTGCGAACCATCAAAAGCACCCCCAGTTCTGGTCGGGTCAGTTATATCCTGGAAGACCTGATTTAAAACTCTTTGGTTCATGTAGCTTTCAAAACCAGAACCGTTTAAAACATTTATATTTCTTCTAACAGATGTTACATAACTTTCATAATTTAAGGATAATTTATCCTTTCCGTTTTCATTATTAGCTGTTTTAGTTGTAATTAAAATAACTCCGTTTGCTCCTCGGGCTCCATATATGGCAGTAGCAGCAGCATCTTTTAAAACTTCAACTTTATCAATATCGTTTGGATTTATAAAACTAAGAGAACTTTGAGTTGAACCACTTCCTCCCATTCCTGCAGCGTCGGACAATGGAGCAACAGGTATTCCGTCTAAAACATATAAAGGCTGAGTTCCTCCTAATATTGAGTTAGTTCCTCTAATTGAGACTCCCGAACCCCCACCTGGTTCAGAACTTTCCGAAACAACTAAGCCAGAAACTTGGCCCTGTAAAATACTTTCTACTGATCCACTTCTGTTTTTTTCAAGTTGTTCAGATTTGATTTGAGTTATAGATCCAGATAAATCTTTTTCACTAATATCAAAATAACCGACACTAACAGTCACCTCTTCGAGTTGGTTAACATCTGTATCCATATATATAGAAACTGGAGAAGACACGATAGTTAACTCAATTGATTCCATTCCAATATATGAAACCTTGATTTTATCCCCAATAGAAAGAATAATTTCAAAATTTCCATCAAAATCTGTAATTACCCCGGTATCATTTCCAATTACTTGAACGGTTGCTCCTGGGAGAACTATTTCTGTGTCTTTTTCAAAAACAGTCCCTTTTAATGTTAGATCTTGTGAAAAAAGTACTGCTGAAAAAAGTATTGTTAAAGTAAATAAGATGTTTTTCATAATTGTTTTCTAACCTGAGTTCTTAACCACCAATCTCTATCAGGATTATATTTGTATTTGTTTTTTAACTTTTTTGATTCTTCTCTTAATTCTTTTTCAATCGAATTATAATTAGAATCATTTATTAGATTTTTCATTTCACCAGGATCATTTATTAAATCATACAATTCATCAATATCATCCTCTAAAAAATTATCAATTAATTTATAATTTTTATTCCTAACAGCAACTTGATCAGGTCCTGCAAATGGCCATGCATCATCAATATAATATTCGTAAAATATATTTTTTCTCCAGGAAATCTGTTTTTTATCACTAAATAATTTCAACATCGATTCACCCTGCATATAGTTGGGTTTCTCTAATCCAGCTAATTCTAAAATTGTCGGAGCTAAATCAATATTTAAACACTGCTCATTGACAGTAGAATTTTTTGTTATTATTTTTGGATACCTAATTATCATGGGAACTCTCATTGAACTTTCGTAAGCTAACCTTTTGTCTTTAAAAGTGTGCTCACCCATAAAATAGCCATTATCACTACTGTAAATGATTACGGTATTTTCTAGCTCACCAATTTCATCTAAAGCTTTTAGAACCTTTCCAACTGACTCGTCCACAGCAACTAAACTTCTTAGAAGTTGTAAGTTTTTATATTTTCTAATTGGCCATTTTTTTTCTTTTAAAACGTCAGGAATTTCATCATTTTCATTCCATTTAAATCCAAAAATTTTACGTCTTTGCCATTGAGGTTTACCTTTAAAGGTTTCCTTATGCATTTCAAATGGAGGTTCTGGTAATTGTTCGTTTTTAAACAAATTTTTGTGTCTTGGTGCTGGTAAATGTTTTTCGTGGACTGCTTTATGCCAAAGATTAACACTAAAGGGCATGTTAGGGTTACGTTTGTTAACTAACCAGTCAATAGTTTTTTCAGTTAATATATCTGTTATATACCCCTCTAGCTGTATTTCTTTTCCATTATCATTTACATTAGGATTAAAATATTCTCCTTGACCAATAAAACTAAACCAATAATCAAATCCAGGACGAATATGATCTTTTCCTCTTTTATGAGCCATGTGAATTTTTCCTATATGAGCAGTTTCATATCCTATGTTTTGCAAATGTGTTGAATAAGGAGCATAGGTTTTCCAATCAGGATCGACATATTTGTTATTTTGGTTAACACCGTGAATATGAGGATAAGTACCAGTTAAAAAACTTGCTCTTGATGGAGAACATACAGATTGAGTAACGAAAAAATTTTTTACATTAACACCAGTTTTTGCTAACTGATCAATGTTCGGGGTATTTAAAAATGGATATCTTTTTGAGAATCCTACAGCATCATAAGGTTGATCATCCACAAGAATAAAAAGAAAATTTGGTTTTTTTTCAATTTTTTGAGGAAACAAATTGTGACTAAAGAAAATTGTAATTAATAATATATATCTAATCATAAATTATAAAAAACAAAAATATATACTAGAAATTTGAATAACTCTGTATAATGCTAAACCTTATTCTGTTTTAAA